>Ga0123357_10000875_pt1 | contig 30711 bp, 31 predicted proteins | sample TergutEmb28metaG_FD_89873 | JGI IMG/M metagenome (GOLD analysis project Ga0123357, IMG submission 89873) | Embiratermes neotenicus P4 segment gut microbial communities from Petit-Saut dam, French Guiana - Emb289 P4 | ecosystem: Host-associated > Arthropoda: Insects > Digestive system > Gut ...
AGCGCCCTGCACCGGACCCCACGACGCATTCGCCGGCCTGTCACGGCCGGTACCCCGCGAAAAAAGCCATCCCCCCCCCCAGCCGCCGCCGCAACAACCAGCTTCACCCGCCCATATTCCCGAGCCACCGCCGGCTTCACATCCCCGCCCAACAACTGCGTAGCAATCTGCATCCCATAACAAATCCCAAGGATCGGCACCCCCAACTCGAAAATCCGCGGATCGCAACGTGGCGCCCCCTTCTCATACACCGACGCCGGCCCTCCCGACAAAATCAGCCCAACCAGATTCCATTTCCGCAACTCATCAATAGAAACATCCGGCCGTACCAGCATCGAGTACACCCCCGCCTCTCGCACACGCCGCGCAATGAGCTGTGCATATTGCGTCCCAAAGTCCAGGATCGCAACCGTCTGTTGCTGAGGAATGGCCGAGGGGGGGGGTGTTTTGCTATTCATACACCGATTGTACTCCCCTTCGTAAAATTCGTAAAATTCGTGGAGGAGGAGCACCGTGTGGTAACACGGTGGTTTGTCCTCGCATTCCCAACCGCCACCGCGTTACCACGCGCTGCTCCTTGTCACCCGGTCACGATCATGCCTGGGTATGTGACACGAAATGCATGTAGCGACCCCGCTTTGCGGGGTGGCGGTGCTGCTTGTCCGCACAAGTTTAGCCGTTGATCGAAGATCTACGCTCGTTCTGCTAAACATGCCACGCCCCCCCTTGCGTTGTTGACCTCCCGTTGAGCTTGTTATTTCCCGCGACTTTCAAGATACTGAGCGAACACGCCTGTGTGGACCCAACAGTTTAAGCAGGAGCCTTCATGAGAATTTCTATTCCGATCTGTTTCGCGTTGCTGTTGACGGTCTTAGCGGGTCAGTCCGCGGGACCGGTGGGGGGGGAGTCGGTAACGACGGTGGATGCCTACACGATTCCCAGCAACGACGTCACCTTATCCTTCGTCCGTCCCGGCCGTGTCGTGGACATGCCGGTCAAAGAAGGCGACAAGGTCAAAGCCGGCCAGATCGTCGCCAAACAGGACGACGCCGAGGAAGCCGCCATCCTCGCCGTCTCCGCGGCACAGGCCAAAGACGAAACCCGCATCGTTGCCAACGAAAAAATGCGGGACCTGAAAGAAAAAACCTACAAACGCAAACTGGAATCCGGCGTCACCACCGCTTCCGAACTCGACGAAGCCAAGACCGATTGGGAAGTCTATGAGGCCAACGTTGCTCTGACCAGATCCGAGCACGCCATGGACGCACTCAAACGCGACAAGGACCAGGCCTCCTTCGACAAGACCCGCGTCATCTCCCCCATCGACGGCACCGTCGAGCAAACCATGATCAAAGTCGGCGAAAGCGTCGATCAGCAGAACCTCAAAATCATACGAATCGTCAACATCGACCCGCTCTGGATCAACGTCCCCGTCCCCTTTGCCGCCGCCCGCGAGCTCAAGGAAAACGACAGCACCTCCGTCAAATTCTCCAACGGAGAAATCCGCACCAGCAAAATCATCCACGTCTCCACCGTCGCCGACGCCGCCAGCCAAACCCTGCTCGTCCGTGTCGAAGTCGAAAACGCCGCCAAAACCCCCGCCGGCGAAAAAGTCACCGTCTCCTTCCCCAAAAAATCCCCCACCGCCTCCACAACCAAATAACTTCCCCCTTTTCCCTTTTAACTTTGTAACTTTGTAACTTTTAACTTTAACTTCCCATCAGGACTCTCCATGACCTTTTCCTCCCCCATTTCCACCAGTCGCCAGCAGGTCCTCATCGACGAGCAGCAACTCGCCAAGCTGCAAAGCGAGTTCGCCCGCCGCGCCCTGGAGCTCGAACGCCTCAAAGCCTCCTTCGAAATCCTCGCCGCCGTCAACGCCCCCGCACGCTTCCTCGCCTCCGCCATGGCCCTCTGCAACGAACTCGCTTCCCGCTACAAAGCCGAACGCGTCGGCATCGGCTTCCTCAAAGGCCGCTACATCCGCCTCAAAGCTCTCTCCCACACCGAAAAAATCACGCGTCACATGCAACTGGTCCAGGACATCGAATCCGCCATGGAAGAATGCCTTGACCAGGACGTGGAAGTCATCGTTCCCGCCACCAAGGAAGCCAGTTACGTCTACCGTGCCACGAACACCTTATCGCTTCATCACGGCCAGAACGCCATCTGCAGCCTCCCGCTCCGCCGCAAAGTCGCCCTCGCCAAAAAAGCCGATCGCGCTTTCGAAAGCGACGTCGTCGCCGTCCTGACGCTCGAACGCACACTGGACAAACCCTTCACGCTCGAAGAAATCGAAACGCTTCGCCTGACCTCCGACCTCTTCACCGCCCGCCTGGTGGACCTGTACGAACAGGACCGTTGGCTCGGCTCCAAGCTCCTGCGCGAATCCCGCAAAGCCGCCGCATGGGTCGTCGGCCCCAAAAACACATGGCCCAAGGTCGCCGCGATCGCCGTTTGCGCCCTGCTCGCCTTCGCCATCTTCGTCCCCGGCACACACAAAGTCGAAGCTCCCTTCACACTCGAAGCCATCGAACGCCAGATTCTCTCCGCTCCCGTGGAAGCCCCTCTCCTCTCCGTCGGCGCCACCGCCGGCGATTACGTCGTCACCGAATCCACCGCCGCACAAATCGACGCCATGAACGCCGCCTCCCCGCTGATCCCCATGCTCCCCTTCCGCAAGCCCGCCACCGTGCTCGCAAAACTGGACACCTACCAGTTGGAAAAGACCCTCTTGCGCGCCCAAAGCGAGCAGCAGAGTTACATCCGTCAGGCGATGAACTATCGTGCTCAGGGCAAGGAAGCCGACGCCCAGACCGCCGACGCCCAGGCCAAACACGCACAGGCCGACGCCGATCTCTACGCCAGCCAGATCGAGCAGGCCACCATCAAAGCCCCCCTCGACGGCATCGTCCTCTCCGGAGACCTCAAAACCAAAATCGGTGCCCCCATCAAGCTCGGCGACGAACTCTTCCAGGTCGGCCAACACCAAATCCGCGCCGAACTCTCCGTCCCCGAAGACCAGATCGCCTACATCTCCGTCAATCAGACCGGCAAGCTCGCCGCCACAAGCTTCCCCGACCAGAAAATCGACTTCACCGTCGAACGCGTCTTCCCCGTCGCCGTCGTCTCCGGCGGACACAACGTCTTCAAAGTCCGCGCCCTCATCAACTCAAAAAACGCCAAATCCTGGATGAAGCCCGGCGTGGAAGGCATCGCCAAAGTCGAAGTCGACAAAGCCAAATACGGCTGGATCTGGACCCACCGCCTCGTCAACTGGATACGCATGAAACTCTGGCTCTAACAACCCCACAGACGGGTTCTCACCGAGGACACAGAGTAAATTCGAAACTCGAAATTCGAAACCTCTCTGTGTTCTTTGTGTCCTTGTGAGAACCCGTCTTTCGTGCGTCTTCGTGGTATCGTTATCGCGTCGTGTCTAATTCTCTTTTCAATCGGAGCGACCATGCAGCTTCTCCAGCAACTCTGCCAAACCCCCGGCATCCCCGGCCACGAGCACCGCATCCGCGACCTTACCCTCTCCTGCCCAGTCCGCTACATTCACATCATCACCGGAATGTTGAACCTCGACGACCTCCATGCCTGCCGCGACCTCCTCACCCTCTACCTCGCCTACGCAAAATAACCCGGAGTTCACGCTTCAGCGCGTCATGGTAATGTGCCGTGTTGAAAACATCTATTTAACCGGCATGCATGCATGCCGTTCGTGCACCGTTCTCGCAACAGGGCTCCGCAAACGCTTGCGGCGTCGCGGACCATAGCCGTTGATCAAAGATCAACGCTCGTTCGCCTTGGATGCGATATGGGCGACCGCACAAAACATATCACGCTCCCACGTCAACAGTTACCGCCGAATTGATGCACGGCCGCGAATCTGCTATGCTTACTTATCTTTAGCTCATTCCTCCTGCGGAGTGGGCAAGTTCGCGGACGCATACGGCACAAAGGCACCATCGCCCCGCAGCTTGTTGCATTTGCCTTTGGAATTTGAAAGTTTGAGGTTCCCATGAAAGAGAAGATCCATCCTCAGTATCATTTTGCCAAGGTACGTTGTGCCTGTGGCAACACCTTCGAAACCGGCTCGACATTGAAACATGTCGAAGTCGAAATCTGCGGCGTATGCCACCCCTTCTACACCGGCAAACAGAAATTCGTCGATACCGCCGGCCGCGTTGAACGCTTCCAGAAGAAATACGCCAAGTTCGCCACGGCCCAGGCCGGCGGCGTCGGTGGCGCCGTCGAAGCCAAGAAGTAGAGCACATAGCCCGGCTTTAGTCGGGAGGGGTTCTCACACACGCAGAGGACACAGAGGAAATAAAAAACCCTGTATCCTCAGGCGTTCTCTGTGAGAACCTATTTTTTATTGATATAATTCATTAAAGAGGAGCTACTATGGCCATTGAACAGAAAGCGATCCAGGAACTTCTCGACAAAGAACCCTTCCGACCTTTCAACATCGTCACCAGCAGCGGTAAGGCGTATCCGGTCAACAACCCACGTCTCGTTGTGGTGCTGCGGGGCGATGTGTTCTACGCCTATCCCAAAAAGGATCGCTGGACAACAATCGCCATCTCTCACATCACCTCCATCGACGTCGACAGCCCCGTCTCGTAAACAACATTTTTTACGAACCACATGCCCATCCCATCTGAATATCAGCCGATCCTCCAGAAGCTCGACGCCGAGCAGTCCCGCTTCCACACCATTGAACAGGAACTCAACAACCACGAGTCTCCGCCGACGCCCGCTCGCATGATCGAACTTGCCAAGGAGCACGGCAAGCTCAACCGCCAACTCATGAAGTACCGTGCCTTTCTCTCCGCACAAAAGACTCTCGAAGAAACCGAATCGCTCGCCATCAACAGCATCGGCGACCCGGAGATGAAAAAACTCGCCGAGTCCGAACTTCCCGCCCTCATCGCCACCCGTGATGCAGCTCTTGAATCGATCGTTTCCGACTATCTTGCAGCCGATCAGCTTTCTGTGGATTCGCTGATTCTTGAAATCCGCGCCGGCACCGGCGGCGACGAAGCTGCTCTCTTTGCAGGCGATCTTGCTGAAATGTACCGCCGATTCGCCGAGAACAATAAATGGAAATGGGAAGTGCTCGATTTTTCGCCCGGCGATGCCGGCGGATTCCGCGACATCATCGTCTCGATCAAAGGCGAAGGCGCCTATCGTGCTCTCGCTTACGAAGGCGGCGGGCATCGTGTGCAGCGAGTGCCCAAGACCGAAACGCAGGGCCGCATTCACACCTCCGCCGCCACCGTCGCCGTGCTTCCAGAACCGGACGAATCTGCCATCAATATCAATCCCGCTGACGTCCGCGAAGACGTCTCCCGTTCCGGCGGTCCCGGCGGCCAGGGCGTCAATAAAATCGAATCGGCCGTCCAACTCACGCACCTCCCCACCGGCATCGTCGTGCGCATGCGAGAAGAACGCTCCCAACACAAGAACCGCGAAAAAGCGTGGCGACTTCTGCGGTCCCGTGTCTTCGAACACTTCGACACCCAACGCCGCGCCCAACGTGCCACCACCCGCAAAGAAATGATCGGCTCCGGCGACCGCAACGCCCGCATCCGCACTTACTCCTTCCCTCAAAACCGCTGCACCGACCACCGTCTCAACGAAAACTTTTCGCTCGCCCCCATTCTCACCGGCGCCTTGGCTCCTCTCATCGAAGCCATCCAACTCCAGGACCGCAAAGACCGGCTCGCCAACCTGTAACCTCCCATATAGCCCCGGCTTTAGCCGGGATCGACTTTCATAAGGAGAGCTGACCGTGCAATACTTTTTGGCAACAGCGGGCACACAACCACAATCGGACGGTCCAGTGCATCCGGTCTTCGCGGCGATGCTGGTGATTTTCTGTATCATCGTGCTTATCCAACTGGTGCTCATGCAGCGAATATTCACGCTGTGGCTGATGGCCCGCATGGCGAATGTGGACGTGGGCTTCATGCGTATCCTGGGCATGCGCTTCCGCAAACTCAACGCCCGGCTGATCGTGAAAGCAATGATCCACGCGTCCCAGGGCGGAGTGAAAGAAATAACGCTCGACATGCTGGAGGCTCATTCTCTCGCAGGTGGGCATGTGCTCGAGACAGTGCAAGCGGTGGTCGCGGCGAAAAAGGCAGGGGTATCTCTGGATTGGGCGACGGCGGCCGCACTGGATTTGTCCGGCCGCGACGTACTGGCAGCAGTGCAGGAAATCACGGATCAAAAGTTTCGAGAAAAGACGTCGTCACGGAAGTGATCTCTCCCATTTTCCGAATTAGGACATCTGGAGCCCCGCATTACCATCTTGCTGTTACCTGCTCTGTCTCAATCCTCTATCAGAGGATTGAGACAGAGCAGGTAACAGCAAGATTGCCATGCGGGGCTTTGCGTTGATCTCGCAAAATGGCACCGAAAACGCGTGCGGCGTCGCGGACTTCGCCTTGCATATGACCATTTGCTACAAAAGATGGCCACAACCGTGGCTTCGCGGCTGGGGTACGGGCAAGATGTCCACGCGACGTTTTGTTAAACTACTCTCAATGCACATTGCTCCTGTAAAAATCGGGAACCTCCAGTTGGCGACGCCGCTGCTGCTGGCGCCTATCGCGGGCTATTGCGATGTTTCCTTTCGGCTGGTCTGCCGGGCCCAGGGAGGCGTAGGATTGGCTTGCACGGATCTGCTTTGTCCGGAAGGCGTGCTTCGGGAGAATAAGCGGTCCATGGAACTGGCGGCTACCTGTCCGGAAGATTCGCCGATTTGTATGCAGCTTTATGGGGGAGATGTCGATCGGCTCTGTGAGGCAGCGATGTGGGCGGAGGATCGCGGGGCACATGTCATCGATATCAATATGGGCTGCCCGGTCGATAAGGTCACCAAACGCGATGGCGGTTCCAAACTGCTCTGCAATCCCGATAACACGCTCCGAATGGTCGAAAAAATCAAGGCATGCCTCCTTCGCACACCGCTGACCGCGAAGCTGCGTCTGGGATGGGATGACGATTCCATCGTTGCGCCTTACCTTGCCAAGCGCCTCGAAGAGGTCGGCATTGCACTGATCACCATCCACGGGCGAACGACGGACATGCGATTTGCCGGCCAGGCACGGCTCGAGGGGATTGCCGAGGTTGTGGCTGCCGTGAAAAAAATTCCCGTCATCGGCAACGGCGATATCAAGACGCCGCAAGATGCCAAGCGCATGCTGGAGATGACCAAATGCCACGGGGTCATGATCGGACGCGGAGCGCTCGGGCGCCCCTGGATTTTCCAGCACATCTGGTCATACCTTACCACCGGCGTTATTCCGCCGACGCCGTCCATTCAGGAACGCTGCCAGATGATTCGCGATCACTTCTACCATATTTGTCGCTTTCGCAATGAATGGATCGCGGTGTGCGAATTTCGCAAGCGGATCAGTTGGTACGCGAGGAACATGGGGCCGTGCCGGCGTCTACGTGATCCCATGCGGCAGATCAATACCGCCGCGGACTTCGAACGAGTTTTGCAGGATTTTCTTGAATCGTTAAATCGTCCAGCCGTTAAGAGCCTATCCGCATAATCGCTAGCGACCCCGCTTTGCGGGGTGGAGCCCCGCATGGTAATGCGGGGCTTTTTGGGCAGAGGCAGTTTATTGACTCCAACATAAGTAATGTTCTTTTTTAAAGTCGCAGTGGTCTCATATCACTGTATCGGCTATACCTTCCGAAGAACATTACTTATGTTGGAGTCAATAGCCGTTGATCGAAGATCAACGCTCGCCGACTTATTCGGATAGGCTCTAAATCGTCAAGTCGTCAAGTCGTTACCAACGACTTGACGATTTAACGATTTGACGACTTAACGACTCCCTCTTCTTCGCGCATAATATCGGCGTCAACCAACACGAGGTCTCATGAACCTTCAGGATCGGTACAAGAAAGTCAAGGAGCAGATCGCTATCGCGGCGGCCAAGTCGCGACGCGATCCGGCGACGATTACGCTCATCGCTGTCACCAAGAACGGAACGCCCGAGCAGATCAGGCAACTGGTGGAATGGGGGCAGAGTGATCTGGCGGAGAGCCGCGTGCAGCAGCTTCAACAACGCGCCGCTCAACTCGACGAATGGCTCGCCCGACAGCAGGGAAAAAATGACAAGTCCCCTTCCCCGCTCCCCCCGCCCGGCAGCCTCCGCTGGCACATGGTCGGACACCTGCAGCGAAATAAGGTCCGATCTGTCATGCAGCTCTGTCAGCTCATCCACAGCGTGGATTCACTCCGACTGGCTGAGGAAATTCAGGGCGAAGCGGAGCGCACCAAGCGGCCGATGGCCTGCCTGCTGGAAGTCAATGTCGCGGAAGAATCGAGCAAGTTCGGTGTTGCTGTCGGGGCGGCCCTGCACCTGGCGGAGCAGATCGACTCGATGGACGAAGTGCAACTCGTCGGGCTTATGTGCATGGCCCCCTACTCCGCCGATCCGGAACGCGCCCGACCCTACTTCGTCCGACTACGCGAAATCTTCGAGGAAATCCGTTTCCGCAAAATCGGCGGCGAAAAGTTCAAACACCTCTCCATGGGAATGTCCGGCGACTACAAGGTCGCTATCGAAGAAGGAGCAACAATGATCCGTATCGGAACCGCGATCTTCGGGTAAGATTGCCACGCGGGGTTTCACACATTCGCCAGACCGTCTATACTGCTTAAGTTGATTCGTGACTCGCTTGTTTTCTCCGAAAGGAACCCCTTATGCCCGCTGCAGGATCCTACCGGCCCTCCGACATCCGCAATATTGTTCTTGCCGGACACGGTGGGGCCGGGAAAACGACGCTCGCGGAAGCCATACTCTACAAGTGCGCTGTCATTACACGCATGGGCTCCGTTGAGGAAGCCAATACGGCTTCCGATTTCGAGCCGGAAGCGAAGCTGCACAAGCATTCCACCAGTGCCACCCTGCTCTACGCGACGCATCAAGGCAAGCAGATCAACCTGATTGATACGCCGGGCTATCCGGACTTTGTCGGCCAGGCGCTCGCGGCGCTGCCGGCTGTGGAAACCGCCGTCATCGTGGTCAACGCGGAAACCGGAATTGAAGTCAATACGCGGCGGCTCTACCACGCGGCCGGGGAAATGGGGCTCACCCGTATGATCGTCGTCAACAAAATCGACAAGGCGGCGGACAGGCTCGAAGAACTCGTCGCCGCTCTCAAGGAAACTTTTGGCTCAGAACTCCACTGCGTCAACCTCCCTAAAGACAACGGCAGTGATGTCGTGGACTGCTTCGAACAGGATCAAGGGGGAGGGGGGGGGACGGCGGATTTCGGCGATGTCAATGCTGCCCACCAGGAATTGGTCGAAGCTATCGTCGAAGTCGATGACGCTCAAATGGAAAAATATCTCTCCGGCGAAACGATCTCACCCGACGATCTCCGCCAGTGCTTCATCAAGGCCATGAATGCCGGGCATGTCGTTCCCATTCTCTTCACCGCTGCCAAGAACCAGGTCGGAATCGACAGCCTCCTGCACATTCTCGTCGAGAACGTCCCCAGCCCCGCCAATGCCAAAATGAAGAGTCTCACGAAAGGCGAAGGCGACGCGGCTCAGAGCGTCGAGATCCCGTGCGACGAAGAAAAGCCCCTCCTGGCGCACGTCTTTAAAGTCACGACCGATCCTTACGTCGGCAAACTGGCGATGCTGCGAATCCTGCAGGGCAAGATGGATGCGAACACCATGTTCATCTCGGCCGGCGAGAAAAAAGCGCACAAGGCAGGACACGTCCTCAAGGTCGAAGGACGCGATCATCCGGAACTCACCGGCACCGCTTACGCCGGCGATATCGTCGCGCTGGCGAAAGTGGAAGACCTTCGTGTCGATGCGATCATCCATGATCCGTCAGCCGCCAGCGAATGGAAGCCCGTTCCTCCGAAATATCCGACGCCGATGTTCTCGCTGGCCATCGAGCCCAAGAGCCGCGGCGACGAAGTCAAAATCTCCGGCGCACTCCAGAAACTCGCCGAAGAAGACCCCACCTTCAAGCACTCGCACGATTCGCAGACTCACGAGATCGTCGTCCACGGGCTGGGCGATCTCCACCTTCGCATCGTGCTGGAAAAAATGAAAAATCGCTTCAATCTGGAGGTCATCACCAAGCCGCCCAAGATCGCCTACCGCGAAACCATCACGGCCAAGGCGGAAGGGCATTACCGTCATAAGAAGCAGACCGGCGGTGCTGGCCAGTTCGGCGAAGTCTATCTCCGCATCGAACCGCTCGAACGCGGCGCCGGCTTCGAATTCGTCAACGATATCTTCGGCGGAACCATCCCCAGCCAGTACATCCCCTCCGTCGAAAAAGGCGTCCACGATGTCCTCACCGGCGGCGCCATTGCGGGATACCCCGTCCAGGACCTCCGCGTCGTCGTCTACGACGGCAAGTATCACCCCGTCGATTCCAAAGACATCGCCTTCCGCACCGCCGGCAAATACGCCCTCAAGGACGCGATCACCAAGGCCCGGCCTTCTCTCCTCGAGCCGATTGTTAATATGGAAATCACCGTCCCTGAAAAATACGTCGGCGATATCACCGGCGATCTCAACGGCAGACGCGGACGCATCAACGGCGTCGATACCCTCCCGGGCGGCATGACGCTCATCCGCGCCGTCGCCCCATTGGCCGAAGTCATGACCTACAACAATCAGCTCCGCTCCGTCACCAGCGGCCAAGGAAGCTTCATCATGGAATTCAGCCATTATGATGTGGTGCCGCCGCAAGTACAGGCAAGAATTGTCGCAGCTTACAAGCCCAAGGATGAAGCCGCAGAATAATCGCCGCCGTCCCCCAAGAGCCTATCCGAATCATCGGTAGCGACCCCGCTTTGCGGGGTGGAGCCCCGCATGGCAATGCGGGGCTCGGAGAATGCGTTATTGCTCTTGCAGCAATTCCTGAAGTTGCTGATGAATATCCTGCCATTCGCGCAGACGGGTATAGGAAAAAAAATGCTCGCGGCAAGCACGGCGAAGCTTGCTGCTGGAGAGACTCTTTGCCTGCCGATGGTACCACTCCCAGAGTTTGAGGTAGCTGAGAAAATCCGAGTCCTCATCGCGAAACTCCATATGAGCGGCATCGGCCGCCTGCTGCTGCTCAAGAGGCCGCTCACGCGGATCCTGAACCGAAAGTGCCGCCGCGATAATCAACACTTCTTTCTCCACCCCTTCATCCGCCGCGGCAACGATCATCCGCGCAAGACGAGGATCAATGGGAAGACGCGCAAGCTTTCCGCCCAGCGCCGTGAGTTCCAGTTGCTTGTTAATAGCTCCGAGTTCCAGGAGGGTCTGGTAGCCGTCCGCGATGAGCTTGGCGCCGGGCCTGTCGATAAATGGAAATGCCTCAATGGACCCCAGGCGCAGAGCTTTCATCTGCAAAATCACGGCCGCAAGATTGGTGCGAAGAATTTCCGGTTCGGTAAACAGGGGACGTGCCAAAAAATTCTCTTCGGAATAGAGCCGAATGCACACGCCGGCGGAAACACGCCCGCAACGCCCCATCCGCTGATTCGCCGATGCCTGCGAAATCGGCTCAATAGGCAGACGTTGGACCTGGCTGCGCGGAGCGTAGCGGGAAATGCGGGCAAGACCGGGATCAATGACATAACGGATGCCGGGAACAGTCAGAGACGTCTCGGCAATGTTCGTGGCGAGAATAATCCGGCGACGCCCGGACGGCTCGAAAATACGTTGCTGCTCCGCCGCGGAAAGCCGGGCAAACAACGGCAGAATATCAACCCTCACACCGCGTCCTTTCCGAAGATGACTTTCAAGTTCGCTTGCAGCTTCGCGGATTTCACGCTCGCCGGAAAGAAAAACAAGAACATCACCGGGCCCTTCAGCAACGACCTCATCGACAGCAGCAATCAGCGCTTGGAGGAAATCGGGTTCTTCTTCGTCGAAGTCCTGCGGATCGGAACATTTCTGTGCCGCGACCGTAAGGGAGCGACCGTGCGACAATGAAGGGGGGGGGGGGACGGTGCCTGTCCCTCCCTCACGGTCGCGGCTCGGATCGTCACCTGCAATCATTTGGTCGTATGGCTCGCGATAACGAAGCTCAACGGGATAAGTACGCCCGGAAACCATCACAATTGGTGCATTCTCAAAATGTTTAGAAAAACTGACAGGATCAATCGTGGCTGAAGTGATAATGAGCTTGAGATCCGGACGCCTGGGAAGCAGTTGTTTGAGGTACCCCAGGAGAAAGTCGATATTCAGCGACCGTTCGTGAGCTTCGTCGAGAATCAGGGTGTCGTATTGATTGAGGAATCGGTCATTTTGGGTTTCAGCCAGGAGAATGCCGTCGGTCATGAGCTTGATATTGGTGTGATCGGAAACCGTATCGGAGAATCGGATTTTGTAAGCAACGTGCCCCCCCCCATGTCCGACGCGGGTATGGAGTTCCTGTGCGATGCGTGCGCACACGGAGCGCGCGGCAATCCGGCGAGGCTGCGTATGCCCGATCATGCCCGCAATGCCCCGGCCAAGCTCAAGACAAATCTTCGGAAGCTGCGTCGTCTTACCCGACCCGGTTTCGCCACAAATAACGACCACCTGATTCTGCATGATCGCACGAGCAATTTCGTCACGTTTCTCCGAGACGGGCAACTCCGGCGGAAAGGTAGGTCGCGGACGAAACCGCTCGCGGTGAGTACGAAGTGCGACGGAAGCTTGAATCTGGCGAATCAAAGCGGGTGGAGCAGGCAGTCGGCGTTGACGCAACGGCGCAAGCCGACGCCGAAAGTTCCACTGATCGCGGAGCATCGCCTGAGGAACAAGTGCATCGAGAGATTGCAGGTCCATGAAAAGAGCGGATCACCGATCAAACTGTGCGTCGAACACGATATCGCTCGGAGCGAAGTCCGCCTTCTTGACGAACGCCGCCGCCTCGGTAGCACCATGTTCGCGGTCCATGTTCTGATCTTCCCATTCCACAGACAACGGCCCGTCGTACTTGATAAAGTTCAACGCACGAATAATTTCCTCAAAATCGACCGACCCGTGCCCGAGCGAACGGAACTCCCAGTAACGTTCCGGATCGCCGAAAGGCAGATGCCCACCAAAAACGCCGGAACGGCGAGGCGCCGGACTGAACCATGAATCCTTCATATGTACATGGTAGATGCGATCGCTGAATTCGCGGATAAACTGCACGTAATCGACGCCCTGGTAGACAAAGTGCGACGGATCGTAATTGAAGCCGAAAGCCTTGCGGTTATTCAAGGCTTTCAGAGCTCGCTGTGCCGAAACAATATCGAATGCAATCTCCGTGGGATGCACTTCCAACGCGAAGAAAACGTTATGTTTGTCGAACACGTCGAGAATCGGATTGAATCGCTTGGCAAAATCCTTATAGCCCTCTTCAAGCTGGCTGGGCAGCACCGGCGGGAACGAGTAAACCAAATGCCAGATAGACGACCCGGTAAAACCATTGACAACGGTCCGCTTGATGGGGTTATTCTGCGGAGCCGCATCGAAGAACCTGCGAGCAGCAATCGCGGTACTCTTAAGTTCCTCCGCCGCACGCTGACGAACACCTTCCGGATTCCCGTCCCCGTAAATCGCTTCCGGCAAAATCTGCTTATGGCGAACGTCGATGTTGTCGCAAACCCCCTGCCCAACGAGATGCGACGAAACCGCAAAACACTTCAGCCCATATTTCTGCAGCGTCGCCCACTTGTTCTTGACATACGCGCCGCCAGACTTGGCATCAAGCACCTTATGAATCTCAAAATGATCCCCCCAGCAGGCCAGTTCCAAACCGTCGTAACCAAACGACTTCGCCTTCTGGCAGATGATCTCAAAGGGAAGGTCCGCCCATTGACCGGTGAACAGCGTAACAGGACGTGGCATCTCATGCTCCTTTCTAAAGTGCTCGCCAAAATCGGCGCGATCACCGCATGATACTGCGCGCGACGACACAGGCCAAGATGATGGATGCAAAGGCAATAAGTCGTCAAGTCGTTAAGTCGATTTAACGACTTGACGACTTAACGACTCTGCCCCAGAACTCGCGGCCATTGACCAAAATCGCTTTCCAGCGTAAAACGAACCACCAATCCATACCCCGTTTTTTCACTCGCTAGAGGTCCCCATGTCCCCTCCCCCCAATACCCCACCAAACGCTTCCCCAACACTTGACGAATCCCAAATTCGCCACATCGCCAAGCTCGCATGCCTCAAGCTCGCACCCGACGACGTCCCTCGTTACGCACAGCAGCTCAGCTCCATCCTCGACTACGTCGCCCAGCTCAAAACCGTCAACGTCACCGGCGTCGAGCCCATGTCCCATCCTCTCCCCCTCCGAAACGCCATGCGAAACGACATCCCAACCCCCGCTCTCTCCGTCGATCAAGTCCTCGCCAACGCCCCCGCCAAGGACGGCCCTTACTTCACCGTCCCCAAAGTCCTCGACACCGCCCTCGGCGGCAGTTGACCTTTTCACCGAAAGAACCCCATGATCCGCACATGCATCAACTCCTTCCCTGTCACCTTGTCACCTTGTCACCTTGTCACCCTGTCCCTCTTCCTCCTCGCCGGCTGCTCTTCCACCGACCCCTTGGAACGCGCCTACGAACCCGCACGCCCCGACTTCACCGCCACCACTCTTCCTAATCCCGGTCCCGACTTCCCCTCCCCACCCACATCGCACATCCACATCATTCATCCCGACCCCTCCGCCAGAGAACCCGCCACCATTCTCGTCGAGCCCCTCATCACCGGCACCTGGACCTTCACCGCCCCGCCCACCACCACCACCCTCGAACGCAAAACCGCTGATTTCCACCAGTTCTTCATCTACGAAGGCCAAGGGGGCTGTCCCGCCCCCTCCGACACCCCCTTCCTCGTCATCACCGTCCCCGCCACCACTACCACCATAACCCGCTCCCTCACCGCCGCCGACCCCGGCACTTACCAAGTCTCCTCCATGCGTCGATACGTTCTCAACGGCAACATCGCCCAGGAATCCACCGGCCACACCAACACCGGCGCCGCCTTCAACGAACTCATCCTCACCAAACCCGGCACAGGAGGCCGCGACCAATGCCGCGCCATCGCCATCGCCACCACCGACTACCAACGCTCCCTCGCCCTCGAAATCCTCAGCTCCCTCACCTGGACCCCGAATCCCACCCACTCAACACCCTAATAACTAATACACTAATATACTAATAGCTAAGGAACTCCCGATGCCCTCTCTCTCCTCTCTCACCGCCGCCGAGCTTGCCGCCCAGATCGCCTCCGGCCAAATCTCCAGCCGCCAAGCCACCCAAGCCTGTCTCGACGCCATCGACAAGCTCAACCCCCACCTCAACGCTTACAACTCCGTCTTTCACGATCGCTCTCTCAAGCAAGCCGACACCGCCGACGCCGCTCGCAAAAACGGTAAAACTGGTCTCCTCAACGGCGTCCCCATCGCCATCAAAGACAACATGTGCTCCTCCTTCGGCCGAACCACCTGCTCCTCCAAAATCCTCCAGAACTTCCACGCACCCTACAACGCCACCGTCGTCGAAAAACTCGAAGCCGCCGGCGCCGTCATCCTCGGAAAAACCAACCTCGACGAATTCGCCATGGGCTCCTCCACCGAAAACTCCGCATTCGGACCCGCCAAGAACCCATGGAACACCTCCTGCGTCCCCGGCGGTTCCTCCGGCGGCGCCGCCTCCGCATGTGCCGCTCGACTCGGCTTCGGCGGGCTCGGCTCCGACACCGGCGGCTCCATCCGACAACCCGCATCCCTCTGCGGAATCGTCGGTCTCAAACCCACCTACGGCCTCGTCTCCCGCTACGGTCTTGTCGCTTTCGCCTCCTCACTCGACCAAATCGGCCCCATGACACGCTCCGTCGAAGACGCCGCCCTGTTCCTCCAAGTGATCGCCGGCCACGACCCCCACGATTCCACCTCCTGGCCCGCTCCGGTCCCCGATTACCTCACCACCCTCAAATCCCCCATCAAACCCGGCCTCCGCATCGGACTGCCCAAGGAATTCTTCGACGTCGAAGGCTCCGAGCCCGAAGTCAAGGCCGCCGTCCTCAAAGCCCTCGACTGGTACAAATCCCAGGACGCTACACTTGTCGATATTTCCCTTCCCTACACCCAGTACGGCATCGCCGCCTACTACATCATCGCTCCCGCCGAAGCCTCCTCCAACCTCGCCCGTTTCGACGGCATCCACTACGGCCACCGCACCCCTAAACCCCAGGACCTCATCGACCTCTACGCCGCCTCACGCGGCGAAGGCTTCGGTCCCGAAGTCAAACGCCGCATCATGCTCGGCACCTACGCCCTCTCCTCCGAATACGACGACCGCTACTACCTCATGGCCCTCAAGGTCCGCTCCCTCATCAAACAGGACTTCGACAACGCCTTCCAACTCTGCGACCTCATCGCCGGCCCCACCTCCCCGACCGTCGCCTTCCCCTTCGGCTCCAAATCCGACAACCTCCTCGCCATGTATCTTTGCGACGTTTTCACCGTCACCTGCAACATCGCCGGCATCCCAGCCATCTCCCTCCCCTGCGGCCTCTCCTCCTCCAACCTCCCCATCGGCCTACAACTCCTCGGCCCAACATTCTCCGAACCTCTCCTCCTCCAAACCGCCCACCACTACGAATCCGCCCACAACTGGGTAACAAGGAAGCCGTCGGTTTGCGCATGAGGCGGGCATCTCGACCACAAACATCGGTCCCGTAGAGACCATTGAATATACCCCCGGCCACTCAATTGTCGCGGCGCTGTCGCGACAATTACCCTGTCACACTTACGTGCAACTCCCATCGTTTCTCGTTAATCTACCTTGTCCGTAGTCTGTCTGTATCTCCTTCTAAACTGGTGAACCCAATGCCTTCTTCTTCCCCCTCTACCAACGCCGTCGACTACAAAGTCCTCATCGGCATGGAAATCCATGTCCAACTCGCCACTCGCACCAAAATGTTCTCCTCCGTCGCCAACGGCGCTCATCCCGACCATTCCAACGCCCCGCCCAACACGCTCGTCGACCCCGTCATTCTCGGCCTGCCCGGTTCTCTGCCCATCATGAACAAACGCGCCGTCGAAATGGCCATGATGGTCGGCATGGCGCTGGGCTGCGAAATACCCTCCTTTACCAAGTGGGATCGCAAGTCCTACTTCTACCCCGATCTCCCCAAAAACTACCAAATATCTCAATATGACCTCCCTCTGTGCGCTCAGGGCGCCATCGAGATTCCACTCGCTGACGGGAAGTATAAGAAGGTCCGTATCCGCCGCGCTCATTTGGAAGAAGACGCAGGCAAACTCCTCCACGACGGCGGGGAATCCTTTTCGCAGGTCGATCTCAATCGCGCCGGGGTACCCCTGCTGGAGGTCGTCACCGAGCCCGACCTGAGCTCTCCTGAAGAGGCACGCATCTTCGGCGAAGAGCTCCGCCGCATCTGCCGATACCTGGGCGCCTCGCAAGGCATCATGCAACTCGGACATATGCGATTCGAACCGAATATCAATCTCCATATCTCCGCGAACGGCCAAACCTGGAAAACCAGCATCAGCGAACTCAAAAACCTCAACAGCTTCCGCAGCGTCGAACGCGCCTGCGCCTACGAAATCCAACGCCAACTCGCCGAGTGGCACGCCAATGGCGCCGCCAATCAACCCATCCCCAAAAAAGTCGCCAAGTTCACCCGCGGCTGGGACGACGACAAAAACGTCTCCGTCGTCCAGCGCTCCAAAGAAGACGCCGAGGATTACCGCTACTTCCCAGACCCCGATCTCGTCCCGGTCACCGTTTCCGACGAATGGCGGAACGAAGTAAGAAAATACGTCGTCGAACTGCCGATCCAGCGTCGCCAACGTTACGAAAAACAGCTCGGCCTGACCGCGAAGGAGTCGATGGTGCTTGTCGAGGAACGCCAAAACGCCGAGCTTTTCGAAGCCGCCCTCGCCGCCGATGGAGGGGGAAATGGAGGGAAAAATGGGGGGGGGGCATCGCCGCGACGACTGACCAACATCCTCTTAGGCATCGCCAGCAAAACCGCCAACGAACGCGGCGCCCTGCTCCCCGACCTCGGCATCCCCGCCGCCACCTACGCCAAGCTCGCCAAGCTCGCCGACGATGGCACCATTTCCGCCTCCGCCGCCTCCTCTGTTTTCGAAGCTCTCCTCGCCGATCCCGCCGGCGATCCGAAAACCATCGCCCAAACAAAAGGCTTAATCCTGGTCCGCGACACCGCCACCACCGAAAAGTGGGTCGACGAAGCACTCGCCGCCAATCCCAACGCCGTCGATTCCTACAAAAACAATCCCAAAAAGAAGCAAGCCAGCCTCGGCTTCCTACGAGGCGCCGTCATGAAAGCCTCCGGCGGAAAAGCCGACCCCAAACTCGTCGGCGATCTCCTGGAAAAAAAACTCAACGCCTAAGTAGCGCCCCCGTTGCCCGGAATGGAGCCCCGCATGGCAATGCGGGGCTTTGCATTGACCTCGCCAAAACGCACCGAAACCGCTTGCAGCGCCGCGAACCTCGCCTCGCATATGACAATTTGCTACGAAAAATGCCCACCCCCTATAATATGGCGTACTGAGGATTTGACATGCCCCACGAAACTGAACCGCCAAAAAAGCCGGAGGGTAAGGGGGGGGGGGGCCTCCGCGGGTTAGCAAAACGCTCCACCGGCCTGCCCGCCGACACGACGCCAACCCGCGAAAACGGAGACCCAGATGCCTGGAAAGTTGCCGGACTGGGACTCCAATTTGCCATCACCATTGCCCTCTTCACACTCTTCGGACACATCTTGGACCAGAAACTAAACTGGTCGCCCTGGGGCGTCGTCTCAATGGTCCTCATCGCAGTCGTTGGCAATTTATACTTATTGATCAAGGAATCGCTAAAGGAAAACAACTCTTCCGCGAAGAAAAAGTAAACGGAGTTCACGCTTGAGCGTGTTCCTCCACACAACACGTCATCGGAAGATAGGAAAAGTGTATGACCCTCGTATGGCAAAGGATGATCACACTGCTCGCAGCCCCGGTAACGGTGCTGCTAACGATGTTGATAGGCGGGCTGATCCTGACATCGTTTGCTTGCCCACTGCACCTGCCCGAGATGATCGCCGCCGGAACCATCAACGCCCTCGGCGGCCTTCTCGCGGCTCTCCCATTAGTCTTTTGGATGACCCGCGGTGCGGATGCGATCGTGCGCGCCTGGATGGCGGGCACCGCTATACGCGTGGGAGTCATTTTATTCGGATTGTTTGTCGCCAGTGGCTCAGGATGGGCTCTCTCAAAAATGCCCCTGATCTCCTGGACTTTAGCCTGTTATTTCCCCTTATTAGCCGTGGAAGCCACTACCGCCGCCTGGCTGACTCACAAAGTTCGTGTGTGAGCACTTGACGCCGAACGCGATTGGCAGACAATAATCCTCTTACACGCTTAATGCGGATTGCTTGGACATGACCCATCTGACTCATTTGTTCACCGGCGGGATTTTGGGGGAAGATCTTCTCCCGCACGTCTTGCCCCACGAGCTCTTTCGGCTCAGGTTGCTCCCCGTCACAAATCACATGATCATGATCGTCCTGGCCGCTCTCCTGACGTTCATCATCTTCACTTATGTCGGAACACGCGCCCGCAAAAATATGGTCCCCACCGGCGTCCACAACTTCTTCGAAGCCATGCTCAGCTTCCTTCGTACCGAAGTCTTCCGGCCCGCCTTGGGCGACAACGCCGACCGCTTCACACCATTCTTATGGACACTCTTCTTCTTCATCCTCTTCTGCAACCTGCTCGCCATGATCCCCATGAACGAAATCCTCGGCCTCGCACGCCGCCGGCCCGTCGAACTCTGGGGCGCCGCCACCGCCAACATCTCCGTCACCCTGGGCCTCGCACTCATCGCCTTCGTCGCCATCCACGTCTCTGGCGTCATCCAGGCAATACGAATCAAAATGAATCCCAATCTAGACACACACCATCATCATGACACGGCTCACTCCCACGGCCAACCCTTGCCGATCGCAATAGTCACAGGAACCGCCGCTTACATCTGGAATTTCGCCCCCCATCCGCAGCTCGGCTTAAAAGTCCTGGACCTGGGGCTATGGGCCGCGCTCCTGGTCTTGGAAATCATCGGTGCCTTCGTCAAGCCCTTCGCACTCTGCGTACGCTTATTCGCCAACATGCTCGCCGGCCACCTGGTCCTCGCCGCCCTTGTCGGCATGATCCTCATCGTCAGCAACACCATCGGCCAAACCGCCGTCGGCGTCGTGGTCGTCGCCGGCTGCACCGCCCTGAGCCTCCTCGAATTATTCGTGGCGTTTCTACAAGCGTACATCTTTACGTTCTTGACAACGCTCTTTATCGCCTCCGCCGTAGCGCCGGAGCATTAAAATAAAAGGCGAGAACGCGAAACTCGCCACCCGATTTTGGGCCGGTACCCGACGCCTAAGCCCCTTGTTTGAATGTCGGATCTATTATTCGCCCGCAAGGGCAGGAGTGTTTCATGTTCATTGGTTTGCTCGCTCAGGCAACGGAGGCCGCCTCCACAGCGTTGCCCCACGCGGTCACCACAGCGGTCGGTAGCGGTAACGTCGGCATCGGCCTCGGCATCGCCGGCATCATGATCGGCGCTGGCATCGGCATCGCAGGCGCAGCACGAGGCATCGGAAACATCGGCGGCTCCGCCGTCGAAGCCATCGCCCGCCAACCCGAAGCAAAAGGCTCCATCGGCACCAACATGATCATCTCCGCCGCTCTCATCGAAGGATTCACCTTCTTCGCACTCATCATCGGCCTGATCGCCATCGTCGGCGGTTACCTCAAATAATCCCACACGCTAATCCCCAGGAGCCCCGCATGGCAATGCGGGGCTTGCCTCTCCTCTTGGTTCATCTCCCATCCCGGGGGTTAACGCGTATTGCCGAATCCGATGTTTCAGTTTAGCATCCACAACCTTCCAATTATCTCTGGTCAATCGCGAATCGAATGATGACGGGAATAATGATGTATCTAAGTCTTCTGAATATTCTGGCGGAAAGTGGCGAAGGTGGTCCGGGCTTGACGGAAGTCCATCTCCCCACATTGATCGCAACCATCGCCGTCTTCGTCTGCCTCCTGATCGTCCTGCGCCTCACCGCCTGGAAGCCCATCATGGCCGGCCTCCAGAGCCGCGAACAGGCCATCCGCGACTCCATCGAAGCCGCCCAACGCGCCAAAGTCGCCGCCGATCAAACCACCCACGACCTCGAAGCAAAAATGGCCGAAGTCCAACGCCAGGCCGCCCAGCAATTAGCCCTGGCCAAAGCCGACGCCCTCAAAATGGCCGACACCATCCGCGCACAGGCCGAATCCGAATCCGCCGCCCTCAAGGACCGCACCATCCGCGAAATCAATTCCGCCAAGCAGCAGGCCCTCACAGAAATCAACGCACACGCCGCAACGCTCGGCACAACCGTCGCCAAAAAAATCCTCCAACGCGAAGTCAACACAAACGATCAACAACGCCTCGTTGACGAATCACTGGCAGAGTTAGCAAAAAAGAACTGAACAAAAAATGGCAGACAACGAATTCCAAATAGAATCCATCGGCTCCGTTTACGCTCAAGCGCTCATCAACGAAGCGCAGAAGCAAGGGGAGGGGACACTCCCGGAAGTCACCGAAGACATCCGCGGCATCGCCACCCTCCTCAAAACAAACCCACTCTTCGCCTCCTTCACCGCCGCCCTCACCATCGGCGAAGAAGAACGACTCGCCACACTCGACAAAATCTTCCAAAACCGCATCCACCCTCTCACTCTCAACACCCTCAAAGCACTCTCTCGCCGCGACCGACTCATGTTCCTACGCGGTTTCCTCGAAGGCTTCGAGGACATCCTCAAAAAAATGAGCGGCCTCATCGACGTCCAGCTCACCTCCTCCTTCGAACTCCCCCCGGAATCACTCACCCGCATCCAACAAGTAGTCAGCCAAAACCTCGGCCAACAAACCGTCATCCACACCACCATCAACCCTTCCCTCATCGGCGGCATGACCCTTCGCATCGGCGACACCCTCATCGACGGCTCCGTCGTCACACAACTCGCAAAAATCGAAGACCAACTAAAAACCCACGCCATCGGAAAGTTAAACCTGGAAAGCGTAACCACGTAGCGACCCCGCTTTGCGGGGTGGTCCACAAGAGGAAAACCAATGAAGTTCAGAATCGACGAAATCACCTCCGTCATCCAGCAGGAAATCTCCCAGTACAAAAACCAGCTCGACGTCACCCAGGTCGGAAAGGTCATCGAAGTCGGCGACGGCATCGCACGCATCTACGGCCTTCGCGGCGCCATGGCCGGCGAAATGCTCGAATTCCCAAACCAAGTCTTCGGACAGGTCTTCAACCTCGAAGAAGAAACCGTCGGAGCCGTCATCCTCGGAAACTACAAACAAATTAAAGAAGGCGACACCGTACGCACCACCGGAGAACTCCTCTCCGTCCCCGTCGGACCGCAACTCCTCGGACGCGTCGTCAATCCCCTCGGCCAACCACTCGACGGCGGACCTTCCATCCAAACCTCCGAACTCCGAAAAGTCGACATCATCGCACCCGGCATCGCTGACCGACAACCCGTCAAGCAACCCCTCCAAACAGGCATCAAAGCCATCGACGCCATGATCCCCATCGGACGTGGCCAGCGTGAACTCATCATCGGCGACCGCAAAACCGGTAAAACCGCCATCGCCATCGACACCATCATCAACCAGAAAAAATTCTGGGAAGGCGGAAAAGGCACCGACGCCGTCATCTGCATCTACGTCGCCGTCGGCACCAAAGAATCCACCGTCGCCGGCGTCGTCGACCAGCTCCGTCAATCCGGCGCCATGGACTACACCATCGTCGTTTCCGCCTCCGCCGCAGACCCCGCTCCTCTCCAATACATCGCCCCCTACGCCGGCTGCGCCATGGGCGAATACTTCATGTGGCAAGGCAAGCACGTCCTCTGCGTCTACGACGATCTCTCCAAACAAGCACAAGCCTACCGCCAACTTTCCCTCCTCCTCCGACGCCCACCCGGCCGCGAAGCTTACCCCGGCGACGTCTTCTACCTCCACTCACGACTCCTCGAACGCGCCTGCAAACTCTCCAACGACAACGGCGGCGGCTCCCTCACCGCTCTCCCCGTCATCGAAACCCAGGTAGGCGAAGTCTCCGCCTACATCCCCACTAACGTCATCTCCATCACCGACGGACAAATCTACCTCGAGCCCGACCTCTTCGCCGCAGGCATACGCCCCGCCATCAACGTCGGCATCTCCGTCAGCCGCGTCGGTGGCTCCGCCCAGGTCAAAGCCATGAAACACCGAAAAGTAGCAGCCTCGCTCCGACTCGACCTCGCCGCCTACCGCGAACTCGAAGCCTTCGCACAGCTCGGCACTGAACTCGAACCCGCCACCCAACGCCAACTCGACCGCGGCGCACGCATGGTCGAACTCCTCAAACAACCCCAATACCAACCCATGGACGTCGTCGATCAAGTCGTCGTCATCTACGCCGCCTCCCAAGGCTACCTCGACGCCTTCTCCAAAGACCTCGTCCAAGCCTGGGAAAAAGATTTCTTGGAATACCTCAACACCTCCGCGATCGACCTCAAAAAAGAGCTCGCCACCAAAAAAGACCTGACCCCCGAACTCGAAGCCAAACTCGTGGAACTCATCAAACGTTTCAACGACATGACACAACTGGGAAAAACTAAGTAACGCGGGCGTCCCGCCCGCTGTATCGCGGGCATCTTGCCCGCATCGTAGCATGGGCATCTTGCCCATGAATCACGCCCGAAGGGCGTCAACAATCAGAGCCGCGATCGTAAGATCGCGCAATGATGCCCGAAGGGCATCAACATACGTAGCCGGGGGCAACGCCCCCGGTAACAATCCCCGCGAACGGTATGCCCTGAAAGGGCAATACATGGTTCGAATAGGATAGAGTTAGTTATGGCAAAAGCCCGAGTCATCATCAAACGCCGCAAGGCCGTCCGCAACATCAAAAAAATCACCAAAGTAATGCAGATGATCGCCACTTCGCGCTACCAGAAAGCCTACAAGCGCGCAACCGGCGCCAAACCCTACGTCCAAAAAATCGCCGAAGTCTTAGGCAGCGCCGTGCAAGCCCTCGAAGCCGATGCAAAAACAGTCGATCACCTCCTCCTCCGCCCCCCCAGTTCCCACGAAAAGAAAACCGCTCTCCTCGTCCTCAGCTCCAACCGTGGCCTCGCCGGCGGATACAACGGCAACGTCCTCCGTCTCGCCTCACACACCCTCAAAGACCTCGACGCCGCCAACGACTCCCCCGACCTCCACATCAGCGGCAAAAAAGGCGCCGCCTATTTCCGCTTCCAAAAACGCCCCATTAAACGCAGCTACACAACTCTAGGCGACAATCCCAAATTCGCCGAGATCGAAAAACTCGCCGACGAATTCATGCAAGCCTACATCGCCGGCGAAATCACCGCCCTCAAAATCGTCTACATGCGATTCATCAGCGCAGGCCAGCAAAAACCCGTCGCAATAGACGTACTCCCCCTCTCAAGCATCGCCGGCTCCACGAAAACATCATCGAAGACTGTCACACACTTCGAATTCATGCCCAGCGCAGAAGCCCTGCTCGACGAGTTGATCCCGACGACCGTGAAGCTGACCATTTTCCAAGCCTTCATCGAAGCCGCCGTCAGCGAACAGATCGCCCGCATGGTCGCCATGAAAGCCGCCACCGACAACGCCGAGAAGATGGGCAAAAAACTCACCCAGGATTACAACCGTGCCCGCCAGTCCCAGATCACCAGCGAACTCTCCGAACTCATGGGTGGCGTCGAAGCAATGAAATAAAAAATGCAATGAATTGAAATTGTAGCGACCCCGCTTTGCGGGGTGGCAGACAAAAATAGACTAAATCAGACAAAAACAGACAAAAGCACGCAATCTGGAGTAAAAAATGGCAGTTAAAGGCACAGTTTCCCAGGTCATCGGCTCAACTTTTGACGCCGAGTTCCCCGAAGACCAACTCCCCGCTATTTACAACGCCGTCAAAGTGAACGCAGAAACCCACGGCATCCACCTCAACCTCACCGGCGAAGTCCAGCAACATCTCGGCGGCGGTCGCATCCGCGCCATCGCACTCGGCTCCACCGACGGACTCACACGTGGAATGGAAGTCCTTGATACTCAAGCACCTGTGAGCGTCCCCGTCGGCACTGAAACCCTCGGCCGCGTCTTCAACCTCCTCGGCGAACCCATCGACAAAAAAGGGCCCGTCACCGCCAAAGCCACCCGCCCCATTCACCAACCCCCTCCCGAATTCAAGGACCTCGAACCCAAAACCAAAATCTTCGAAACTGGCATCAAAGTTATTGACCTGTTAGCACCCTACGTCCGCGGCGGCAAAACCGGCCTCTTCGGCGGCGCCGGCGTCGGTAAGACCGTTATTATTCAAGAACTTATAGCTCGCCTCGCCCGCTTCCACAGCGGCTATTCCTGCTTCGCTGGCGTCGGCGAACGCACTCGTGAAGGCAACGACCTCTGGCTCGAAATGCAGGAAGCCAAAATCGGCGACACCGGCAAACACGTCATCGACCAAACCGTCATGGTCTTCGGCCAAATGAACGAACCCCCCGGCGCTCGCTTACGTGTTGCCCTGACAGCACTTACGATGGCCGAACACTTCCGCGACCAGACCGGCGCCGACGTCTTGCTCTTCATCGACAACATCTTCCGTTTCACCCAAGCCGGCTCCGAAGTCTCCGCCCTCTTAGGCCGCATGCCCAGCGCCGTTGGCTACCAACCGACCCTCGCCACCGAAATGGGCGAACTCCAGGAACGCATCACCTCTACCACGAAGGGTGCCGTAACCTCCGTACAAGCCATTTACGTCCCCGCCGACGATTTAACGGATCCCGCGCCAGCGACAGCATTTACGCACCTTGACGCCTTCACCGTCCTCTCCCGCGGCATCGCCGAAAAAGGTATCTACCCCGCCGTCGACCCATTGGAATCTTCCAGCCGCATCATGGATCCGAACTACGTAGGACGCGAACACTATGAAGTCGCCCAAAAAGTGAAACGTACGTTACAGCGTTACAAGGACTTACAGGATATTATTGCGATTCTGGGCGTGGACGAACTTTCCGAAGAAGACAAACTGACCGTCGCTCGTGCCCGCAAACTTGAACGCTTCTTTTCGCAGCCGTTCTACGTAGCGGAGGTCTTCACCGGCCGCGCCGGCTCGAACGTAAAACTTTCCGAAACCATCCGTTCCTGCCGCGAGATCGCCGAAGGCAAATGGGACCATTTGCCGGAAGGCGCCTTCATGTACGTCGGCACCGTCGAGGAAGCCGCCGCCCAAGCCGAAACGCAAAAGAAATAAGCAAGGGGAATAGCCTTGCGATTCCTCGCAAGGCTATGGATTTGGCCGCGTCGTTGGCTGCGTTGCCGATTGTATCGCCGGTTGCGTCGACGTGGTCACCGTGATTCCTGTCGCCGGTATCGGTCGTCCCTGACCACGCACCGGCTGCAATAATCCCCCACCTTCTGGCGGGCGCACCATGTTATCCACAATGGTCCGCACCACCGGCTCTTCGCCGACCCTGTTCGGAAATCCCACCGTCACCAACGGCACCCCTTCCATCGCCGACGCCATCGCCATCTCACCCGACGTACTATTCGTCTCCACCGGCGACCGCACCGCCCGCCCAGGACGCGACGCGTTCCCCACTCGCTCCATATCCCCCGCACATCCCATCAACCATAATCCGCTTCCCAACCACCCCATCAGAATCATCTGTATCGCCTTCATAACTGTCGCTCCATTCTGGCTTCTAGCTTCTAGCTTCTGGCTTCTACCATGAGCCTCGCGACCTCCATGCAATCCTTATCTCCGCGTCCCGACAAATTGATGACCAGAATCTGATCTTTCGCCATCGTCGACGCCAACTTCAAAGCGTATGCCACCGCATGCGACGATTCCAATGCCGGAATAATGCCCTCGCGCTGCGCCATCACCTGGAACGCCTCGAGCGCCTGCTGATCGTTTATCGCGTTGTATGTCACCCGTCCGGCATCTTTCCAATAAGCATGTTCCGGCCCGACCCCCGGATAATCCAACCCCGCCGACACACTGTGCACATCCGCCGTCTGCCCATCCGCATTCTGCAGCACATACGTCAGTGTCCCATGCAACACCCCCGGCCGTCCCAGCGCCAACGACGCCGCATGCTGCCCCAACGCCGACCCTTTCCCGCCCGCCTCCACCCCGTAGAGCTTCACCGCCGTATCCTCAATAAACGGATAAAAAATCCCCGCCGCGTTCGATCCGCCGCCGACGCACGCCACAATCGCATCCGGCAACCGCCCAAACTGATCCATGCACTGCCCCCGCGTTTCGATCCCGATCACCGACTGAAAATCCCGCACGATCATCGGAAACGGGTGCGGCCCGGCCACCGTCCCGATGATGTAATGCGTATGCTGCACCGACCCCATCCAATCCCGCAGCGCCTCATTGAGCGCATCCTTGAGCGTCTTGAGCCCCGACTCCACCGGAATCACCCGCGCCCCCATCAGCTTCATCCGAAACACGTTGAGATTCTGTCGGCGAATATCTTCCGAGCCCATGTAGACATCGCATTTGAGTCCAAAAACGCAAGCCGCCGTCGCCGTCCCCACGCCATGCTGACCGGCCCCGGTCTCCGCGATCACCCGTTTCTTCCCCATCCGCACCGTCAGCAGCGCCTGCCCGATCGTGTTATTAATCTTATGCGCCCCCGTATGCGCCAAATCCTCGCGTTTCAGGAAGATCTTCGCCCCGCCCCCCATCTGCGTCAGTCGCTGGGCGTAATACAGCGGCGTAGGCCTCCCCACAAATTGTTTCAAATAATACTGAAACTGCCGCACGAATTCCGGATCCTTCTTCGCCCGTTCATATTCCGCCGCCAACTCCTCCACCGCCCCCATCAACGTCTCGGGCAAATAGCTCCCCCCATACGCCCCAAAATACCCCCGCGAATCCGGCACCTCATGAATACTCATCGCTCAAATCCTTCACGCATTGACAATCCCTCCTCCCAAGCCCCTCCCCCCCACCCTATCAACCATCAAAAACTCAGGGATTCTATCGCACATTGACGCATCCTGAAAAACGCACTATGATGCATCCATGAGAACCACTGTTTCCCTGGACAACGACATTGAGCGGACTTTGCGGGAAACTGCTCTTCGCACACACCGGCCGTTCAAGCGGGTGCTCAACGAAATGCTTCGCTCCGCCATTGCGGCGGCATCCCCCGCTGGAACAAAACAAGCCAAGCGATTCACGGTAAAAGCCCGCGACATGGGCCTTCTGCCGGGCATCGATCCGATCGGTTTTTCCAAGTTAGCCGACGATCTGGAAGCAGCCGCCTTTCTGGATTCCACCAAACGATTGAAAGCTCACATCGCCGCCACCAACAAACGCAAAAAATGATTATCCCAGACGTCAATCTCTTCCTCTACACCTACAATTTGGCCAGTCCGTTTCATGCGGAAGCGAAACGCTGGTGCGAACGCGTGATGAGCGGGCCTGAACCGCTGGCGCTCATTCCCGCGGTGATTTTCGGGTTTGTGCGAATCGCCACACATCCCAAAGTGTTTACGTCGCCATTTTCTGTCCGTGAAGCGCAGGAGCATGTCTCGTCCTGGCTGGCGTTGCCGCATGTTCAGGTTGTGGATTTGTTGCGGGAGGATGTGGAAGTTGCGTTGGATCTTTTGCGTATCGCCGGAACAGCCGGGAACCTGACAACAGACGCCCAGATCGCGGCCGTCGCCATACGCCTCGACGCCACCGTCCACACCGCAGACCTCGACTTCGCACGCTTCCGAGGCGTCAAACTTTTCAATCCTATTTTCAAATAAATAAAGATCATGGTTTCGTTAATTGATCTTGACAGCAAACCGCCACCATGCGTTACTATCGCAGAACGTCAAGCACGCCCTTTCGTGGAGGGTTTCTCTATGTCTCACTCCAAACGAACGGTTCTTCTCGTTTTCGTCGCGGCCATCGCTATGTCGCTGTGGGGCTGCCAGGCTGCCGATCCGCTCAAGGTTCCGTTGGCCACCACTGCGGTCCCCGACGATACCGCTTATATGCTGCCGTCGCTTATTTTGGAGGGCAAAGTTCCGGAGCAATGGGAGTTGAACCTGAATGAGGAGAACCCCACGAAAAAACTCACGCTCGGCGGGATCGCATGCACCGTGAAAGTCGAAACGCCCGCCAAGATACCCGACTTTGGCCTGTTGCCCGGCAAACTGCTCATCCAAACCCCCACGCAGGAATTTACCTTCAACTTGCCAGACGGCATCAACGCGAATGACAGATCCTTGCTCATGGCACTCACCCTCGACAATGGGCGAAAGTACCTTCTCGAGGCCGGCGGCTGTTCCCAATTCGTCACCGACCCCAAACCCCCAAAAAGGAGCGTTGGGTCTGCCAATTTTTCAGGCGGCAGCTTTATATTTTGAATACCAGTAGGTTTTCCACTGATTGCTTTGATAAAGCGATTCCAAAGCCAGCATTGCTTCAGCGTTTTTGGAGGTCCAACGCATGCCCACGCCTTTCAGGCGCCGAGACTCGGACTTGCAGCCCGACTCCGTCGGACCTGAACCAATCTTCAATCCCATCGCTCGAAAATGGGCGTAATCAATCTTCTCGCGGCGACTCAACAGGTACTGCATCAAGCCGTCCAACGCTTTCCGCTTGCCCGACGAACGCACACGAGCCCGCACATCAACGACCAACTGCCACCAGTCATCGAAGCGCTTCTCACGCATCCCTTTGACGATCTCTCCGGCCCAGGTACAACCTTCCGGGGAACTCTCGCCGTAAACCTCCCGGCGAGCCTGATGGACATGTTCGGCGGCATGATAAAAGTCCAGAATCGCAGTGGTCTTGTCCCTGGGCAGACAGTCCTTCACAAGACCATCTATCCACATCGCCCCGTCGGTCACCGCCACGATCTGCTTCGCCTTGAATAACTGCACATGTTCGGACATGACCTGGAGCATCTTCCCAACCTGCTCAGGTCCCTTCCTCGTCACTCGCAACAGCTTATGCCGCTGGTCCTGATCGTAGAAAGCCGCCAGCTTGTATTCCTTGTAACGCTGGTCGGCTCCGACGGGCTTGACCAGACGAGAACGTCTCCGTCCTCGCTTCTTACGCAGAGTCTTGCGACGCGACCGAGCCTTTTGATAACGCTTGTCCGCCTCCGCCTGAGTCACCATCGGCAACATGAAACCATCCATCCCCACATACACCCGGCAAATCGTAGAACCATCCGATGTGGACCTCGTTACACACTTGCCCGCGTCAAAGGCCAACTCCTCTCGCTCTTGCTCCTGCCAACGCAACACACAACGCCCCTCCGATTCAACGACCACACGCAACATCTCGTCACTGATGGTCAGTTGACCAACACGCTTGAGTGCTTCCGCCGACCGGGAAAACGATCCCGCATTCGTCCCCAGCACACAGCACATCTCCTTCACCAAAAGCGAAACACCCTGATGGGATAAGGCTCTCCGCCAAAATAACCTGATTACTTTTTTTGTTGAGGGTGGACACAGTAGTTCCACTCGCCGTGGAACTTTGCGGGTTTGAGATTGACGGTTGCCAGTTGCTCGTCGCTGACTTTGATGCCCGTG
>Ga0123357_10000877_pt1 | contig 30711 bp, 13 predicted proteins | sample TergutEmb28metaG_FD_89873 | JGI IMG/M metagenome (GOLD analysis project Ga0123357, IMG submission 89873) | Embiratermes neotenicus P4 segment gut microbial communities from Petit-Saut dam, French Guiana - Emb289 P4 | ecosystem: Host-associated > Arthropoda: Insects > Digestive system > Gut ...
ACCATGGTCACCGCGGGAATCCTCCCCTTCAGGGAAAATTCCCACGGTAGAACCGGGAATCGAACCCGGGACCTCATGATTAGTAGTCAGAGACTGTGACCACTAGACCACGAGGCTGGTCAGATATGTAAGCTTGAATATAGAAATTGATATACCGTTATGTGTTGCCTACACAGCCGCACATGAAAATGTTTCCAAACACCTAAAAGGAATTGTCATCTTTAATATATATATATATATATATGAATTAGGATGTGTGCGGAGACTGCACCATTTGCAATGAGGTGTCGGGTTGCTGTCTGATGTATGTCCAGCCTGACCCTGCTTTTTATTATGGCGGACGTGTACAAAGCTTGAGACTAGTTGGTTCACTACCATGTTAAGGAATTATAACAGCGATCACTGTTTCATAGATACACACACGCTCTACAGAATAATTCAAAATCGATGTTTCAAATAATCTTTATGACACACACGCACACACACGAATGCCCATTCAGCGTCTGCGGAATATACGCTGCCTGTGTAGGCTGTTATTAATGGGATTGATTTTCACGTATCGGTAACATTCTAGTTACAGCTTTTAATGGAATCCTTTAGCATGCAGTTCATTCATTTTGATTTACAATACAGGTTGCGAATATTGCCACTGCCATGTCCACTAATGCGATGTACTGTGCTAAAATGGACACACTAACTAAACCTACGCAATAATAGCGGTCGGATTCAATAGGAACTATAAATGATCGGCTGTGGTTTACGCGCTTCACTCACTGTCCCTGCAAATTACACGGTGTCATCGTGCAGAAGATCACATTCATGAATCGGTTTCACCTTGTCTGTAGGTTATATATACGTTTGTTTGCTGGTTCAATCTCACAGGTGCTTGAATTATTCAGACCTCCCCGGTCTGTCAGAGACTAGACTCATTAAAAATCACTTTGTGTGTTGTTGTTTCGCAAAACTCTGCCAAACCGCTGAAAAGTTCATAATTAGATCCTGGCAGACACTGTTGCATCTCTGTGAAATTGCAATCCGTTTAATGGATTGTGAGACAGTTAATGATTAAGGACAACTGTGGTTAATTTGATGCTGTAGGGACTAGTAATTAGTTCCTGTACACGGCCATATAAACCACACGTTCCCACAAACTTGCCTCTTCAAGTTCCAAGTTCAGCCATCCGTTAAATCGAATACAAATGCTATAGGAAGTCGTGCATTGGTCGTACCATCTTCTTGTCCCGGCTCACTGGAATCAGTTCTCCTTTGCTTCTACGGCAGCTTTTTTGCTGCGACTGGACATCCTATTGGAATCAACTGTTTGTGGCAGAAACTATTCGATGCCTTTAAAGCATTGAGTAAATTCCTAACATATTCCGTGTTCTCAGTCCTTCATATTCGGCGTGTGAGCAGCCCAAGCATTATGTATATCTATTCAGAACTCTTGGTCACGACATTGCAGTTAAATTTGCCAAATACGTGGCTAGCCCGAAGCACATACCGTGCAACGTTTAGTGTAAGAAACGTATGGGAGATATTTATTGGATAAAAGGAGTTTAGTCCCTGCATATGCTTTTCATTTGTCTCCATTATTTTATTAACTGTTGATCTCTAAAATTACTGTCAATCAAAATCATGTTCAGAGCAGACAGCTAGAGGTAAGGAATGAAGGTATGGTATGGTATGGTATGGTATGGTGTGGTATAGTATTGTTTGCTGTGGTGTGGAATGAGGTGTTCACAGACGTTGGTGTTTAGGTTTTAGTCTTCTCGGATGTAGCACCGTGTAAATTTGTAGGTGTATTAGCAACGTTGCTGAGGAGCGTTCTGCCTCCATCTTCAGAGTCAATCTTATTCAGCCTCAGTGAAACGCTTTGTCCTTTTCACAGTTTATATTTGAAATGTTAATATATCTCGTTATTACTTCGTTTTCACATATTGTCAGAGAAAGGAAGGCCCTGAAATATATTCAGGGGGTATATTTTATAAATTGTCAGTGACAGTACGAGGCTTTAAGATCTGAAAATGTAAGACACTGTTTCTCTTTAAAGTTTGTCACTAACTTACTTAAAACACTGGACACCGATCGTATCCGTACCGTTTTGGGCAGGAGGACACTTTCTTAACTTCAAAAAATCTCCCAGACCCCACATTCTATTGTTCACACTTAGCTATGTTAATTGACGGGAGACATAATCAGTCACATGGAGCTGTTATTAACATATTAGCCGAAGTGAATTCAAGCTGTATTCATCACAGCGACATTTGGAAGTTTCCTGGCTTGCAGAGGCGGGGAAAACGAAGGAAATCACGTGCTGGCTGGGCGAACAGTACTTGCTGCACAGCTATATGAATTCATGGAGACCTTGGTACAGCGACTCTCCGGCTGTCCATGGCGAACGGCTTGGGAAACATTGTTGCACACGATCTAAAATTTGAAGTCCATCGGTAAGGAAATGGTAATGATATGGTAGGACTGGAATTTGTGTTATGAAGACACAAACAAAAGCTAATGGTACCAATATACCTTTCGCATTTGACAAATCAGTTTACCGACCACAGTTAATTTGGTGTCTGTATCCGAATCCGTCAACATTTTGCCCACTTTACCATTTGTTGTCATTTGATGCAGTTAATTGTAACGTCGTTCAGTGGTTTTGTGACTGGTCCAGTGATCTTCCTCCGTACACCGTCGTCTTAACTGCGCCTAGGAATTTCTGTGTTAACTTAGGTTTTGTTCCGAGTGTCACCCCAAGCTGTCCAGGTAGTATTCTCCATTATGTGATCCGTGCGTTATGTGTGTGTGTGTGTGTGTTGTGTGTGGGTGTGTGTATGTGTGTGTGTGGGTGGGCGTGTGTGGTGTGTGTGTGTGTGTGTGTGGTGTGTGCGTGCGCGTGCGCGCATTGAATGTAGCTTTTCTTTTAACTGCATTTGATATTTTGTCTGTATCGTCATCCGTGCTGTATGTTATAATGTTTGATTATAAGGCTATTCATGTTTTATTAATTTATTGTGTGCAAATGTTGAATATAGCCTGTCAGAATCTTAAAAGAATTGTTATCCTCTGACTGACGTGACGCGATGCGTTTATTGTATTGGAAGCTGGCTTCTTGAATGTACTTGTATGAAGAAGTAACTACTATTGTTAAAACAAAGACGAAGTTGGCAAATTAGTGATTATTGTCAGTGGGGCCAGATAGGGTTGCTACTGTGGTCCCTGGAGTTCAGAAGGCGGGGAAAATATCGCGGCTTTGAGCAGAATGTGGTTGTTTCGGATAGGTAAACGCGGTTGGAACTGTGAGTGCAACATCTTCTTTCTTTCAGTGATATCCTGTGGTTACGGTGCATTTCCTATTTCCCAGACAGAGCCAGTATTGCTGAAAGGAATTTTTCGTGAAACATTAATGGAGCCACGTTCCTACGACGTCTGTGTCGCCTTACAAACTTAGACGTGTATTCGCTCCCTTTCACACTGAAAAGGTATGCTCAGTTGCCGTGATTACCGCTGGTGTTCTTAACTAGCACAAAGCCTTTTGAGATTTCATCAGGATATTGGTACGGTTGGGACACCCCACTTGATCGCACTGTACCTCGTATGTTATGGCAGCTGTGGGACATTTCGAAATCAAGCTTCTATTGAATATGCACGCTGTGTACCATGCAAAAGTGCCCAGAAGAACAGTACGTACGAAACCATTACGCTGTTTAGAGGTACGGTGTTAATATTCTCTCAATAAAATTGAACCCTATACTGCTACATCGACTGATCATACTTTCCACTGTCATTCATTCTTATCTTCTTCTGCTCGTACTCGTAACTACTTACACTTCTGACTGTTTTACCCCATTTATTTTTTCGTAATTTTATGTTTGCCCTCACTTTCGTGTATTGTCGAAGTTAAGAATGGGTGGAGTTGTATTTCCAATTCTCCGTATTGCTTCATGGCTTGTTCAAGAGCAGCTTTTACCTTAACCCATGTGCATGCTGGTGAATTATCTCGAAAAGTATAACACGTAGGCGAAAGCTCACTGTACACCTTTATTCTCTCAGTGCATCCCTGTGCAGTAAGCCTGTACCTATCCGTCTAGGTAAACAATTCTCACCAATACCAGTATGCATTATGCAGAATACACATACATTACTCTTCAGTTATACAATAAGCCGCGATTTCGCTCATTATACATACTGTTTTGTGTGTAGCTAAGCTTTCCGAACAATAACCCTTCTTTGATACACAATTCTGCATTCGAACTGCGACTGTGTTGAGGCACACTCTGTCCGTATGAACACTGTGATCTAAATAGTGTTTTAAAGACAACTGAATAGAACACATATTGCTAATGCTTAGATACCCTTTTCTAATTAAGGCTGAGGCTGCTGTATTGACTGAAGGATAAGTACTTCTCATCTGATTCTTAACAATACATTGCTTTCCTTATTCTCAGCCATCTGGCCTACGCATCCGTAACTATAAGAATTACTTACTGCATTGGGAGAAATGTTAACACAATCGTGTATGACTATCATCATCTGTCAGTGATAATAATCTACCTGTAATGTGAACTGAATTTATTTAATTGAGATGGAAATTTATAACAGCTTACATTTTCATATGGGGACCGCGGTGGCACAGTGGTTAAGGTGCTGTGCTACAAATCGGGAGGTCGCTGGTTCGATCCCAGCTGGTGTCATTGGAATTTTTCATTGAAATAAAATCCTTCCGATCGCACTATGGCCCTGGGGTCGACTCAGCCTCTAACAGAAATGAGTACCAGGAGCATTTCCTGGCGGGTAAAGGCTGCCGGTGCTTAAGGCTGACAACCTTACCACCATCCTGTGCAGTTGTCATGAAATCTGGGAACCTTAACTTCCTGGAACACTCTGGGCCACTCCAGGCCTAAAACGAGACTGCTTTGCCTTTTTACATTTCATCTGTGTGGGTTGTCGAACAGCTAACTTACTGGGTGTTTTCTATGCAGCTAGTAGGCCTTTAACGAACTGCATTTATTAGAACTTTCTCGACAAGTTGATAGTCGCAAACCTGTCCAGACGTTTCCCGCCTTCTGTGAAAGCAAAATTTCCATTGTAGTTTTCACTATGGCCCGTTAATGGACATTGTCCTGGGGCATTGCAATCCATTTCAGACCCAGACACCTTGTTTGTTTAGGATTCATTTTTTTGTTCTTCCGTCTGTAACTAGACCACTGAAGTAATCCTTTTCTCTTCAGATTCTTCACCATATTTTCCAGTCCTTTTTTCATCTCTCCATTCGTGCTGTATTCCCCCCATTTCATGCCCTTCAATTTCATTTCCGTATGAGTATTTTATAAAGAGTGTACTAATTATGAAAATTTTAAATATACAAGTTTTTCCGTCGGCCAGTTACGTCACAGTGTTCTCATTACCGTATTCTGTAATGGATGTTCACAGTATACTGTATGCTGTGTCTTTCCGTTGGCCTATAGTATATGGTACTATGAATGTGACTGCCGTCAGAGAATTAATAGACCCACTGGCCACTTACATCAGAGAACTTGAATTAATGTAGTGAAAAATTGGCATTTGTCCCGTTGGAAGACAAATATTCACAACATTCGTTGTCCTTGAATTGTTGCCATGTCCGCATCCACCTGCAACATAACAGAGGAGAGAGCACCACTTGTTTCTTATGTTTTATTGTTGGGAGCTTTACTTGGGTAGGTGTAATTGTGCTAGGAGGATGAAGTATGTCGTAAAGCAGATGTCACTTTTTATTTATTGCTTGCTTGTTTATTTCGGGGCACCGTCTGTGTTGCAGACAGTGACATCGATTGGTAGGAAGACAGGTGATTAAGGAATTGGGCAGGAAGTGGCACGTGGCCGTCGTGGCGTACACCGGTACCTGATTTTTGCTCAGACACTGAGGAAGGGCACGGAAACGTTGGATAGAACAGCCGATGCCTAACAAAGATTCGAAAGGGGCTTGTTCGAATAGAAGTTCAGAATGTTACCGAAACAAGAACTTATTCTACGTGTATTGTTCTTGTCATCGTGCGTTTCGATTTTATCAGACCGGATAAGTCACATAAAAGTCGTTGATTTCCGTTATCGGTGAGCACTAAGCTACTTGCCAAAACGTGTATGTAGAATGAATCCATACGCTAATTGGGTACTGTGTGTGCGGTAGATGTAGGTTAACTGGACTGGCTGCTTACTGTTTGATACTTAGACTTCATAGTGACTCTGTAATGGCACGGATGGGAGTTCATTTGCATTTTCTGTTCTCTGTGCAACATACTGTAAATAATTCTCATATTGGCTGCAATTAACTTATGAACCACGCTGTATACAGTTTACCTGCACTGTGTGGGTTGTAACCCTCATGTTGTAACGATCCCCTGAAGTTAGTGATATTAGTTCATTCATTATACCTCGTAACTTTGGCTACTACCAGGTTTGGTTGATAAACACCACATTTTGGCAGTTATACCCCGCCTGTTGGTAGGCTAATCGGTAATCATGTTACTGACACATTTGTTTTAAATAAGCAAGGGCCTCCCTATTGCAAAACGTTTCGGTCCTACCCGCCTGTCACAGGTGATGTTACTTTTTTGTGTGGGTAACTTGCTACTTAACTGAATATTCTGCACGCTTCAGTTTTTGACTATTACCTCAGTGCCTTGCATCGCCGCAGTTGTTGACATATACACAATATCGCGTGCGTAATGTGTAGGTATGTGCACGATTTGATGTGCCTTGCTGTAATTATTGCCATGACAAGAAACCTAAGTTAGATAAATAGGTACAGGTATTTAGTCAATAACACAACAAATATTTCTAATGATGTTTATTCGAGGATGATAACAACTACATGTTTCGGCCTATTCCGACCATCATCAGGTTTTCATCCAAAAGAGTATTAGTGTTTATGTGATTTATGCGGTTATGTAACGATTGTGAGATCTCATCATCTGTAGTTTTGGTTATTACTACTAATAAGAGACGTGGCTAGGGTTGGGGGGTGGGTGTTCTGTAATGTGGGTATTGTGCTGACTTGGGGTGCAATGCTCGCGAAGGTGTCTGTTTTCGCTGCAGCTGTCCTATGCGGGATTCCAGCTTATTGTACCTATTTGAAGTAGACTGTCTCACAGCGCCGTGACGTTATTTTGCTTTGCGAACCCAAAGAAAGCTGAGTATGTTTATGACATGCCTTAACGATAAACCTGTTGAGGGCTCTTTATAACGTGACGGTTGTGCTCCTCCTGCCTCATAAATCGCCGTGCCTGCCATGTTGTTGTTACTGATCGTAGGGAATTACGAAATAAGCGTATATAAAAATAGGCCAAATGATGCAGAAGTTGCAACGGGGGGGCGTTCGCCCTCCATTGCAACTTGGTACTTCTCTCTTTCGAATTTTTCGGAACGTCGTTAAAAATGGAGGACGAAAATACTGTGGGCTGCTGACCACATTTAAAATTTTATGTAGTTGCAGAGAGAAGTAACAGCATAATTGCATAAATACAACCACAGGATTGGACGACACTGCGTTGGGGTCTTGTTTATTACGCTGTGTTGGGTGCTGTGTAGCAGGAAATTAGTTTTCTTCCAGGAAAATCGTGTTTATCCCACGGAATTCATTTCATGCTGCACACGTAATATGAACGAAATTGTGTAGGTGAACTGCTAAGTACGTTGAATGAATTCAGCTGAAAGGGTCCATTGCATGCCGTTATTGCCATGCGTGTCAGCCGTGTTCTGTAGGTTTGTGTTTAGCTTTGGTCGGATGTGGAGTTTCATCGTGATTACTGTATTATATTGTGTTTTGTGGCTACGATTTAAAATACGCTCCCAAGATGCTGGAATTTTTCCCAGCTCTTTATGGCGGACGTTCACTGTGGCCTTTCACTTGAAGTAAGGTGTTGTTAGTATTGGTCACGGATCATAAGAAGCACAATTTTAACAGAGGATGTCCTGTTGTGCTGCAGTAACTAAATGTATTAATATAGTTTTAAGTTCATTTTGTGAATGTATGTCTCTTTTATGTTCTTTGCAACATGAACAGTTTGTTTTAACGAATTTTAATGAAATTTGGTATTGTGGAGCTGTAGACAACTGTGTAAATGTCATTAAGTGTTGTTCCTTGTTTGGTAATTGACTGCCATGTCTTTTCTTCTTCTATCACATGTTTATACACAAAAAATGGTGTAATAAATATATATCACGCATCGTACGTACCTGTATCCGTTTACTTGAAGACCAAAACAATTTTCAGGTTCCAATCCCTCTTCCTTATCCAAGAAATAAAAATGAATTATTCGAATTTATAGTGTTAACCTGGATTTCACATTCTCCATTCCCTGCGTTATCTTTCACTTGCTATAATTTAAAGCAACGAACGCACACAATTATATTAGATGTACTGTGATTTTTATACTGTTATTATATGTCTAATGCACTTATGTGCATTCGTTGGTTTAAATTGTAGTAATGAGCGTGCGTTATTAATCACTTTGTGTATTAATTTTATATAATTAATTTTAGATTATTTCTTTTGCAATGTAATAGTTAGCATTCCTTCCTATACGCATGCATTTATTTTGGCAAATTAGATTATTAACGTAATGGTGTTGGCAGCAGGCTGTGCTCGTGTCTGTTTTGGACTGTCAGAATATTTTGCTAAATTTAAACTTTTCTTTATGAAGAACCTTTCCGCTTGGTGTCAGCAGCATTCAGTAGGGCAATTCGCTTGTTGGATTATACAGTTTTACTTTCTTACAGTGGAACTGAATAAGACATACGGAAGGTCGCCCCTTGTGGCAGTACGACACTGTACATTTTCACGCAATAAAACGTAACGTTTTCTGGCATGTGACTCCGTGTACCTTTCCATACAATGTAAACTTTCAGACTGCATATTGTCCAAGAAGACATTCTGTTACAGGAGTCTTTTGTATGTCGGTTTGCCGTGTTTCCACGTACTTACGTGTGCTTGAATGGAAATAGTATGAAGTGAAATTTGCATGTGTTGCACAAGCTTTTGCGGCTCGGATATCTTTTATATATGGTTAGCGTAAGAAGTCGATTTGCATTCTAGAATAAATATAATGCATTTGAGAATTACTGAACTCCATTTGGTTGTCTGGTCATGTCTCATGCAGGGCGGTAGACCGTACAATTGGGAACAACACGCGGAGATAGCATAGTGGATGCTGTGTGTACAAGTGTACTAGTGGGGGCCCGAATCCGTGATATGGCGCATGGCGAGCAGCGTAATTGCAGTGGGTGAGGGTGCAAGGTAACAGTCGGTCTTATGGTACCTGCCAGTGTGAGTACAGACCTGATTTGTTCATAGAAATGAACGATAAGATACCTGAGTTCATGTTGACATATAAGGCATCCCCTGAAGTTCAAGGTCGCAGATTCGTACGGAATGCTGTATGACCCACTCTAACATTACTGTACATTTTTGCTACAGAGTGTGCTTATGAATTTTTTGTTGTTCAGATTGAACAGCGATTATTTCCTTGAACAGCTTTAAGAGGTATATCTTCGTAATGGAGACGCGGTTTGTTTTCTGTGAGGCTTTAACTTTCATGTGCTATGAGTTTCATGGTAATGTTGCTCCTGTACTTAAGCACGGCGTCATAGATTATGTGGGGCGATGGACGTATATTCCCACGCTTTCTTAAATTTCTCGCTAGATAGAGGTACCCTGATCAGCTACAAACGGCGTATGGGCTCCCGTTTTCATGTGAGCAGTAGTATGTACACGGCCTCTGTTGATGCAAGGTTTGAAAAGCAGGTTAAACCGTGTTTTTCCGGTGAGTAGGGAAGATGACGAAGAAGGTAAATAAGTGTCAGGGGACAGAGCCTTGCCAAGGCCATTGTGATGGATGCGTAGGAATTGCGAAGATACAAATCGGGATGTGGCAAGGATAGTGGCAGTTGTACTCAGGAAACGTTAGGATGCACAACAGCCCTTTTATAAGGTCGACAGATATTCCGGCACAAGATAGATACGAAAAAGGGAGAAAAGTAAAGAGAGATACGCTTTTACAGGGTCGCAACATCGGCCGTTATTTGAGGGAATCCCGGGTTTAAGACTGTTGTCTCAGGAGCAAGTGACAGTCTTGCCCTTGGAAAATTACATTACATCATACCTTACTGGGTGCTGGTTTATCTCTGTAATCATATTCAATTAATTTACACCGTCTAAATCATTAAGCGGTTGCTGTATGTTAGAAAGGTCTTTCATTAATATACACACATCAGTCAATTAGCCTAATTGAAAGCGATATGCTAGCTTGCACACACCCCCTCTTAGCTGTCAATGGAGTGACATCGGCGGAGATTACAAGCATTGAGTAGTGCGTACGTTTTGAGTGCAGCTCGGTTAGTAGTGTTACAGTTATCGGCTTGCGACCAAAGAGATGTTGATAATTCGGCCGTCCTATAATTAGATACGTCCGTATTCGAATATTCTGATATTTGAAAATTATTTAGTTTGGACATTATTATTTGGATTGTGTGGAATACGGATACAATTCGGACAGTTCTTCTTTTGTGAATAATTATCCACTCAATGTGTAGTAAAATTAGATCTGCATTAATGTGTATTAAATGTCCCTAATATCCAACAGAAACTCTACTACAAGAGTACAACGTAGGTCATATACAAACATACAAGTACAGTGAATCTTATGTTTACTGGACCATGCATCATTGTGATAGTTGAAGAATAAAAGACTAACTTGATGTCACTTGCTATTTTATTTCACTTCTTATGTGCTCAACATGTTTCGGACATTAATATATCCATCATCAGGAGATTGCAGGCTGAAGCCTGCAACACGGATACCACTCCAACCCAACCACACCGAAACTCCAACACACATCGAACCAAGAACAATACGACCAATGTGGTAATTCAACAGAATAGTCGCAAGTGCCTGATGATGGATATATTAATGTCCGAAACATGTTGAACACATAAGAAGTAAAATAAAATAGCAAGTGACATCAAGTTGGTCTTTTATTCTCCAACTATACAAGTACAGGTTTGAAATTGGATGTCCATACAGCTGTGAATTTTAAGACTGGTGTCTTCTGGGATGTGACGCCGTGTATTCTAATAGATGATTACAAACATTTCTTTCGACTTGTGTGATTTGTAGAAGGGGGGTGCGGTTGTTAGGGACATAAATCTGTCTGTCGAGGTTGGGTTTTATATTGAATTATAAGTTATAACCCCAACTTCACATGAAGCTGAACTCAAATTGTTTTTCTTACAATAAAGGTCTGTCAAGGAAGGCCACGACAGAGCTACATGCTGTAAAATGATCGTATTGTTAAGGTATAAACTGTGGTATTCCATTTTGTGTGTTGTTCGTCAGTTTTGGGGGATGCGGATTGGGCGTACATTGAATTACGCGTGGCCGGCCCTCGGTTATTCGTAACATGCAAAGTTCTCAATCCAGATACCTTCAGAACGCGTATATCTGTTATTTAACACATGTTCACACCATCTGACACCGACGTTGAGGCTGAAACGCGTTGGGCTTCGCGGTTTTAGCCACGAGGCATGGTATAACTTATCTTGACTGGGATATAGGCTGTTGCAGCTGGGAAATGTTTGCTTTTGTAAGGTCAGGCGAACAGACACTGTATGCATTAAGCACGTATCTTAACTCGCAGAGAGTTAAGTCAGTATATGTGTGCGTGAGATTTGAAGAAGTTTCCTTGTTAGTGAACAGTAAATACTGCGGTCGTTTGGGATATGGCGCTGCATAATTTGGGAGGAATAGCTACCAGATTGTACGGCGTCACACTCTGGAAGATATGTTACCACGAATGTTTATTTTTTCTTCTTCCTTGATTGCATGTACATATCCATATATGGTTATTATACGCGATGAGGCGTCATCTTATAGTTCCATAAAAGTAAATTTTCGCTTAGGAGATTAAACAGGTATATAACCCATTGTTACAGAAATGGTAAAGTCGTGCCAGAATTTATTTAAGAATCACTCCAGCGAGATGTGTGGAGGTTCGGAGGTATAGTGCCTCGTATTCTTACCTCGAGAGTAGAGGTTGAAGAGTAATGAACTTCACGCTGTGGAAGCGTCACACACATGACTTGAGCCAAGGTACGAACTAGAGGTTGGCTGGGTGATGTGGTTGCGGTGGCAAAGAAGAAAGTTCCAGCCTTGCCGGCGATCTAACCCAGATTGTCCAATCCGTGTCTGAGATGTCCTGTTTCCCGTCTTATAAGCTGTTAGCGTCAGTTGGACGTTTGACTGTATACGCCTACCGATGTAACAGTCGCACAGTTGGATAATAGTAAAACTGGCGATTGTCCAGCTCTGCAGTTTGACACGGGTGCTGTCACTCAGCACTTTCCATTTCTACTTTCCGATAATTTGGTCGCACTTGAGAGGCATGAGCGCTGCTTCAACCGTAAATAAGCATCCGTGTTGGAATCTGGCAATAGATTTGTTCTGAATTGTGCTGTTACCTGTAGACTGAGAAATTACATGGAGGTAGTGGAGAAATTTCGAATTGACAGATCGCCAGTAATCCCGAGGATAGTTACGTGAAGGAAAGTAATGTGGAGTAAATAAAGGAAACAAGAAATACGCATAGAATTTTGTTGAAATAACTCCTTATAAAATAACTTCATTCCGAGTGGACACAAGAAAGTGTAGTATTGAAATGTAAATGTATTCCATTAGAATGTGAACTGTATGGGATGGGGTCAGTTCCGATTTTTGGTAGACTGCGTTGTTAACCTTCCTGTTCTGTTTCCAGGACCTTAATTGAGTTCGTTTTTCACTTAAGTAATGCGTAATGTGTTCGTATTACGGGAAATTGACTGTTACGTTATTTGCATTAATCCAATTATACGATACTGGCTGAGACCAAGAGGCTGATTATTGACTTCTATTGTGTTAGCTCTACAGCTGCTGTGTGGTGTGCAACGAATGCAAATTAGTACGTGGTTAATTGGAAACAGTAGCAGCCAGATCGGTCTCCATTCTGCCACAAGTCGCGTTAAAATACAAAAAAGAATTCGGGCCTTAGAATTGTCCGTTTCTCTTTAGTGATTGGAACCATCTTCATCTGTTCTGTAGGCTGCTAGCCCACGCGATACTGTTCATATAACCAGTTCAGTAACTAGGAATTATGACTGTGAGGGAAATTCTTATGCACAGATCTTAACCATTGGCCTTTATACCCGTATCATTTGAAGGAAGAATACATGGAAATTGATGTGTGGAACAGTCATTAACCAGGTGTTGCGGTAGAGTGATTTAGTTTCATTTCATAGTATCTGGGAGGAGGTCGTGGTTTTCTGCACTTATTCCAAACGAACGAAGTGTACGTAATACTGTATTCTTCGATCTCAGTGGCCGTGCGTAAAAGCGTTTCTTTTTACTTCTACCGCTCGAATGTAGGGATTATGTGATGAAATCCCTTTAGGAGCACAAATTAAACCCTCACATTTTCTTCCACGTCCGTCATTCTCGTTTGATGGTCATCCATGGTTCAACAGAAGAATATGTGCAGTCCTAAATGCGTAATGAATAAGGCAGCAATTGACGCCATTGAGATTTAAGTCGCAAAATACCATGGCATCATTTGAACATTTCTCGGCCTTCCCTGGTTATGTCTGCCCTCATTCAAGACGCACTGTCGAAAATTTGCCCTCCTGAGTCAAGTACTTTCATTTCGATTGCTATTCTAGTTACATATTGCTACTTGTACCAAAGCAGGGCAAATAATTCTACCATATTTCATTTTCAAATAAAGTGCTGGAAAAAAATTCTACTTGTCACCCCACTGTGCGGAAAAGCAGGACCACAGAGCATAGCTGTGAGTGTCACCTGCATTGAGCCAGGGCAGTGAATTGTAAATGTGCGAATATAGAGCGCTGAGCTCACAATTGATGTTTACTGTGGGGTTACATCAATCTTGTCGATAGGATTAGCGGGAGTCCGTGTGTCCAGACGATACTATTGTGCTTCCGGCCGTTCGTCCAGCTCGGCCACGGAACAGCTTAGTTCGAAACGCGCGAACCAGAGCGGCGATATTCTCTCCCTTAGAAGCCTGAAGCTCGTGTACATAGTATAATCTTACGGAAAACACACTTGGTCTCCACTGCGATACAAACCGGTCGTATTCTTTGTAGAAATTGTCGCTGTTTGTTTCAGAAATTGTGTTACACCCATAAATACGCTCTTGGAGCAAAATTCAGGGTTCTTCTACGTTGCAGGAAGTTGTGCATATAGCGAGCAGCACACTTTAAAGCGTTCACTTTTCATTGAATTCGGTTTCATGTAATTTGTTTATTTTTTCTCCTCGACGTAGCCCGTATCTCAGACAGCATAGCATCGAATGGTGGAGTGATTAGTGAACAGCGATTGGAAAGAATGTACGAAGAAGCGGTCGTCGCCTATCGCGGCTTTAGTCTTTGACGATTGAGGAAAATCACGAAAGGCCACAGTAAGGATAGCCTGTGTCCGGAGATAGGTTTTAACTTACATATTTCAAAAACGAAGCAAGATTGCGGAACTCTCGTAATTGCCCGTGTTCTGGACGTTCTGATGGGCTACATATCAGTGTAACATAGGATAATTTTTATTTTTTCAAACCCATGTTTGTTATCCTACTTGTGGCCCATACATAATCTGACGTTAGTCCCATGGGTCTGAGTACGAAAAAGCATAAGTGTTGAATCAAGTGTTAAGGAGAGCGTGTGAGGTCTTAAGAGGTACGGGTGGTGGTGTGGCAGTTCACTGTCGGTGTAGCCTGTTTCAGTGCTTTCGAAAGGTTGGTGCTTGGAGAGACGATTTAATTATTTCGTCATTAGCGTAAGCTTCGTTTCCGTAAGCGGGGTCTTCTGGTGACGGTAATGAACCGCAGACACACCAACAGGATTTACTGGAATGGTTTCTCGGAGATTGCTCTGATCCTGTCAGGGATGGGGCAGGAAATCTTCTGTAGAACAGGGGAACAACAAAGTACACTTCACACAAGTTGCTAATTCCGATTAGATGTAATGTCTTACTGGTACATATTCTCTGTGTATCGTGACAGGCGTGCATGCCTGCTGTATGCGAATATATGTGACTGTGACTTGTGTGTGTTTTCGCGTGCGCTGTTACACACACTCACACACACACACTCACACACACACACTCACACATACACACTCACACATACTCACACACACATGTATACGCCGTGTATTTAATGTAATGCGCTTGTGTAAATTTAGGTGTATGTGAATGTGTATGAATGTAATTCTCATTCTTGATTTTATCCATTTGCTTGGACCGTTCCTTGTTGAGGCGATCAGTCACCGACCTCTCACCGCGGAGGTTGGGATTCGAACCTAGGTCAGTCCGTGTTAATTTTATGGAGATCAGAGTGTCACCGAGGTAGGTGTCATTGCAGCAGTGCTCCGTACTCCTTCGTCGATTTATCACTCAACACGATAATAATCTGCGCAGTTGACAGCGTCGTGAAACAATTTATTTAATTTGCTACATTTTTATTTCTAACTTTCTTTATTCTCACCCTCGCCTTTCTTTCATTGTCTTTTTTTTTTTGTTCTTTGCCTAAATTGTCTTTAGTTTTAATTATAACTTTTTGGTCTTCAAGTTTCATTTCCTTAATTATTAGGTTGAACTGTAATTTTATCTTCATCGAGACTTCGTGTAATTGCCTCTCTACGAGTTTCATATAACTTCCGTTTAGCGAACGTTCGGTCAGAACCGGATAGTCTTCATTATAATGTTAATTTAAAAGCAGCATTTCGCACTCGCCTTCTAATAGTAGAGCGCCTTAAAATTCCATTTCCTTTCCTGCTTCTGAGTCACCCGATATCTTAGGTGGAATTCTGTTCGCGGAGATTTAACTTTGTTTTCAGAAACTGCTGCGCATGCTCGGGGATGTAGTGTGTGCCGATCGACCACTGTGAAGTGTAAAAATTTTTTATTGGAACTGATGAAATTTCAGCACTTAGTGATTGCGACGTGGCTTAGGGCCTTGAAGATTTGTTGCCGACCCTTACCGGACTTGTAACATGGGCTGTCGATGGCAGGTCTCAGAATTCTTTGTCTTATAAAACCGAACCGCCAGGTCTTCTTTCAAGAAGACGGTTATTACAGTTTTACAACTCTTACTCAAGCCTTCTTGTTTTGTACGCAGTTTAGTGACTGGTTTCTTTACAGTCTGAATTCTGTTGTTGTCTTCTGTTTGGCACTGAAGGTTTCAAAACATATAATCTTCTAAAGATGCTGTCTTCTAGGATGTGGTACCGTATAGTCTGGTATAAACTTACTACTTCATGTAGAAATCTCTTGCGCCCGTATCTGATGTCCCGAAAGTGATACTAATAGCTTTGTCCGGACCGTTATTAATTTTCTTCCAGAACGCACGGTGTCACATCTCACTATTCTTCATAATGACCTCCGTCAGATATTGTTTGTTTTTGTTTGTCGTTTTGAAACAGATCTCATTGAAGTCTTTAGTAGATCATTTTGGTTTTAGGCTGTTGCTGGATGTCAAGTGCAGGGCTGGCGAACTTCTTTAGGGCGCATGCCCACACTGTCTATTAATTTCGAAAAAAAATTTTCGCGTGCAAATGGGAATTTTTAAGAGCAAAGTAAGGTCTTGGAGACTTCCACAATTACTATTAATTATTGCATTATTATTAACACTTATAATCGTATAATTAATGCACAGCATAATTGTATTATATTTCTAATAAAGGCCTCATAGAGGAATGCGATCAGGAAGAAAACTAGGATGTAACTGGGTTTGCTCCTATTTCCTGTTTGCAAAGAAGATTGTAAAACGTTTTGTCCAATGTCACATATTCGCACAGTCACCGCTAGGCCGAGACCGCAGTAATAAATACCCCGTCAACACTTCGCACCGCTCCCGATTTGTGTAAACATATTTCATTCGCAGTGTTATTCGGTAGCAGCGATAGTTCATATACAGTCACTTTGCAGGCGGCTATATACATACATACACATACTCTTAACAATGTAGACGCTCTGGTTGAGCAAAAGAAATGAATTAGGACAGCAGTGAATACCGCGTACCAAAGAAATATTTCCACGTGCCATTTTGGACACGCGCGCCATAGGCTCGCTGGCCGTTTTCTAGTGTTTTATTGCTGCGTCAAGTCCTTGTTTTCTTGCTTCTTTTAGCATCTGGTTTATTTCCCTCGTTACTTTCTCTTCGGAAACGCGCTAATAGTCTTGCGAGACGTCACGCAGTATCATGTCAATGCGCGAACTGCAGACCACCCGACTGCTTTCCCGGGCAGCACTCGTTACTCCCCTTCCTCTTGCACAAGCCTACGGTAATGATACTGCCAGGTAGCACAAATCACTGTGCAGCGACGAAGTGCAGTGTGACTCATGCTTGGTGGTTGGTCACTGGATCGGATCAACTTAGTCACAAACAGTTTGCTCCTTGCTGTTACAGTGACTGGTGACTAGAGGGTGTTATAATTATGGTCGTTATCGTGAGTGGTGCACAAATCACAGGCTCCTGGTCGCCCAGCGGACTTCATTCTTAACGGTGGTGGCTAATATTTCTAGCATAATTACCGAAGTTTTTAGGCGCTGTCGCAAAATTGCGGAAGGCGACCGTTAGATTCATGTCTGTATGTCCGTCCGCTTGGAACAAGTCGGCTGTCCGTGGACGGATTTTCATGATATTTGATTATTTTTCTAAAATATGCCAAAAGTATTCGAGTTTGGTTAATATCTGGCAAGAATAAGGGGTACCTCAGACGGGAACCTGTGTGCAGTTGTGATGGAATCTCGCTGGATTCTTCTTTGACTGAGAAATGTTTCAGACAGAAGTTGCAAAGAAAGTTAAAAAACATTTGTAAAATTCGTCCCACTGTAGTATATCATACTAAAATTAACACTCCTATTGCGGTTACCCACAACCAATTGTATTAGTCCCGTCAACACATTCCACACGTTTCAGTCTTACCGCCATAATCTCACAAATTGTGTAAGTCGTAGTAAATTGTTTGTAGTGATTAAAATATGGTTTTTTTAATATATATTTTCCGTTTGTTGTTTTCTTCCTGAATGCCTTCTTGTTGTGTGCAAAAGCTGTTAAAATATATTACCTCTTATTAACTCGAGTACTTCTTTGCGTGATGCAGTTGTGAGCTTTTTAAAACCCAAATTTTAGTTTGTTATGCCAACAGTAGATATTTTTGTGTTAGTGTTTAGACAAGTTACTTGTGTTACTTCTATAATTGTTTTTGTTTCTGAATTACTTGACGTCCTTCTTCGTTATGTTCCGTGTCTACTTTTTAAGATTTACGTCACTAGGCGAAGTTTATGTGCGCTATTTATGCTGCATTTTCTTGGTATATACGAAATTTTAAAACCAAAACACATTTTATGCTTAATAAAGTTCCCCCCCCCCAGAAAATTATGCTGTTTATGAGATATTGTGGCAAAATTTTGTATAGCCGGACAGACCACAGATGACAATATGTTATGGCGCATGCGCTATGCATGCTGTATAACTAAAGTTCAGACACACACTCGGGACATTTGGTCGTGCTAGCCGCATTGTTTTAAGGGTCTAACCCCCGCGGCTGGCGAGGGATTGCTGAACGAATTCCGTTCGTATGCATGGAGGCTGCTGCAGCTAAGGAAGGCACCATAGCAACGGACTGCAGGTTGTGCGGCACCTTATGAGTAGCTCTCTCCCCGCCCGACACGTCTGACCGTGACATAGTTCAATATCGATCATCTTGTGCCTTGTGCTATTATTATTCGACACACCGATAATAACAGGCCTACTGTGCGTTCGATTCCGTTTTATTTATGTATCTGTCAATGTGCTTTACCCTGCTGTTGTTAGCTCAGGTTGTATGGAACCGTGGCTTATCGTTGCAGCACTGTCATTGAGTGTTCTTGAATCGAGATTCCATTTTTGTGTTCAATGTTGCTTTGTTATCCATTAGACATGCACAGCGGAAAGAAAATGGTGCACAATCTCTCTGTATGTTGATGCCTCTTTAAGGAATAAGTCGAACATTTTATACATCGTATTTTTCGAGACGTTTACTTTTCGAGATGCGTTTGTCACGACGATAAGGCGCGTTGTTCCGTGTACTCCGGACACGCAGTACACAACAGAGCCCACATACGATCCAGTATTCGTGCGGTACACATGCGACGAATATCGCGTTACGGTTATATCACATATATTGATTTAAATGTTGTAAAAAGAACCTCGGGTTCCTTGTTTTAAAATGTGGCGTTTTAAAATCGCCCTATGTAATTTCATAATACATTGTGCTATGTAATTTCATAATACATTGTGCCTGAAAATGACTTTTAATTCGAAATGTTTTACACAGATGTTTTCAGTAAGGAATATCATGCAGCAGTACGGATGTGTATTCTAAGAATGTTTTATATTGTGAACCCTTAATGAAAAGTCTCTCAACGAAAACAAATGATTCTGAGTTGTTATTGTAGTGACAGTTTGAAGCAAATTATTACGGTATTAATCTTTCTACGGATACAGAAGCAGTGGAACGCTGTGTCATTACAGAGTAACCCTGCAACTTTTACGAAATCGTTCGTTGCATTTTTTCATACTGTATTGCTCCGTTGTTGTTGGTGTTCATTTTTTACAAAGTTAATCACGTCAGATACACTGCGGAGCCGTAAATTCTGTCTCTCTGCTTTAATAAGATAATCATTATGTAGATACAGAGCAACTGAAGTGTGGAAACGTGGACAGATTTCAAAATATCACTGAAAACAGGGAAGGGAACCAGAATATTGCAAATCGAACCGAATAAAATTACAGAAAATACAAGGAATCGTCCAGCACAGCTCGTATGACACCAGATCGATTAGGCAGTGTGGTGTGGAAATTTCTCCTTTTATGTCCCTTTTATCGAGTAAGTGAGCAAGCTAGAAGGGAGTTTCGTTTAACCTGTCCATGTATCTTCGTTTTTACCCGTGATAGCGCATTTCGTATAATGACTCCGCCTGAGGCTGAACGGTCCGGGGTTCTAATCCCATCACGGGCCAGACGTCCAGGCCTGCTTTTGGCCAGCGTTCTTTCCCAGGGATAAAGGGGCCAGGGCTTGATGATCACTGACATGCTTACAGTTCCCCTAAGTTACTTCATGTTTTGGACAGGGACATGTTTACGTTTACCTTTTATGTGTTTCAGTTCTTCCAGGGCTTCAGGCTGGTGATGCCAAGAGGCACAAACGAGTAGAATTTCTTATTTAATTCTGTCACTTGAAGAAGGTAACAGAACCGGTGTCCTAAACGTTCGGATTTGAACTTTTTGTCAAAGTTTGTTATACTTCTTTGTATGAAATTTTCTAACTTAGCAGTCTATCCTACTCTGAGTCCCCACGACCTGTCAGTGTCACAAAATTTAATATTAAGTGCTGCGTTGCCCCTGGCTTAGTGTCTTTTCCCGGGTCTTAGCCTTTCTATTTTTCCCTGAAAACTCTGTAACTTAGAGCCTTAACTGACTGCCATGCTGTGAACACAGTACATTTCCTCAGTCTGATGATGCCAGGGTTGAACACACACACACACAATTTGGCGTGGTGCTGATTCAAAATGACGACGTAGATTTTGACACCAGTCTTTATAAATCTTATTATTGTTTCTGACACCATGTAGATATGACAGGACAAATTTAACAAACCATCGCCTTCGTGGAGAACAAATCCTTGTAGATACGCTGATGCTGCTCAGCTGTTCACGAAACAGGGCCTGTATCTTTTTTTTTTTTTTCCTTCCCTTCCCTTCCCTTCCCCGGAAGCGCATTGTCTTGTTAGCTATTGGTGCGTATCTTGAGCAAGATTAATGCAGTCCACAGATGAGGTCCCAATCCTTGTCAGTTCTTTTACTTTTGCTTGTCTATTCCTAGGTCTTCCAGGCGGTCTCTTCCTTTAAGTTTCCCTGAATTACGTACATTCATGCTGTAATATAGGATAATATTAATGCGGATCTTAAGAATGTAGTGTGTGAGGAAGTGGACCTGTTTCGTTTGTGGCATGATATGAACAAGGTGCTGGCTGTTGTGCCATAGCTTGTCATTAAAGTTGGGGAGATTCTTGGTTAGCTGAGCGCCTATTCATTGCGGCGAGTTAGTTGAACTGAAAAAAGTAAATAAATAAAACATAACGTAAACTATGGTCACGGGTATCAGATGACAGCAAAGTTTCGAGTTGGGATACTTTGAAATGAAGTGAACAAAATATTGATCCTAAAGTGCCAGCAGTGTTGATATTTCTGCACACTTAAGTCTAAGTAGTGCTGATAATAAGAATAATACAGTGCTTGGGCCTGTGGAACAGAGCAGAAAATATTTTGATTCGCGTCATTTAGCAGAGTTACTGAACTTCGACCTCTCTCTTGCCGATTGCAATCGGCTGCACCTCTGATGCAGCACGCGTCAACAGCCCGACCGTTAAAGAAAAGCTGCCACCGCTTGATAGACAGACATGACTTCACCTTTCATGTAACGAGGTCTAAGCTCCGTCGCACTTTCTTTCAATTTCAAAGTCGATACGGAGCCAAATTACAAATATTTGTTTCTCGGAAGTTGAGGAATAGTGATTGGTTTTGAGGTGACAGAGCTTTATGAAACTGAAGTTTTAAAGAAAGAATGAGGCAGAGTGGCACTGCATCCCATCCAGATTATGGCAGTCTTGTGGATATATATCTCCCGTCTTTCTTTACTTCTTTTGCCGGATGGAGAAAAATAGGAGAGAAAAATGTCAAAGCTGCATTACGCCCACGTCACAGGTACTCACTGAAACCATGCAAGCCTGTTCATTATGACACTTGGATCCGGGAACGTACATTAATATGCTGGTGCGTGTTAAGGACTATCCTGAAAATTCAAGTCTTCTAGGATGTTACGTTGTGCCGTTGTGTAAGTTGTTCGGGACGTTTCGAAAGATCATAGAACTTGCCTCTTCAGGGTCAAATAGTCCTCCCTTCTTGAATTGATTTATCCCGAAGATGAAGCTGGTTTCGAAAAGTTGGTAACAACCTGCCATGTTGTATGATATAACACATGAATTCGCAGTCTCGGTTTTCATCGCTGTGAAATCCTCAAACCTTCAAGCGAATGTGTTTGCGCCTAACGGTGTTGGTGTTGTAGACTTTTGAAAAATGGCAGGTGGGTAGATTCTACATTATTAAACATTTATACAAATGTATTTGACAAGTAATTGGACTGGTGTGTTGTACAGCAGTTGATAACAGTGGTCCACTGGATGACGTAATTACATTACTTGCCGTCTGTTGTCAAACAGGCGCTGGGATATATTTTATCGATATTGGCTTAGTGGCACAGTATTTCCGTTAGGAATTATAAGTGTATGCAAGAGCACTGAATGCCGGTATGTGCTTGCCGCAGTAGGTGTAGTCAATAAGCTAAGGTATTGACACCAGAAGAATAAGAATTCGGTTGCCGAAAGAGACAAGAGATTTTTGTCTTCACCAAAGCTTCTTGACGAACTCTCTGGTCAAGCTAGCCTACCCTTCGTTTGGCACGGGGGCCTGTTTGCTCAGGGATAAAGCGCCCTCGGTGTGAATCTAACCACTGACAGTACTGTGATGCCGAGGTCGAGAATTCCTGGAGCTGTGTATCCACTTCGTGTGTACTTTAATGGCATGTAACTTATTAAGTATAGTGAAAATCTTTACTATTTTTACCTTTCCCAGCTTATCGGCGCATTTGATATTAAAGGAAATATTAATGAGTTTGGTTTTTTGAAGCCAAAATTGTACCAAGCAGGCTACCTTAAAATTCCTGAGTATTTAAGGAAGCAACGCCCCTCAATAGGGTGTCGCTCTATTAGATGAAAGTTTCAGAATATGGATATTTGTTTACTAACTAATTTTCGTTTCGTCCAGGGTAGGGAAGATCGTATACCTTATGTATTCATGTGGTAGACTTCCATAAGACAAAATTATGTTAACCATTTAAAGACAAAGCGCAGACTGCTGTATTTAAAGACCCAGTCCGTACCGCACTGGAAACACTTTTCATCGCGATTATAATAACCAATCAGTTTATGGTGTCAATGGCACAAATCACTCTTTGTTCTCAGATAAATACAAAACACATAAATTCAATGTGGGCAGAGCGTACGATTGTTGAATGTTAAACCTGTTGGTGTATTACATAACTACTAGGCTTGAAAAGGTTAAACTAGAAGTAGGGTTGAAGGAAGAAAAGTTGATAAGAGTGACATTTTTATCAGAGTTGGCAGACTTCGTTTTCTAACAGAAATATTACGTCATGTTTCTTTTCTTTGAGAGTGTATAGAACATCTCTCAGCGGGAGTGGCTACACATTTTTGCTATTGGTCAGTGCGTTTTGCTTCAGCTCTGACGTACGGAAATACAAGCTCGGTTTCCGGTCATGCAGTGTCTTGAAATGTTTACAGATGTTCAGAGTCAACCATATCAAACGAATTTGTATTGTAGCTTAGGTACGACATTTGTAGATGACGTATTTTGGGGCATTTCCTCGCAGTAAATTATATTTGCATGCCAGGATCGCAGAATATGTGTTCCTGCTCCCAGCGACTGCTGTGTTTCTGAACCTGAAAGTAGTCATTAAAAATTTTGCGATGCGTTGACGAAGCCACGCACATATATGAAGTACTGCTTATTTTACTATTCTGTTAATAGGAATAATTAATGGCGGCGGATTGCGGTATACTGATATTCAATATTCCGGGATTAATCCGTTCAGCTTGCACTGAGTTAAATCCTGTAAAAAAGTAGTGACAGTAGGAGGCACACCAGAACAAAGGCTGCTGTTTGCACTTTCTTTCGTTGTGTCGAAACTGGACCTGCTCACTGCGCAGCAACAAAAACAGGTTGAGACCTTCAGGTCGTGGAACAAGTGACAGTAGAGGTGAGACCAGAACAAAGCGTTGATGTTTGCACTTAGTTTCATTCCGAGGAAATACAGCCTGTTCAGGTTGCTGACAGCTGACATTGCTCAGCAGTCGTACTTATCCTTCACTGGACAGCTCCTGATTTAAAAAAAAAAAAAAATGGTCTGATGTTGGCCTGTTGACAATGCCGAAAATAGTAACCTGGTAAACTTGTGTGTGTGTGTGTGTGTGTGTGTGTGTGTGTGTGTGTGTGTGTGGCAGTCTGTGCTTTTAAATATAACGTTTGAATAAAACACAACTGAGATGAATCACCTTAAGACTGTATTCACTTTTATTATACACATGTTACCTTGCCGTCTTTGACTTTACTTCATTTTAATGCCTGTAGAGCTGACGTCATGCCTAAAAGAAAAGCACATTGAACACCAGAACATGTGTTTACTGGCTTCTTGATATGAACTGTATCTGCTTTGAGATTAAATGAAAGTTTTGTACCACACTTAACTTGTAACTGAAACAGCTGAGTAAGTCAGTTTATTGCAATTCTTCTTTCAAACTTTACAGTCGCTCACCTAGTCGAGTTACAGTCATGTTTCTTAACCAGAAACTATATTGCTGGGCTCACAAAGGCTCGCCATTGGTCCTTGTCCTGAGGCAGATGAATCCACTCAGCATTGTCACATCATTTTGTTCTAAGATACTATAATTTTATCCTACCAACCATGCGTTGGTCTCCAGAATGATCTATCCGCCACTGATTTACCTATTTGAGTTTCGTGCTTGTTTCTTCTCTCGCATCCTCACCCTCTGCTCATTTATAATTTCATCTTTAATCATCCGAAATGTCTGCATTAAGGTTTTTTCTTTCCTTTGTCGTGTTTCTTTCTTGTGGGTCCGTGCGTTCTCGCCACCAGACACCAAGAATGCCCAGAAGAATACGAACCTGCTGTGTATTTCATTGTGTGTGCGCTCGGTTAAACGAGACGATCTTAGTTAATCTGAAAGGATTAAATGTGTTGAATACAAACAAACCGGAGATTTAGTATCACAGCCAACGCAAAATATTTCCAGCACGTCTTATGGGACATATTTATTGTTTGTTGTCTCCTTTGTTACAGGTAAGTGTACAAGACATCGGTTTCGTGCTTGTGGGCAGCAGATCCATTTTTTGTGCGCCGGTTCTGCGCTCTCAGTCTTTTAACATGTAAGTTAGAACAGTATTCACGTATCATAAAACCTCTGATATCGCATTATTTCAGTCGTCTGGAATTGCGCAGTGATACTGCACCTGAATTTCCCCACACAGTACGTAAATGTATCTCTAGCATAAGGTCACTTTGGTATAGACTCCGCATATCAAAACGTTGGCAGTTTGTTGCCTTAGGACTCACTGTAAGGTGGACTACTTTAAACGAACAGTCTTCAAAAGCTGTCATCTTTTCGACCTGATTTACTTCTATAAGGCAAGAATGTGGCTTTATAACGCCATGCTCGCTGATTGGCTTCCGCATTCCCTTCCAGCTTTCGATTGATATTTATGAAGCGTTTTATAAAAATTACATCATCGTGGACCAACATATTATTAATTTCTTAAAAACTGTAATGTCAGCATGGGAGACTCGCCAGGTTTCAAACTTGCAAGGTTGAATCGACGCTATTGTTGCATAATTTACGGTATTTAAATGGTGTAAGTCAATGAAACTTGGGGAAAATACGGAACTTCTGTTCACCTAACATTTTTTTAGAGTGCAAAATGGCAACATGATGATGGTGCAACTCTTCTGTATAACTTCTAGTTCGAGTGCGAGAAATAGTGCCGTGCTGCTGGAGCTAGGCATGTGCCATTTGGTTATCTCACTATTTAAAATGAATGTGATCCGCCGTCTTAGTGTATCGACCAATTATCCCCCAAGATGTATCGTTTATTATTTATTTTAATGTATCCTCTACAATATTCGGGGTATCCGAGCAAAAAAAAAAAAAACGAGATGGAAGGGACATGTGGCACGTACTGGGGAGAGACTAGGTTTGTACAGGGTTTGTACGGGGTTTCGATGGTAAAACCTGAGGGAAGAAATCCACTTATCACATTGTGGTCTAGATAGGTGTATGTTATTAAAATAGATCTGTAAAATATAGAATGGGAGCGTGGAGTGGTTATTAGTGGCTCAGGATGAAACAGTGTGGCGGGCTGTTGTGAACACGATGGTGAGCATTTAGTTTCCGTAAAATGCCTGAATTTATAGAGTAGCCGAGGGGCTGTTAGCTACTCAAGAAGGACTCTGCTCCATTGAGTTAGTTGGTTTGTTGGTTGGTTAGTATTCTGTAATTACGTAAACCGTATTTTTTATTAAATGAAAGGAGGTTTGCGTGTATTATAGGAGCGTGTAAAAAGGGCACATTATTGACGGAAGAACCTGCTTGTTTTCGTTTTGTGATCATTTTCTGAATTAAAGTAAGCGTGAATGGACGCAAACCGTAGAGGACACTTAATTTTCTTGTACGATAGCACCTCTGCTGATGACCTTCCCCCAGAGAAATCAAATGGACAAGAACTGTGAGAGAAGATACGAGAACCAATTTATTTTCGTGATATTGAGCGCTGCTCTAATCACGCAGCACCTTTTATGATATCGGAATTCTCTGTAGAATCGCGCTGTATTGCGGTGGGTGTTTTGAAATGATTTCCCATCATTCTCGTTACTTGGAACACTAGCAGTTTACAGTGAATGACGCGATATTACATGATGCCTGTAGCTGTTTCATGGCTTCGGAGTGACTCATTAACCCTTATCCTGCTAACGTGGAGAATATGGTGAGTCCCTAATAATGCCAGCAGATGGCAGATGGGATTTAACTGGACGTTTAAAGGGCTGAAGAAGTATAATCATTAAGCAAAATGCTATTAAAGCAAGCCGAAATATTCAGTGCCTGATATTAACCCTTATCCTGGTAACGTGGAGAATATGGTGAGCCCCTGATAATGCCAGCAGATGGCAGATGGGATTTAACTCGGCGTTTAAAGGGCTAAAGAAGTATAATCGTTAAACAAAATGCTGTTAAAGCAAGCCAAAATATTCAGTGCCTGATATTAACCTTTATCCTGGTAACGTGGAGAATATGGTGAGCCCCTGATAATGCCAGCAGATGGCAGATGGGATTTAACTGGGCGTTTAAAGGGCTAAAGCGTAAGCTCCATTCGTAGGATAGGCCACGTGTTTTGATATAATTATTACCTGCAGAGGATTTCCCGCGTATTTTTTCTTGAAATACTTTGAAGATGAAGGCAGGAAGTTCCTCCGAGTTACGGGTACTTACTTTCAGTTTTATCTAAGGTCATATCAGCGCAGCTGCGAGACTGATATCCCGCATGGTGTCTGCTTTACACTGCCGCTTAAGTTCCAGATGTAAATTTGGGGGCTCGGTGTTGCTGCTTTTTGTCGTCCTTCCTGTCGGCTGCAAGCGTGCAGTTTCGAATACCCTGAAGTATTATATACTGTTATTGTAGGATGTAATGGTGTGGAGCTTGGGCTGTCATTCGTAGCGAAGAATGTTTGTGACGATGCTGGAAGACGTAGTGCGAAGCAGTATGTTTGTACTGTACCTAGGAGAGATGAAGTAGCTAGAGACTGGAAAAAGTTTATATAATGAAGAGTTGCATAACGTGCGTTCTCAGACGTTATTAGGGCAATTAAATGAAAGTGGATGAGATGGATGACGCATTATCACACGTGGGTTTGTTGGAAAACAGCACAAAATTTTTGTCGGAAGACCTGAAAGAACGAAAGTTCTTGCATGACACAGCTGTGATTGGGACAATAATATATTGTGTGCCGTGTCGTCCATATGTCTATACTGATCGGTCTTTGGGTCTGGAAATTAACGTAATAGGACTAAGCGCCATGGGTTTCATTCAGAAGATTTTGTTGTGCTTTTTGGAGGGTGAGGGATAGCGCGTTTCTGCATCAAGAGATGGACAACCAGATTTTGAAGAAGGTCTCTGCTGCATAAAATTAGTTGGCGGGACCTTGAACTCATATTTTAATGACTTTTATACCGTTGTGGTTAAACAGTTGTATATTGCGTTTTTACGCTGCGGAACGTCCACTGTTGTTTCTGTACTGAAGATGTCTGAGTGAGTGAGTGAGTGAGTGAGTGTACGTAAATCGAAGGAAATGTTAAATAATGGCTTACATCCCCCCGTTCCATGTCGCGACGGCTCTTAGTGGGCCAGGACCCCCTCATTGTAGAGGTTTCACAATCACACTCGGTAGGATTCCACTGGACGGATTATCAGCCCTCTTCCTGATAACACACGACGCTCTCAAGAGAGAGACATCCATGTTCTCGGCAGGATTCGTACTCGCAGTCCCATTAAGCAAGTGAACGCAGACTGACGTCTCAGACCGCGCGGGAACTGGGATCGGCCGTGTCTTGCATTAACTAAAGTATATAAGTCTGCATGTAATTTGTACCAAATTGCCATGGGCCTCGTACAGGCCTCTGAAATACTGTTAAGTACGAATATTAACACCATTATAGCGCACAAAATGAATATGTTGTTGACTGTGACATTTACTTGTATCGGCAGCTTTTCTTCTTTTGGTGGTGTTGAAGACTTGAGGTGTGAGTCTCAGGGTTCTCCCTTTCAGAAGGGTACAACCACCAGTGGCTTGGGAATTCGACCGCAATATTTGCGAAACCTGGGGAAGTGTGTACCCTCAATACGTACCTATCAAAAAGCATCCACAGCAGTGAATCTGAACACAAAATTTTGTGTGTGAAAGCACCGCAACAAAAACAGAGTGTCAGTCGTTGCAGGCAGCAGGATGAGCTGTATGCATTTTGCAGATTGTGCGAGGATGATCCAGAGAACCGTGAGTATCCAAGATGATGTTTTATACACTCCGTTGTTTGCCGATTAAATCTGTGACTCCAGTGGGGTTCATTGCACTAAAATGTAGCGCACATTTTGATAAGGAAGCGATATTCAGTTTTCATTCAGAAGTGACACGCATGTTGTTTCCTTGGATATGTCACGAGGTTTTAAGAAAGGGGAATTTGAAATGAATGAAAGAAAGTGACTGTGGTCTACTTCGGAATTTGCGTGGAAGAGCGAAGATAGAGGATGCAAGCCTTCGTTGTGGAGGGTGTGGAATGGATTCATCTGAGGATGGAAACCAGTGGCTGGCCTTTGTGAAGACCGTAATGGGACTCAAAAGCTGCGTCTTCTTGAGCAGCTAAGTAACTGTTAGCCTTAGCTCCATGGACCTGACAATTTGAGGCTATAGGGCTTGTTGAGATAATGCATCTTTTCATGGAACACGAAGATTGATTACCATCTACACAAAAACCCAGTCTTGGATCTTGTCTTGAGTAACTTTTCTTCAGCCAGCATCCTTATATCCTCTTATCCGTTTCTAGGTGTATCAACTCTCCTCGAACTTTTCCGGCCAAAAATTCAGTCTTCTGTTTCTCATAGCGGGTTGAATTTTGTAAAGTCCCGGACATCTCGTCATCTTTGGTGTAGTCTTTCTAGCATCTTAGTCTTCTGTGAATGAAATTGTGCACTCGCTAAATGTGAACTACTTGTGTATTTTTTCCACTTCCTATGCATTTTGTAGAGTTGGAAAATTGATTTTTTTTGTCCGTGGCAGTAAAGCCCGTGGTAGATCAGGCTCTCATTTCCGAGGCTTCACGATCGCACTCAGACACACCACACTCGGTGGGACTCCTCTGGACGAATGATCGGCCCGTCGCAGAGAACTCTACCTGACAGCACGCAACATTCATAAGAGACAGAAATCCATGCCCGTGGCTGGATTCGAATCCGCAATACCAGCAAAGGAGCGACCGCAGCCCCACGCCTTAGATTGCGCGGCCTCTGGGATCGGCGTAGAAGTGAATTTGTAAAATAATTTCTAGATTATCTCTTTGTACGCCACTTGTAAGTCAAGACAGATGTGCGTAATGAGTAGGCAGTTACACGGTTTGCGCTTTGTTTCAGACAAATTTTGTAGGGAGAATCAAACTACGCATTTCATGTTTGGTATTTTTTCTCGAAAATGTTGCGGTTTGTGAGGTATGTGGAAAAATTTGTTAGAGGCAGGCAGGCCACAGATGACGATATAGCACGGTGCAGAATAAATGCGAGTTCCATGCCGGTAACTATGCCAACAGTGCTAAACTATGATCTGTACATAACTTGAAAATTATAGTATAATTATTTAAAATAGACAATTGTTCACGGGCTTAGTTAAGTGCCCACACTGTGAAGAAGTGCGTGGTAGCATATGTACGCCTGCGCGCGTGCTTAACCGCCGCACTACAAAGTAGTGAATTAGTGTCGAAAAGCAATGAAGTGTGCTAATTGCCACCGCAGAGACAGCTGCACGGTTAGGGTTCAGAAACACAATGAAACGGATAAATGAACCTACTAACAGTGAATTTTTATGTTATTCATACAGCGCATGTTCTTACAATCAATATGTCATCCAACATTTGTGATGTACATTTCATCTCCTAAATGTTTCGGCACCCAGATGACTTCCTGAAGGAGTCATTATAACAAAGGTGTATATGCCAACCTGCTTTCTTATAATGACTCCCTGCGGTTGGCATCTCGGTGCTGAAACATGAGTTGGCGGTGTAAAGGAGAATCAAAAAGTAAAGGCAAAATACATTTAACGGCTTTAATAGAAGTAACTGTGAGCAATTTTACATATAATTTTTCTACATAGTCCCCTTGCAACACAATGCATTTGTTATATCGTTCA
>Ga0123357_10000878_pt1 | contig 30677 bp, 18 predicted proteins | sample TergutEmb28metaG_FD_89873 | JGI IMG/M metagenome (GOLD analysis project Ga0123357, IMG submission 89873) | Embiratermes neotenicus P4 segment gut microbial communities from Petit-Saut dam, French Guiana - Emb289 P4 | ecosystem: Host-associated > Arthropoda: Insects > Digestive system > Gut ...
AGCCTCGAGGGTGTCGATCAAACCGTGCTTCAGCAGCGTGCCGACTTCCTCCGTCCCGATTCGCTCGTGGCGGTCATCATGCTGACGGACGAAGACGATTCATTTGCCGATCCGCTTTCGTTCCTTGGTCGCGGGTGGAAATTTGCATATAGGAGTCCATTGTGGCGGCCAACGAGCGCATGCGCAACAGATCCGGCCAGCCCAGACTGTATGTCATGTGCCGATACTCGGGCAGCCTTTGGTTCTACGTGCCAAAGCAACCCGCTCTATACAACGAGTGAAGATGATCCCAATGTTCGCTTCTTCCACATGAAGCAGCGTTTCGGTGTTGATCCGCAGTTCCCGGTTCAGCGCTACATCAGCGGTTTCACGAATTCTCGCGTGCCCGACCGTAATGGCGAGCACGTCATCGGAAGCGATGGAGTCCCAGGTCCCTACCTGGGCACGGCAACGTGCACGAATCCGCTCTTTGCAGCCAAGCTTCCCAGCGGGACACCCGGCGAGGATACCTGCAATCTCCCGCTGGGCGCCCGTACTGCAGATCGCGTCTTTTTCGCGGTTATCGGTGGCGTTCCGAACAGCCTGCTCCCCGTTGATCCAACCAGCAGCCCCACGGCCGACGATTGGGTGAAGATCCTTGGCGCGGATCCGGCGAACTTCAATTACGACGGCATATCGCCGTACATGATCCAATCAACCACACCCCGCGCTGGTGTGCCGGCGCCGACCGGGTCGGAGACGTTCGGCAACAACGGTAATGATCCTGTGGTGGGTCGTGATTACATCACGAATGGGACCGACCTACAGTATGCATGCACGTTCGATCTCCCACCCACGACGCCAAACCCGTGTGCGGATGTCAATTCATTATCATGTGACTGCGCCTCGACTTTTTTCTCCCCGCCTGTGATTCCGCCGCTCTGTTCGGCTCAGGGTGTGCAGACCAAGGCGAAAGCTTACCCAACTATCCGTCCGTTTCAAGTTGTCAAAGCACTTGGCAATCAGGGCATCATTGCCTCGCTCTGCCCGATACAGCTCACCGACAATACCCGCTTGGACTACGGCTACAATCCAGCCGTCGCATCCATCGTCAACCGCCTCAAGAACGCGCTCACGCAGCAATGCCTGCCGCAGCAGTTCACGCGTGATCCGCAGACGAATGAAGTCCCCTGCTTCGTTCTCGCCCAGCTCTCTGAAGGCGAAACGTGTGACAAATACGGGCTTGCGCCGCCGTCTCAGGACATTCTCTCCGCGTTCATCGAACAACAGAATGCGGCTGGCTTCGATGTCTCGCAGGCTGCCGTCTGTCAGGTCCCGCAAAGTGCGGTTCCGGCAGGTGATAGCTGCAAGGATGATACGAACATCAATTGGTGTTACGTGGAGAATACCTCCACGGCAACACCTGCCAGCAACTGCGCGCAGGCGCTGCTCTTCTCAGCCGGCAGCCGTGACATGGCGGGTGCCAGGTTCGTCTTGCAGTGCACCCAGTGATTTACGGAACTTGGAGGTTCGTCATGCGCTTCTCAAGATTTGGTCTTGGTCTTGGTCTGTGGGCAGTCATCGGATATGCCGCAGTCGCATGCGGTGGCAACGACGGCGGCGGCTCCGGCCCCGTTGTTGATTTCGACCCTGATACCGGCTCCGGCAACAGCGGCGATGCCTGCATTGGCATCGTCTGTCCTGGCCCCGACGCCAATTTGGACGCCAATGGAACAGAGGACCAGGATAGTGGTGTTGTCCCCGCGTGCGCCGTAACGAGCGCAACGGCGCAACTCCCGCCGATAAACCTCGTCGTCATGCTCGACAGGTCCAGCAGCATGGGTGATCCGAACAGCGGTGGCGCCCCGGCGCTGAGTTGGAATCCGGTTACCAATGCCTTGGAGGCTTTCTTTGCCGATAATGGCTCCGCGGGCATGAGCGCCGCTCTCACATTCTTCCCGAATGCGGTGAACTCATGCAGCGCATCGGATTACTACACCCCGGAAGTCCCGCTCACTGTGCTTCCGAACGACACGGCGTTCACATCTGCAATCAACTCCCGCGACCCCTGCCGGCTGGGCCTCGGGTTGCACCCAAGGCGTTACCGCCCAAAGCATTGCCAACGGTACCTACGCCGATGTCAACTCAGGCGCCAATCTGAGTGCCAGCGCCGCCGCCATCGCAAGCGTCAAGGAAACAATCCCTACATACGTTATTGGCGTCGGCCTGAATATTGCCAATCTCAACACACTTGCGAACGCGGCCGGCACATCCCTTATCGTGATCAACGCCGCCGGCAATCCAGCGGACACGAGTTCGGCACTCCAGAATGCATTAAATACTATCCGCGGTAATGTCGTAAGCTGCGATTTCAATATACCGAATCCGCCAGACGGTCGAACGATCGACTTCAATAAAGTCAATGTTGAGTACACGCCTCCTGGGCAGCCTGCACAGACGCTCCCATACAGCGCGGATTGCTCTGCGCCGAATGGCTGGCACTTCGACAATCCCGCAGCGCCAATGAAGGTTCAACTCTGCACGGACGCGTGCAGCACAGTTCGTTCAACGCAAAATGGCCAGGTTGACGTGGTCTTCGGGTGCGCCGATTGACCACCCGTTCAACTCATCATGCGCCAGTCGACCGCATCAATCTCGCGCGGTGATATTTTATAATCAACGGTCAGGCGCGAGCCCACCGCTTCGCCGCCAATTTGAAGCGGCACAGCGCGTGAGAACGTCATTCTCACGTGCGTTGCAAACCAGTCGGACATGCCCAGAAGGGGGTGTGCCCCGCGCCAGAGCTTTGGGATATCCATGATGGCGGGCAATACCTTCTGGTCGTAGACGCGCACGTTCATGAAACCAAGCAGGCGCTCGGCGAATGGATACGAGCGGAAGCCATAGCCATATTCCGGACAGGTAGCCGCCCCCGCAGAACTTGCCATCCCTTCATAAAGGATGGTGCCGCGCTTCACGCCGTCCATGCGCAGCAGTTTGCCGCTCTGGGTCATGGTGTAAACATCGGGGCCGAGGTTTTCCACGATCACGTGCGGCCGCCCATAAAGAATGGTTTTCGGCGCCGTGCGAAATGCCATGGCCGAGAGATATCCCCAAACGCTCTTGGCAAGGCGGTTCGACGGTGAAGCGGCCACCTGCTGACGGAAATCATCCAAGAGCTGGGCGTCCCACCCGCAGCCGGCAAAAAAAGTGATGACGTCGCCAGACTCGAGCAGCGCGTAACGCTTCGTGGGTAACGCCCCGTCGTGCCGAGCCAGCGTGCGAACGCAGGCGTCGAGCGAGCGAGCCCCGAGTGCGTGCGCCCATGCGTTGCCGGTGCCGAGCGGGAGCGCACCGACGGTGGGAAAGGGTTTTCCCTTCGGAATCACGTGGTCGAGCGCGTTGAGCAGCGCGATGGCGCTGCCATCTCCACCCGCCGATAGAACGGCGCGCGGATTCTTGATCGATCGCAGCCACCCCTCGATCTCCTTGATGGTGCGGGTGAGGCGGACGTTCGCGCCCGGGAGCGCGCGCGCGATCTGAACCGCAATGCGGCGACCGCCGCGTTTGGCGTTGGCGTTGACGACGATGTAGAGGCCGTTTCCCGCGATCATGATAATGCCGATGCGATGGAGTTTCGGACTTCGGTGAGGAGGGCGCGGCGTGCCTTTTTCGGGTCGAGGCCGGCGTACGTCGAGCTCTCGATCATGGGATGAACGAAGACGTCCACGTCAAGGCCCGGAGTCGACAAGAGGCTCCCGGTGGGGCACACGTCGCGCGTGCCCCGAATGGTGACGGGGAGAATGGGCGCGCCGAGATCGAGCGCGAGAACGAACCCACCCAGCTTGAACGGCAGCAGTTCGCCCGTGGGGCTGCGCGTACCTTCGGGTGCAATCCACATGGGGGTGCCGGCCAAAACCTCGGTTTTTGCCTGCGCAAGGCTCGTCACGGCGCGATTGCGGTTCGTGCGGTCGATTTCGATGAATTTCGCTTCGCGCATGGCACGGCCGAAGATCGGCATGGCGAAGAGCTCTTTCTTCGCGATCATGCGCATGTGCCCGCCGAGCACGTAATAGAGCACCGGGATGTCGTAGTTCGACACGTGGTTGCTCATGACCACGTAGCTCCGCGCGTCTTCCTTGGGAGGGACGTTCTCGCGTCCGTGCACGCGCACGGTCATCTTGGTGTTGTGGATGACGCGCTTGGCGAACCCGTCGATGCGAGCGTCGCACGCACGCCCAGTGAGCCGCCCGCGCACGGCATCGAGCACCGTCGGAATGGCGATCGCTGCCACCTCGTAGGTGTTCTGGAGCGTCAAAACGAGCGACCTTCTCATGGATCCGAACCTGACGAATCTATGCAGCGAATGCTGCGCCGAACAGTTCAACATTCGGCGAGGACTTACGCGATGAGATCCGCACGCGAACATGACCGAGGCGGGAGCTGCGCGAGCGCACGACCTTCGCGACTTCGTTGAGTGTCCGTTCGACCATGCGATCGTTGAATGACACCTTTCGAGGGGGCGGCGACGTCACACATACGCGACGCGCAAGCTGCTTGAGCCGAGTGACATCAGCCTTGGAGGGGAGCGGATTCTTTCCGCTCGCGTACGGTGTAACGATAGCTAGCGGTGAGGGGGCCATGAGAGTCGTCCATTGGCCGTCATGGTGTGCGTTTTCCGAACCATGGTGTGGGACCTTGAATATCTGCCCTTGCTTGGGCCTTGTGGTGGTCGTCAAGACAGCTCCCCAGCCGTCGTTTGGCGAGCTGCCAGCCTCGAGGTCCGACCCGAGGATTGCGACGGCCTGTCCAAAGCGTAGCCCGATGACGAGCGCGGTCTCATTTGGCGTGACGTTCACGATGGCGCGCTTGGCGGCCTTCTCTCTGAGCAGTGCCCCGATGTCGTGATGCGATCGAGTAAGCGCCGAGTCCGACGGACTAAGAGCCACGACCTCGCAGTCCGCGAGTGTTTCGTTGGCGTCGCGTCGATAGATAACGCTGTCAGCGTGCACGAATTTCGGTCCGACGTCTACTTTGCGGCGCCCCGCCTCACGACGTTCCTCTATGCACCGTAGCGACTGATTCAGTTCGTCAAGACCGGTGGTGGAGTCTTTCAAATTGAGTTCGCGGCTCATGGCGATGAGCGTCTTGAATTCGTTCTTGCGCAGCGCCGTAGAGCAAACGAAGGTTGCGCTCTTGGAGGCTTCCAGCACGCGAGAAACTCCGCGCGTATGATCGTCATGCCAATGACTAACGACGACGTACCGAACGTCGCTTTCGACCCGTACCCCGATGCGGCTCAAGTACTCCAGCGCAGCGGGCTCGCGGCTCTCGGGGTTTAGGCAAGAATCGACAACCAGCCACTCGCCACCGCCGATATGAGCAACAACGCATTCCCCAACGCCTGGACCGAACAGCGAGATTTCAAGTTCGTCTGCACGAGGAGGAACGTCGAGGGTCATTCTCCGAATAGCTCGTCGAGTTCTGCGACACGGGCATTGATGCGGTTGATGTCGCGGCGCGTCCACGCAGGCAGACGTCGAAAACGAATACGTGATACTCGTTTCCGTTCGCCAGTCGTCGTCGTCTCGTAACCGATCGACCAGTACAGAACTGCCCCCGGCTGCACCAGAACCAGATCGTCGGGGCTCACTTCGTCCATGCTCACCACGGCCTCCGAGTCTGGTTGCTCGGGGTGGGTGAGATCTCGCAGCACTACCGTGAGCTCGTCGTTGTCGTCTTTGTCGACGTGCGTGACCACGCCTTCCCACTGCTGACGAAGCTCGAAGCGATAGGGCTGCTCCGAGGGTACCGGGATGCGCACTACACTCTTGCGTGGCTCGGCGACACTCTGTGCCACCAAAGAGGGCGAGGTCTCGAGCTCGGACGAAAGTGCCAGGGCGATCGGACGGCCTTCCGCGCTGCCAATTTCCGTCCTGCCAATCAGGACCCCTGCTTCTTCGCACGCGCCATCGAGCGTTCTGTCAAGCGAAGCGATCGGATCCTCGGTCTCACTCCAAGAAGCGCGCAGTGCGGGGTTACATACAGCTCGTGTTCGAGCTGGGGAGTTCGTCTGAATCGACGAGATTGCGACCGCTGACGCCATCACATCACCGTGCTTGTTCTCGTAGCACCTGGCTAACAAGTTTGTCGACGCTCACCTTCGCGTCCGCAAGGATTCGCTCCCAGTCCTCTTTGATGCACTGGAGGAAGTACGGGGTGTTCGTGTCAGCGGGGGTCGCGGGGTCGGTCGGAACGTACTCGTTGGTGATGTTGACAAAAACGGCATTCGCGTACTTCGCCAAGGGCTCTACGCGAACGAACGTGTGCCCCGGTCGACCGTCCGCGCGCAGTCCTTGGAGGCGAACGGCATTCATGCCGGGCTCGCGCAGAATTCCTTCCCACGGACTCTTCGGGGCTAGCAGATGGCCTAGCGCATGCCAGGTTTCGGAATCCCCGAGGTCAACGTATACTGTGCGGTTCAGGCCAAGTGCTGATGTGGGCGTCTGATCGAGCAGAGTGAATGCACCAGTGACGAGATCGCGCAATGGGCCCCAATGCGCGGGATCCTCGGTGGACGCTGCGAACCTGGTGGTCCCTACGGACAGGCGGAGCCAGCCCGCACAAAACTGCGTCAGCTCCGGATGGATGATCTCGATGTTAGCTCCTGTGGCTTCTGATTCACGAATCAGCTCTTTGGCCGCAAGCCAAGCAGGTTGGAAGATCGCCGGATTGAAGTTGCCAACGAGCACGATGGAAGCGACATCCTTCAGCATCCTGAGCATTGCCTGATCCCGCTACCATGCGCGATCCGAGCCGGGCAAAGAAGGCGTTATCCGTTCAGGTAAGCCGATTCCGCTCGTTCATGGTTCGCCAGGAGTGCCCCAGTCCAACAAAAGGGGCACAGTCAATGTACTCCCTTGTGGAGTACATTATCGGCATCTCCACTCCCCAACGCGACCGGCCTTGATCGAAATGGCCACGGTCCGTACCATCCGAGGCCCATGCCGAGTGCCTAAGGTTAGTTTCCTCAATGATCTACGCATCTTAGGCAGACGCGGCTGGCCCCTCTGGAACGAGAGCGTGACATGAGCGCAAAGACGATCCGCAGTGCCCTCGGCATTCTGCAAGACGAAGCCGACAACGAGACCGCGTGGGCAGACCTGCGCAAGGATCTCGGCCTTTCACCGGAGGACGGCTCGCCAGGCCCGGCACAAGACGACCTCGACGCCTCCGAGCTCGCTCAATTGTTGCGAGCCGCACGCACGGCTCACGAGTCGCGGCGAGAGTACGAGGCCGTTGCGCGTCTGCTCGAGATTGAAGCCGATCTCGCGAGCGGAGAGACCCAAGTGGAGCTTTTACGCGAGCTCGCACGCGTGCGCGGCGACGTCTTGCTCGATGACGCCGGCGCGCTCGAAGCCGAGCGGCGCCTGCTTGCTCTCGTGCCGAACGATGCTCACGCGGCGGCCGCCATCGACCGAAGCAATGCGACGCGCGGCAAGTGGCGTGAGGTCGTCGCCCGCTACGTCGCCGAAGCTGAGGCAACGAGCGACACGTCGTTCCGAAGCTCGCTGCTCGCCTCCGCCGCGGAGATCGCCTATCGCTTCGGTCGTCCGGTAGCGAAAGACGCGCCTTCGGACGCGGACGCGGCAAAGAAGAACGCGCGCAGCAAAAAGAGCAAGAAGGCCAAAGCACGCTCCAAGGACAAGGGCGAGGATCGGCGCGCTTTCGTCGACGACGTCGTGGCGCGTGCGAATGCGGCCATCGCGATCGATCCGCAAAACCAGCGCGCCGTGACGCTCCTCGAGCGCGTGCTCTACGAAGAGGAACGATGGGAAGATCTCGCGAAGGTGCTGACCGATTTCGCCGAGACGACGTCCGACAAGGACGACGGGCTCGCGGCGCTCGTGCGTCTCTCGCGCGTCCTGCGCAAGAAACTCGGCGCCGATGAACGAGCGATCGCCGCGTACGAGAGGATCCTTCATCTGTCGCCGGGGCACGCCGAAGCAACGCGCGGTCTCGTCGACATCTTCACCGAACGCGGGATGTGGGATTACCTCGTTGCACTCTACAACCGTCAGCTCGAGCGCGAGGGGCTCCAAACAGATGACGAGACCGGGATCATTTTCCAGATCGCCATGGTCCACTGGCGCATGCGCGGTCGCCCGGACGACGCCGAGCCGTACTTCGAGCGCCTGCGCAAAGTAGCGCCCGCGCACCCGGGCGTGCTCGCTTTCTTCCGCGAATGGTGTCGCGACAAGGGCGCCACGCAGCGCCTCATCGAGATCCTCACGGACGCCGAGCGCGCGCTGCCGGAGGGTGACGAGCGCACGCACGTCGCGGCCGAGATCAGCGATCTCTCCGACGAGGGTACGAACTCGCAAAAGGCCATCGAGCAATGGCGCGCAGCGCTGCGCACCGAACCCAACAACGCCCACGCGCGCGCCGCGCTCAAGCGGCTCTACCGCCAGACCGGGGCGTACAATCAGCTCGCGGATTTGCTCCGCGCCGATCTCGAACGCGTGCCGGCAGGCGATGCGGCGGCGCGCTTGCCGCTCCTGCGTGAGATCGAGACCATCTATCGCGATCACATCAAGAGCGACTCGGCGCTCGTCTCCGTCCTCACGCAGATCATCGCGCTCGACGCACACGACGCGGCGGCCGTGCGTGAGCTCGCGCGCGTCTACGAAACGCTCGGGCGCTTTCGCGATTTGCTCACGACGCAGACGCGCCTCGCGGAGCTCGAAGGCGATCCGGACGTGAAGGCCGAACTTTATCGAGCCATCGCGCGGCGATGGCTCGATCAGTTCACGAACGTCCAGAACGCCGTCGACGCCTACGAGAAGCTCCGCGAGCTCAAGGCGGACGACGCCGAAGCCCACGAGAAATTACGTGAGCTTTACACGAAACGCCGTTCGTATCGGCAGCTCTACGATCTCTTGGAGGCCGAGGCGCGCAAAACATCGGGCGCTCCAAGGCGCGCGCTCTACGCCGAGATGGCGAAGCTCGCGGCGGAGCGGCTCGACCGCGGCGCGGATGCCGTGCGCCTCTACAAGGAGATCCTCGTCGAGGATCCGACGGACACGAACGCGCTCGACGCGCTCGAAAAGCAGGCCGAACGCGACAAGGATTTCGCCACGGTCGCCGAGGCGCTCGAGATGCGCGTGGCATCGACCACGGAGCCGAGCGCGTGCCTCGTCGTGCTCCAGAAGCTCGGAGGCATCTACACCGATCGTTTGCAGGATCACCCGAGTGCGCTCCGCACGTGGCGCCGCGTGCTCGATCTGTCACCCAGCCACGCCAAGGCTCTGCGCATCCTGCGCGATGCTGCGCTCGCGACCGGTGACTACGACGGCGTGACCGAGTTTTACGCGAAGTCGAACGACTGGGAGGGGCTCGTCGAGGTGCTCTCGACGGCGGCCGATCGCGCAACCGATCCGTTGCTCAAGATCGATCTGTCGTACCGCGCGGCGGACGTGCTCGAGACGAAGTTGAACGCGCCGGGGCGGACGCTGAGAGCCTATGAGCGCGTCTTGTTGGCGCGTCCGGACGATCGCCGAGCGGCTGCGGCGCTCATCCCGCTTTACGAGGCCGATGAGAAATGGGCGCGGGTGCCGGCTCTGTACGAAGTGTTGCTTTTGGGTGAGTCGAGCGAGGCGGAGCGGCGCGCGATCTTCCACAAGCTCGCCGTCGTCTACGGGCAACGCCTGGACGACCAAGCCGCGGCCTTCTTTTACGCCGTGAGGGAGTTCCAGATCGCGCCGTCGGAGCCCGGCGCGGTGCACGCGCTCGAACAGTGGGCGCAAGCATCGGGCGACTGGAACGGTTTTTTGCGTGCTCTCGAAGCGCGCGCTCATTCGAAAGATGCGTCCGAAATCGAGCGCCGTGCGCTCGGACTCAAGCTCGCCGAGGTGTCCGCGAGCCGTGCGGGCAGAATCGACGATGCGATTGCCATCTACCGCGATCTCATCTCCGCGAACCCCAACGACGGAGAAGCCATCACGGCGCTCGATCGACTTCTGCGCGGAGTGTCCGATCGGCACGACGATTTGCGCTGGCTCTTTCGCATGCGCGCGGACCGCGCCGACGTCGCGGCTCGCGTGTGGATCCTCGCGGAGTGGGCCAGGTTCGAAGAAGAAGCGTTCGGTTCTGCCGACCGCGCGATCGCGCTCTACCGCGAGATCCTCGAAATCGAACCGGGACAGTTGCGCGCGCTCGGTGCTCTCGGGCGGCTGCTCTTGGCGTCGGGCGATGTCGGGGGTGCCGCATCGGTGCTCATGATCGAACGCGATCTCGAGACGGGTCCGGACCGCGTCGCGCGCGAAGTCGAGATCGCTCGCCTTGCCATGGGGCCCATGAACAAGCCCGAGGAGGCCCTTGCCGCGGCACGCCGGGCTCTCGAAATTGCGCCGAACGATCTCACGGTCATCGCCGTCGTCGAGGAGCTCTTGCCGATCGCCGAGACGCGCGCGCAGGCCGCCGTCGTGCTCGAGCAGGCTTACGAAGCGACCGGCGCGTGGGACAAGCAAGCCGACGTCCTCGGGGTGCTCATCGCAACCGCGGCGTCGAAGCGAGATCGCTTGGTCTTGCAAGAGAGGCTCGCGGACGTGAAGGTCAAACTCGACGACCACGCCGCCGCGTTCGACACCATCGTGCGCGCGGCGCTGGAGAACCCCACCGAGATGGAGTTGTGGGATCGGCTCGCGGTGCTCGCGAACAAGACGCATCGGACCGCCGGATACGTCGAAGCCATCACGCAGGTGCTGCCCGAGCACGGCGAGTCCGGCCTGTTGCCGGGCGTGGAGACGAACCTCGCCGAGCGCGCGGCAACGCTCTACGACGATCAGCTCGGCGAGATCGATCGCGCCGCGCCGTACCTCGAACGAATTCTGTCGCACGAGCCCACGAACGAGCGCGCGTTCAACCGCCTCAAGCAGATCCTGACCACGCGCGAACGCTGGACGGATCTCGAGAACCTCTACGAACGCGTGATCGACGCCACCGAGAACGCGTCACGCCGCGCCGACTTGCTCGCGGAAGTCGCGCTCGTTGCAGAGGAGATCACCGGCGACGCCAACCGAGCGATCCACGACTACGAGCGGATCCTCGCGATTGAGCCAGCGCACGCGCAGGCGATCTCGTCGCTCGACAAACTCTATTTCGAACAAGAGAGGTGGCAGAACCTCGCGGATCTTCTGCAGCGACGTCTGGCGCTCGCGAGCGGCTCCGATTCAGCGCACACCACCGAGCTCAAACTGCGGCTCGGCACGGTGCTCTTCACCAAGCTTGCCGATCCACGATCGGCGCTCCAATACCTCGAAGAGGTCGTGCGCGAGGATGCGAACGTCCGTGAGGCGCGCGAGCTCATCGAGAAGTGTCTCGCGCATCCGGACCTGCGCGAGCGCGCGGCGATCATCCTCGAAGGCGTGTACGCCGAACGCGAGGAGTTGCGCGATCTCGTGCGCGTGCTGCAAGTGCGTTTGGAGTTCTGCGCCAACGACGCCGAGCGTCGAGAGTTTCTCCGGCGGATCGCCGAGCTCTATGACGGGCGGCTTCACGACGACGCGGGTGCCTTCGATACGTACGCTCGTCTCCTGCCGCTGTCGCCCGACGACGCCGAAGCGCGCCAACGGTATCTCGAGATCGCCAAGCGTCAGGGCCGGCTCGGTGAGGCCGCCGATCTGCTTCTCTCGGCAGCGAAGAACGCGGAGGCGCCGCAACCGCGCGCAGAGATCCTCTCCGACGTGGCGAAGATCTACGAGGAGCACCAAGAGGCAGATCGCGCCGAAGCCGTGCATCGTCAGGTGGTCGATCTCGCACCCGACGATCTGCGCATCGCCCTGCCCGCGGCGCGTGCTCTCGAGCGCCTTTATACGAGCGCGTCCAACAAGAGCCGCGAGCTCGCCGACGTTCTTCGCATCCAGGTGAAGTTGGAAGAGTCGGTTGCGTTGCGGCGCGATCTCATCGGAAGGCTCGCGGGGATCTGCGAAGACGTTCTCAACGACGACGCGGCGGCGGTCGCTGCGTGGAAGATGCGCATCGACGACGATCCGAGCGACGAGCAGGCGCTCTCTGCGCTCGACCGGCTCTACGAGCGAACCGCGGATCATCGGGCGCTCGTGGAGGTGCTTCGCGCGCGAGAGAAGCGCGCCGAGAGCGGCGAGGCGCGCAAGGCGCTCATGGTTCGCGGCGCGCAAGTGCTCGGCGATCGGCTCGGCGACGTGCCGGAAGCCATCGTCGCGTACTCGGCCATCGTCGACGATTTCGGCGCCGATCGTCCGGTGCTCGATGCGCTCGCTGCACTCTACGAGAAGGACTCGCGCTGGCACGATCTCGTCGACACTCTCGAGACCGAGCTAGGCCTGATGACCTCGGACGAGGACCGCGTCGCCACGCTCGTGCGCCTCGGCGATCTGCGAAAGACGCGGCTCGGGAATGTCCCTTCATCGATCGAGGCTTACCGCCAGGCGCTGACGCTCGATCCGGATCACGTGCCCGCGCGCGCGGCGCTCGAAGAGCTGCTCGACGACGAGGACGTGCGTGGCGACGTCGCCGAGATCTTGCGACCACTTTACGAGACGAGCGGACTCGAAGCGAAGCTCGTTCGCGTGCTCGACATCCAGATCGGCGAAGAGCAGGACCTCCATGCGCGCCTCGATTTGCTCGCGCATGCCGCGGACGTGACCGAGAACTCCCTGGGCGATCCGGCGCGGGCGTTCGGCTATGCAGCGCGCGGCCTCCGCGAGTCCGCGGCCGAACCGAGCATGCCCGTATGGATCGAGCGAGCGACGCGCCTCACGGACAAGACCGGCGACTACTCGAGTCTCGTGGAGGTCTTCTGCGACGTCGTCAAAGACGTGCCCGACGAGGAGCGACACATCGAGCTCCTTCTTCGCATTGCCGATCTCGCGCGCACGAAGCTCTCCGATGCGGCGCTCGCGAAGCGGTACTACCGGAGCGCGCTCGACGTCCGAGGGGATGACGCGCGCGCTCTGTCTGCGCTCGAGCAGCTCTACGAAGAAGCAGGCGAGCACGAGCTGCTTCTCGAGATCCTCCAGCGCCGCGCGGAGCTCGCCGGGAGCGACACCGCCAAGCGCGAGATCCTCTACAAGAAGGCGAGGATCTGCGCGGACGCGCTCGGCGACGTCGATCGCGCGATCGGCGTGTACGAAGAGATCCTCGAGCTCGGTCTCGACGCGCCGGCCATCGCGGCGCTCGAAAAGCTCTATCGAGAGCGTTCGCGCTGGGGAGATCTCGTCGCTCTGCACGAGTGGGAGCTCTCCACCGACGGAACGCCTCGCGAGCGGCGGGCGGCACTTCATCACGCGCTCGGTTCGATCTTCGACAAAGACCTCGGCGAAATCGATCGCGCATTCGATTCGTACGGCGCGGCTCTTCGCGAAGAGCCGGCGCACGAAGCGACCATTTCGTCGCTCGAGGAGCTCATGGCGCATTCGCCGTACGCCGGGCGCGCCGCGGAGATGCTCGAAGCGGTGTACGTCGCGCGGCACGACTGGCGAAAAATGATGGCCGCCACCGAAGCGCGGCTCGCGCACAGCGAGGATCACGCCGAGCGCCGATCCCTCTTGCAGCGCCTCGCGAAGCTTCACGAAGAAGAGGAGAAGAACGTCGAGGCCGCGCTCGACATCACGGCGAAGCTCCTTCACGAGGACGTGACCGACACCGCAACGTGGAGTGAGCTCGAAAGGCTCGCGCGTGCGGCGAACAAGGAGGAGCGACTCGCCGAGATCTTCGCGACGGAGCTCGACGGCATTACGTCCGACGAGCCCGCAACGGCGCGTCTCGCGCAGCGCACCGGCGAGCTCTATGAGGCGCAGAAGGATGACGCACGCGCGCTCGCGTTTTACCGGCGCGCGTACGCGTTCTCGCCCGAGGACGGACAGGATGCGTTCGTGGCCATCGACCGCATCCTGACGCGCAAAGGCAGCGCGGCCGATCGCGTCGCGCTCTATCGGGGTGCGCTCGAGTATCGAGTCGACTCGACCGAACGACTTCGCACGCTGTCGACCATCGCCGAAATCGAGGAAAAGGATCTGTCCGACGACGACGCGGCGATTGCAACGCTGCGGTCGATCCTCGAGCTGGACGAAGCAGACAAGCGTGCACCGGAGGCGCTCGTGCGCCTGTTCACTCGACGCGAACGCTTCCGCGATCTCGCCGATCTCTATCGCCGCCGCGCCGAACAGAGCGCGTTGCCGGAGGAGGAAGCGTCGTTCCGTTTTGCGCTCGCCAGAGTGCTCGATGAGCGATTGGCCGAGACGTCGCGGTCGATCGATGAACTCGAGATCATCCTTGGGCTCGTCTCGCCCCAAGAGAGCGAGGAGGGGCGTCAGGCGGTGGCCATGCTCGAATCGATGCTCGGCCGAGCGGAGCACACTCGCCCCGTCGCCGAGTTGCTCCGACCGATCTACGAGAAGAACGACGACTGGCGGAAGATCGTCGACACCGGCCGATTCAGTCTCGCCGTCGCGACGGCGCCGCACGAAAAGGTGGCGATCTTGCGCGAGGCAGCGCATCTCCACGAGCAGCGCGGAAACGATCTCGACACGGCTTTCGTGTGCCTCAAAGAAGCCTTCGTTCTCGATCCCGACGACGGTGTCGCGCGAGAAGAACTCGATCGCGTCGCTGCTCTGACCAAGCGCTGGGACGATCTCGCGGACGCCTACCAACAAGGCCTCGCCAAGATCGACGGCGTAGGTCAGAAGGAGCTCCTCGCATCGCTCGCGAAACTTCACGACGAGCGCCGCGACGATCCGAGGAGCGCTCTCGATGCCTACGACGAGCTCTTTCGCCTCGACGAGAGCGACGATCACCCGCTCGGTGAGATGGATCAACTCGCGACGCTCCTGTCGGATTGGTCCACGCTCGTTCGCGTTCTCGTCAAGCGCGCGGAGCTCACGAACGACGACGAGGAGCGCGCTCGTTTCTGGCGGCGGGTGGGTGAAGCACGGCGTGACATGCTCGACGACGCGCCGGGCGCCATCGACGCTTACGAACGCGCCCTCGAGCTCGAACCGACGAGCGCGTTCACGATCGACAATCTGATCGAGATCTACGAAGAGAAGCACGACGCGGCGCGGCTCGTCGAACTCTACAAGCGCCGTCTGGAGCTGTGCGGCGAGGACGATGGCGAGCTCCGGCATCGACTCTTGCTCGACGCAGCCACGTGTTACGAAACGGGCCTTTCGGATCGGCGCGAAGCCATTCAGCTTCTCAACGAGGCCCTGGCGAACAAGCCCGAAGACAGAGAGATCCTCGAGCGTCTCGGTGGCCTCTACGAGGCCGAGAGGATGTGGGTCGAGCTCCTCGACAACCTGCGCGCCCAAGCGAGCGTGGAATCGGATGCAACGAAAAAGTTGCTTCTCGTCAAACGCATGGGGAGGCTTCTCGCGGGCGAGCTCGGGGATCACCAGAAAGCACTCGAGGCCTACCGAGACGTGCTCTCTGCCGGCTACGACGAGGAAGCGGCGAACGCGATTCTGGCGCTCGGGGAGGCGCACGACGAGCTTCGTGTCGAGGCGGCGGACGTGCTCGAGGTGGCGACGGCCAATGGTCCGAGCGACGACAAGACTCGCAACGATCTCTGTGCGCGGACGCTCGAGATGCGCCTGCGCGCGCAGACCGATCCCGCCCATCGTGCGGCCACGCGCCTGCGGATCGCGGAAGTGGCGGAGAAGTTGCTCGGTGATCTGCCGCGCGCCGAGGCGGCACTTGCGGCGGCACTCGCGGACACTCCGGCGGATGCATCCTTGCACGCGGAGATGGAGCGGATCGCCGAGCGCCTCGGCAGAGACGGTTACGCGCGGTACGCCGACGTTCTCGCCGAGCGCGCGACGTCCATCTTCGATGCGAGAGTTGCGGCCGATTTGTTCTTCCGGCTCGGGAAGATCGCCGAAGACAAACTCGGGGATCTCGATCGCGCAGCCGGCGCGTACGCGCATGCTGCCGAGCAAGGTGGAGACACCGAGGAGGTGCTCTCCGCGCTCGAGCGCGTGCACACTGCACGAAACGACATGCAGGCGCTCGCGGACGTACTCGAGCGACGCATTGCAATCGAGGCCGATGGCAGCGTGCAGGCGGATCTCTATCACCGCCTCGCGAGCCTGGAGCTCGCCATCGGCGACAAGAAAAAGGGCGTCTCGACGTTCCGCCTCGCGCTCGAGAAGAAACCCGATCACGACAAGAGCCGTCTCGCGCTCGAGGAGCTGCTCGGCGACGACGAGCTTTTCGAGGAGGCCTTTGCGACGCTCGAGGAGGTCTATCGCGCGACGAACATGGGCACAGCCCTCGGCAGGCTTTACGCGCGCCCCGTCGAGCGCGCGACCGGCGCGCAACAGAGAACGCGAGCGCGCCTCGCCCTCGCCCGCGTCCTCGAGGCGGACGGCGCCGATCCGATTTCAGCACAGCGCACGGTCGAAGCCGCCGTCGTCGAAGATCCGGATGAGAGCGACGCGATCGCGGAGCTCGAACGGCTCGCGGACAAGAACGGCGCGTGGGCTTCTGCGGCCGACGCGCTCGGGCGCGGTCTCGAAGGAGTAAGCGGCGTCGAGAGCAGCCGCACGAGCCTCGCGCACGCGGAGCTCTGGGCGCGCCTCGGTCGCTGGAGGCGCGATTCCGTGCATGACGCAGGTGGTGCGGAGACCGCATTCAAGAAAGCGCTCGACGGCGATCCGGAGAACATCGCCACGCTGCGAGCATGGGGCGAGCTCATACGGACCGAGGGACGCGAGCGCGATCGCATCGACATTCTTCGCCGTCTCGTTCGCTTGGAGGGCGAGCCGGAGGTCAAACGCGCGCTCGCACGAGAAGCCGTAGAACTCGCCGAGAACGTCGTCGGTGACACGAAGCTCGCCGAGGCGGTGCTTCGAGATCTGCTCATCGAGAACGAGATCGACACGTGGGCGAACGAGGAACTGACGCGTCTTCGCGAACAAGCAGGAGACTACGCACAGGTCGTCGAGCTATTGCTTCGCCGAGCAGAGAACGAGAGCGACGGACTCAGAGCCAACGAGTTTCGTCACCGCGCCGCGGACGTTGCCGCGTCGAAACTCGGCGATTTCGATCGTGCGGCGTACCTCTACGAAGAGATCCTCGAGCGCGAACCGGGCGACACGCACGCGCAAGGTCGGCTCCGCGTTCTCTACGCCGAGCTGGGTAAGCCGGCGGAGCTCGCGAAGCTTCTGCGAATGCTCATCGACGGTGCGGGGAGTGAAGCGGAACGCTCCGCGCTCCGCATCGATCTCGCCGTGCTCGAACTCGAGATGCTCCACCGGAGCGACGCAATCGACTTGCTCCGCGCCGTGCTCGAAGAAAATCCGGATCACGAAGAGGCGGTGAATCGCTTGTCCTCTCTCTTCAAGATGACCGGGCAGTCCATCGAGCTCGCAGAGCTTCACGGCCGCCTCGTTTCACGCGCACGCGAACGGGGCGATGCGGGCGCGGAGCTCACTCGGATGTTGCAGCTCGGGAAGATCTTCGAGGATTACGTCAACGACGCCACGTCGGCCATGAAGGTCTACGACGAAGTGCTCGAACGCGACGCCACGAATCAACCGGCGCTCGAAGCCGCCGCGCGTATCGCGGAAGCGCGCGAGAACTGGGAGAAGGTGGCGGACGCGCTGTCCCGTCTCCTCCAGACGGTCACGGGCAACTCCGCGGTTGCATTGGCGCTGCGGTTGGCAGCGGCGCGCGCGAAGCTCGGACAAGACGACGGCGTCGAACAAGCACTCTGCCGTGCGCTGTCGGAAGATCCGAAGCACTCGGTGGCGCGCGCGCAGCTCGAAGAGCTTTATGCGCGCACGAAGAACTGGGCCAAGCTTGCTGGCTTGCTCGTGGGCGACGCTGGCTTCCTGAGCGAAGACAACCCGCCTTACGAGCCCCCCGAGTCCCGGAGCGAGACTCGTCCGTCAACGATTCCTCCATCACGATCCACGGTGCCTCCGCCTCCTTACGTTGCTCAACAAGTGAGTCTTCTCCGGCGCGCGGCCGAGATCCATTTGCGTGAACGCAGCGCACCCGAGGAGGCGATCCCGCTGCTCGAGCGCGCCACCAATCTCGTTCCTCGTGACCGCGAGCTGCTCCTCATGCTCTGCGATGCGTACGGCGCCGCGAAGCAGGATCGCGACGCGTCGAAAATTCTGGAGCGCGTGATCGCGTCATTCGGCAACAAGCGAACGAAGGAACTCTCGCTCTACCATCACCGGCTCGGCCGGACGCTCGCGTCGCTCGGCGACAGGGACGTCGCGCTCGCACAGCTCGACATGGCGTTCAAGATCGATCCCGGCTCGGTCGAAGTGCTGCGCGATCTCGGCGTGCTCGCTCTCGAGGCGAACGATCTCGAACGCGCGCAGAAGACGTTCCGCGCGCTGCTCTTGCAGCGGCTCGACGCACACAGCGGCATCACCAAGGGCGAGGTCTTCTACTACCTCGGCATGATCAGCATGAAGCAAGGCGACAAAGCGAAGGCCGTGCAGATGCTCGAGCGCGCCCTGGAGAACGAGCCAACACTCGAGCGCGCGAAGGCACTGCTCTCCGAACTCAAGAAGTGAGACCGCATGCGTGAGCGATGGCGTGCGGCCGTGGGCGCTCTGCTCGGTCTCGTTGCGCGGGCGTGGCTTGCCACGTTGCGTGTGAGACTCGAGCTTCACCCGGAGCTCGAACGCCATCGTGACGCGCCGTGGGTACTGTCGTTCTTTCATGGAACGCAGTGGCCGCTGCTCGCGTGGAAAAGGCGGCGGCCCACCGTGGTGCTCGTCAGTCTGTCGGCGGACGGCGCCATGCAGGCGCGCGCGCTTGCAACCTTAAAGTTGCATGTCGTGCGCGGATCGTCGTCGCGCGGCGGCGCGCGAGGTCTCGCAGCGCTCGTCTGTCGAATGAAGCGCGATCGCATGGATGCAGCCTTTGCTGTCGACGGTCCACGCGGTCCTTACGGTACGGTCAAGCGCGGCGCGCTGCTTGCTGCGAGGCACACGGGCGGATGGATCGTCCCTCTGGGCAGTGCCGCGACGCACGCAAAGATCTTCGCGCGCGCGTGGGATCGCTTCGTGCTCGCGTGGCCCTTTACGACCGTTGCGGTGGTGCTCGGTGCACCGATTCACGCCGCGACCGCCAACGAGCATCTCGTGGGTGAAGCGATCGCGCATGCGAACGCGCGCGCCGCAGCGATGATACGCTGCGCGCGTGAGTGATAGACGCGTTCTGATTGATGCCGTTGCGGTGGAGGAGCGAGCGGCGTCGCTCGGAAAACGATCGATCGAAAAATCGTCGAAGGTCGCGGGCCTCGAGCTCACCGTCGCGATGATGGACCTGACGACGCTCGAGGGTAACGACACACCCGGTAGAGTCCGACAGTTGTGCGAGAAAGCATGTGTTCCACTCGAGAGCGATCGCACCGTTGGTCCGTGTGCGGCCGTCTGCGTGTACCCGAACTTCGTGTCCGTCGCGAAAGAAGTGCTCCGCGGCTCGGGCGTGAAGGTGGCGAGCGTTGCGACCGCGTTTCCAAGCGGCCAGTTCCCGCTTGCCGTCAAGCTGAGCGACGTGCGCAGCGCCGTGGAGGCCGGCGCCGACGAGATCGACATGGTCATCGATCGCGGTGCGATGCTCGTGGGGGACTACGCCAAAGTCTTCGACGAGATCGCCGCGACCAAAGAAGCATGCGGCGGCGCCCTGCTCAAAGTGATCCTCGAGACCGGCGAGCTCGGCACCTACGATACCGTGCGCCGGGCGAGCGAGATCGCGATGGCCGCAGGCGGTGACTTCATCAAGACATCGACCGGCAAGATCCAACCGGCCGCAACACCCGCGGTCACGCTCGTGATGCTGGAGGCGATTCGCGATCACTATGCCGCGACCGGGCGCAAGGTCGGCATGAAGCCGGCCGGCGGCATTCGCACGGCCAAGCAGGCGCTGCATTACCTCGTGCTCGTGAAGGAGACGCTCGGCAACGGGTGGCTCTCGCCGAAACTTTTTCGCTTCGGCGCGAGCTCGCTTTTAAACGACGTACTCGCGCAACTCGAGAAAGAGCGCGCGGGTAACGATGTAGAATGCAAGCATCCCCAATACAAACTCGCCGAGATCAGCGAGGCGAGCGCCGAGGACGTGGGCAACGCCGTTGCGGCTGCGCGCGAAGCCTATGAGAAAACTTGGTCGGAGATGCGCGTGGCGAATCGTGCAAAATACATGTTTCGCGTTGCCCGCATGATCCAGGACAAGGCACGCGAGTTTGCCGTCGTGCAGGCCATGGATGGCGGAGAGCCAATCGACGAATCTCGCGATTTCGAGCTCCCCCTCGCGGCCGCGCATTTTTTCTATCACGCAGGTTGGGCCGACAAACTAGAGCTCGCGTTTCACGGCAGAAGCGCGCGGCCGCTCGGCGTGGTGGCCGCGATCATGGCCGCAGACTTTCCGCTGCTCACGGCTGCGCGCCACGTCGCGCCCGCGCTCGCATGCGGCAACACCGTGGTGCTCAAGCCCGCAGAGACGGCCCCGCGCGCGGCACTCTTGCTCGCGAAGATCATCGAGGAAGCGGGGCTCCCGCAGGGCGTCGTCAACGTCGTGACCGGCGGAGGCGAGGTGGGCGCCGCGCTCGCCGCGCATCCAGGTGTCGATCAGATCACGTTTACGGGTTCCGCGAAAGTTGGAAAGTACATCCAACGCGCGCTTGCAGGCACGGGCAAGCGACGGACGTTCGAATTCGAGGGAAGTGGCGCGAGCATCGTCTTTGCCGATGCGCCCATCGATCAAGCCGTCGAGGGCATCGTTCGAGTCCTCTACTTCCACCAAGGTTGGATCTGCGAAGGCGGCCCGCGATTGCTCGTGGAGGAGAGCGTGCACGATCTCGTTCTTCGCAAATTGAAAGATCGCATGGCAACGCTCCGCGTGGCCATCTCGACGTTTCGCACGCCGGAGGAGGCGGTCGAGAAAGCAAACAGTACGGCGGGTGATTTTTCTGCGAGCGTCTGGACCAACAAGGGATCGAAGTTTTTTTGGATGGCGCAAAGACTCAAAGCAAAAACAGTGTGGGGCAACACGTGCAACAAATTCGCTCCGAGCCCGCACTCTCTTTCAGCATATACCGAGGTTGTGTGATGACAGACTTGGACGACGCTGTCGCCGCTGCGAAAAAAGCGCAGGCAGTCTGGGAGAGTTGCACGGCGCAGAGCCGCGGGCAGATCCTCTACCGCCTTGCCGAGATGATGGAGTCGCGGCGAGTCGAGCTCGCGGAGGCGCTCAGGTGTGGAGGCTTGCCAGTCGATGCCGCAGTTACCGAGGTCGACGCGTCCATCGATCGCGTCGTCTTCTATGCCGGCTTCGCGGACAAAGTCGCGTCCCTTTTAGGAAGCCACAACCCCGTGCCGGGACCGTACTTCAGCGCCAGCGTCTCCGAACCCGTGGGCGTCGTCGGCGTCATTGCGCCGAGCAGCCCGTCGCTCCTCGGACTCGTGTCCACGGCGTTGCCGGTTCTTACCGGAGGCAATTCCGTGGTGCTCCTCGCGTCGGAAAAGGATCCGGCCATCGTATTGTGCGAGTGCGTTGCGATGAGCGACATGCCGAGCGGTGTCCTCAACGTGCTGACTGATAGCGCGGAGGAGCTGTGGGCATCTCTCGCCAAACACCGCGAGATTGTCGGTATCGACGCGTGGGTGGCGGACGCCGAGATCCGCAAGATGATAGAGAGTGCAGGTGCCGACGGCGCGAAGCGCGTCAGAACCCACGTTCCCATGGATTCCAAAACCTGGTTTGACGAGCGCCGAGGCCAGGGTCTCCATTGGGTCGAGCACTTTCTCGAAACGAAGACGATCTGGCATCCTACGGGCCTCTGATTTCGTATAGGGTGACTGGCTAATTCGGAGAAAATGGAGTGAGCCGCATCGCCTTTGGTGGGTCCGTAGTTTTCGTTGTCGCTGGTCTCGTGGCTTGCGGTGGCGCATCACAACCAGCAGCCACGCCCGTTGTCTCGATCGCTCCGGGCCGGGGACGATGTCCGGATCTCGCGAAGGCCGACGAGGTGAGCACGTTCGATTTCGCTAGCGAGTTCGCCTTGTCGCACGAAGCCGCGGACAAGCTGAAAGCCGCAACACTCGCGGCTGCGGAGATCATGCAGCTATCGGACAAGCTCGATGCAGGATTCGGCATCGCGTGCGCGCAAATCGCACTCGGCCTTGGCACCACCGGTGACTTTCGCAGTGGTCACGACGCGTGCAGCGCGGCGTATCGATCGGTTCTAGACGCGCGTCAAAAGATCGGCGAGAAGACGACTCCGAAGCTCGTGGTCCACCGTCCAATCTGTCTCACAGACGCGAGCGCGATGACCAAGTGCGCGAGCCTCTGCGATTCGTCGGTCACGGCCGATCGCGCCAGCGGATATTGCGCGTTCAGGGCGGGTCGCTGTGACGGCAGCTGCACCGGTGTGTGCGACGTCAAGTCCCGAGCCAAGTGCGAGGGCAATTGTTCTGGCATGTGCGATGGCGCAATGAAGGGCGCGTGCGGTGGTCGCTGCAAGGGCACTTGCGATGGCCGCGCATCGTACGGTTACTGTGTCGGCACGTGCGTTGGCACGTGCGAAGGCAGCGCGATGACCGGCGAGTGCAAGGGTCAGTGCTCTGGCGCATGCGAGCTCAAAGCTCCCGCGATCTGCGATGGCCTCTGTGCGGGAACGTGCAGCGTGGCGCTCGACGATGCAAAGTGCGCGGGCAACTTCAAGACGCCACACATCAGTGCTCCATGCCTCGCGCGTTGTGAGCTTGCCATCATGGGTCAAACGGAGTGCTCGATCCCTAAGGTGGGGCTGGTTTTTTCAGGGAGGATGAGCCCGAAAGAACGCGATCAAGCAGACGCCATGAAGGTCGCGATCGACAAGTCTTTCCCCGGCCTGCTGAAGATTCTCTACGAGCTCGGCGACGATGGCACGACGAAGGTGAAGAGCGCTCAGGCGGTTATCCTCAACGCGCGCGCCGCCTTCAAGACAATGGCACGTTCGGACGTCTCGGAGTCGCAGCTCACGAAGTGTTTCAGCGAACCTTTCAAGACTGCCGCGGCTCAAGCTTCGGTCATCACATCGGTACTCGATCGGGCGACGGCCGTCCGCAACACCCTTTCAAAGTGATTCGTTTGCGGTCCCCGATGCGTGCATCATGCATTACGCGACGAGGACGGTGCCGATGCTGCCTGGTTCGTCAACGGCGCGCGCGAGATCTCCGCGGCCGAGTCGTCCGATGATGTGCACCGCGACGACGCCCTGGGCAATGGCCGCGAATGACTCTTCGAGCTTTGGGATCATTCCCTTCGTCACGATGCCTTCGTTAATCGCGCGCTTGCCTTCGGCAACGGTCATGCGCTCGATGCGCGAACGAGGATCCTCGATGTCGCGCAAGATTCCGGGCACGTCTGTCACGAGGACGAGAGCGCGCGCGTCGAGCCGAATCGCTACTTGATTGGCGACGGCATCGGCGTTGATGTTGAAGAGGTTGCCGCGTTCGTCGGCGCCAAGGCACGCGAGCACGGGCACGTAGCCTGCGCCGACGAGCAGCGAGATCAGCTCGGCGTTGATGCCCGCGACGTCGCCGACGAAACCAAAATCGATCGGCCCAGCGCTTGCGACGATCTGGGGTGGCTGCTTCGTTGCGTGTAGAACGCACGCACTCGCGCCGTGAAGGCCGACGGGGCTGTTGCCGGCTTTCACGAGTGCCGCGCAGAGATCGACGTTGACCTTGCCTGCCACCGTCATCTTCATGATCTCGAGCGTGGCTTCATCCGTGACGCGCCGTCCTCCGACGATGTTCGGCGTCTGGCCGAGCCGCTTTTGGAGATCGGTGGCTTGGGGGCCGCCTCCGTGCACGATGACCACCGGCGTGCCGGCCGCGTGCATCTCGCGAATGTCGACGGCGATGATCGCCATGTGCGGCCCCTGCACGACTTCGCCGCCGAGTTTGATGACGGCCGGTCCTCTGCCCACGCGCCTGCTTATGGCCTCCGTTGCGTCCCTGTCCTCACCGCCACCGACAACCGCCGCCACTGTGAACCGTATCGTCATGGCGCGGCAGGCTAGCAAATCGACGTGTGCGGGAGAAAAGCGACCTTCGCAACAAGGGGATCGGCTCGTCCGAGTGGAGTCGTCGTGAATTATCCTGGCTAGCGCGCACTCGGGTAGACTCCCGCGCCATGAGCGACGCGGCTGCGAAGTGGATTTCGGAGCAAAGCAAACATCTCGAGACGGCGCTTGCCGAGCTCGTTGCAATCAACTCCTTCACCGAGAACGTCGAAGGCGGCCGGAAAGTCGGGCGTGCGCTCGAAGAGCTCTTCGCAGCGGCGGGTCTCTCCGGAGAGCGCATCGCGAGCACGAAGTTCGCCGACCACCTCGTTTTCTCCACTGCAGGGGCACCCGGCTTGCCGAGGATTGCTCTCCTTGGTCACCTCGATACCGCGTTTCCGCCCGGCACGTTCGAAGGCTATCGGCGCGACGGCGATCTCGGGCGCGGCCCTGGGGTGCTCGATATGAAGGGCGGCCTCGTCGTCATCGTGTGGGCACTCAAGGCACTTGCGCACGAGGGGTTGCTCAGCAAGCTCCCGCAGATCCGCGTCATCCTCGTCGCGGACGAAGAAGTCGGCTCGCCCGAAGGGCAAGGTGTCATTCGCACGGCCGCGCACGGTGCGCGCGCTGCTCTCGTGTTCGAGGCAGGCCGCCAGGGGGATCTCATCATCACGCGCCGCAAGGGAGTCGGCGCGATGACGGCGATTTCCCACGGGAAGGCGGCGCACGCCGGAAGCACCCAGGCGGACGGTGCGAACGCCGTGTGGGCGATCGCAAAATTCGTCGATCGCGCACAAGAGCTCCCCGAGTGCGTGCGCGGCGTGAGTGTCAATGTTGGCAGAATTCAGGGCGGCACGAGCCAGAACACCGTGCCGGATTACGCAAAAGCATGGGTCGATTTCCGTTTCGAATCGCTCGAGGACGGCGAGGCCCTCGTCACGCTGCTGAAGCAGACTGCGAACGAAGGCGCCATGATGGTTCCCGGCACGAGCATCGAGCTCCAAGGGGGCATCGTGAGGCTGCCCCTCGAGCGAAGTGATGCAAACGTCGCATTGATGAGAGCGTATGGACAAGCCGCGCGCGCCTCGGGACTCGCGGACGGCGAGGCAGGCCTCGTTGGCGGAAGCTCGGATGCGAGCACAACGAGCGCGATGGGGATCGCCTCCATCGACGGTCTTGGTCCGCGTGGCACCGGTTTTCATACCCAGGACGAACAAATCGAGTTGGCAACGCTCGTCCAGAAGGCGCAGGCGCTCGCGCGGTTCCTGACTTCGCTCCGCGCATGAGCATGTTTACCAGCCTGCTGCGCAAACCGATGCGTCGGTTGGGCGCTGCGCTCCGGTCCTCAAAGCCAATCAAGGCTGTTCCGGTCCGGTGCTCGCGCCCGCCCTAGCCCGAATAATTCATGACGACTCCGCTTAGAAGGGCCGATCCCTTTGCTGCAAAGGGCGTACGGCGTTTCTCGGACCTGCGGCGTACGTACAGTACGCCTCGGTCCTGCGATACGGCGTGCGCCCTTTTCGCTGCGGTCTCGGCCTTCTACCGCAATCGCGTCATGAATTATTCGGGCTAGCTCGCAACGGCTGTTAAACATGCTCTGAGCGCTGACGAAAGCGCTTGCCGGGAAGGCGCGCGAAATACTAACTTGCTGTTCCGCCGTCGGGCTTCATGGCTCACGCGGCTGTTCGGGGCGTAGCGCAGCCTGGTTAGCGCACTTGACTGGGGGTCAAGGGGTCGGAGGTTCAAATCCTCTCGCCCCGACTGGTTCCGGAGAAGCGATGCCTCCGGAACCGTTGGTTTTGTGTAGGGCGGCCTGTCCCTGAAACCCGGACCGAGGCGGCGAGAGCGTGTTTTGTAAAGGCCGCAAAGCACTGAAGGATGGGGCGGCCACAGGGGGCCGCCCCTACGAACGTGTCTTGTCGGTCGTAGGGGCAGGCCCCCGTGCCTGCCCCGCGCTCGCTGTTCGTTTTGTACTCTCTAAAGGAGTACACCTCGACGACGCGGCGAGCAACGCGAGCGCGCGAAGGGGTCCACTCTACTTGTACTTTGTCGCATCTTTGGTAATGAAAGATTCTCCGAAAGCATCATAAGATGATAAAAGAGGCTATTTTATCACTTGCGAAAAAGCAGGATTTATCCTACGAAATCGCGGAAGCCGTCATGCATGAGATCATGACCGGCCAAGCTTCGCCAGTTCAAATGAGCGCGTACCTCACCGCTCTGAGTTTGAAAGGCGAAACCATCAGCGAAATCACCGCCTCCGCCTCTGGAATGCGCCAGCATTGCATACGGCTGCTGCACGACGTGGACGCGCTCGAAATCGTGGGCACCGGCGGCGATGGAGCCAACACCTTCAATATATCGACCGCGGCGGCCATCATCACGGCGGCGGCTGGTATTGCGGTGGCAAAGCACGGCAATCGCAGCGCGTCCGGCAAATGTGGCGCTGCGGATGTGCTGGAGGCGCTCGGTGTTAATATCCATATTTCGCCCGAGAAGAGCGCCGATCTTTTGAAGAATATCGGTATTTGCTTTTTGTACGCACAAAATTACCACATTGCCATGAAGTACGTGGCGCCGATCCGTCGTGAATTGGCCATTCGGACGGTGTTCAACATCCTGGGGCCCCTGACGAACCCTGCGGGCGCCAAGATGGAGTTGATGGGCGTTTACGACGGAGAATTGGTGGAACCGCTAGCGCTCGTCCTCTGCAATTTAGGCGTGCGAAATGCGATGGTTGTGCATGGGGAGGATGGTCTCGACGAAATATCGCTGAGCGCGCCCACGAAGGTGTGCGAAGTCAATCATGGTCAGACGCGTTCCTATACGATCTCGCCAGAGCAATTTGGGTTCAAACGGTGCAGCAAATGGGATTTGCAGGGTGGTACCCCGTCCGAAAATGCCGAAATTCTCAAGGCCGTTCTCCGCGGAGAAAAAGGCGCCAAACGCAACGCTGTTGTGTTGAATGCAGCCGCGGCTCTGCGCATCTCGGGCAAGCATGAATCCATGGAGGCCGCCATTGAAGTCGTCAACCACGTGATCGACAGCGGAAAAGCCATCGCGAAGCTCGACGAATTCGTTCGCTGTTCCAGTCAGTCTTAAGGCGCGGGACGACATGAATATCTTGCAGAAGATCGCGGCTCGTACGAAGGAGCGAATCGACGAAAGAAAGAGAGTGCTGCCGCCGGAAAGAGTCATGGAGATGGCCGGAACGAGCCATATCCATGGTTTTCGGTTCGAAGATGCGCTGAAGGGGCAGGACATCGCTTTTATTTGCGAAATCAAGAAGGCATCGCCCTCGAAGGGGATCCTCGTCGAAGATTTCCCTTATCTTGATATCGCCAAGGCCTACGAGGAAGCGGGGGCCGCCGCCATCTCCGTATTAACCGAGCCCTCTTTCTTTCACGGAGACGACCGATACTTGCGCGAAATCGCCGATCTCGTTTCCATTCCGCTGCTCCGTAAGGATTTTACGGTAGACAGCTACATGATTTACGAAGCGAAGATCCTCGGCGCAAGCGCGGTTCTCTTGATCTGCGCGCTCCTCCACGAAGATACTCTGGCTGAATATATCTCCGTTGCGCACGGCCTGGGGCTGTCCGCGCTCGTGGAGGCGCACAGCGAAGAAGAGGTATCCATGGCCCTTGGCGCCGGCGCAAGAATCATCGGCGTGAACAATAGGGATCTCAAGACCTTCGAGGTCAACGTGAAGCTGAGTGAGCACCTCCGAAAGATGGTGCCAAGCCACGTGTTATTTGTCTCTGAAAGCGGCATCACTTCGCCGGACGACGTTGCAACGCTGCGAAGGATCGGCGCAGATGCGGCACTCATTGGGGAGACCATGATGCGAAGCGCCGAGAAGAAGGCAGAGATGTCCAGGTTACGAGGTCGGGCCCATGGTGAAGATTAAGATCTGCGGGCTGTCTCGCCTTCGCGATATCGACGCCGTGAACGAAGAAGGCCCTGATTTCATTGGATTCGTATTTGCGGACAGCCGCCGGAAGATCACACCGGAGCAGGCTCTGGAGCTGCGCCGGCATCTTCGTCCGGGCATTCTGCCCGTTGGGGTGTTCGTGAATGAAGAGGTGGACAAAATCCGCTCTCTCGTACGGAACGGAATCATTGATGCCATTCAGCTTCACGGCGCCGAAACGGAGGAAGACGTCAGAAAACTTAGAGCATTGACGAACAAACCGGTCATCAAAGCCATTGCCGTTCGAAATCGAGACAGCGTGCAAGAAGGAGCGGCCACGGAGGCGGACTATCTTCTGCTCGACCGCCAGGGTGGTGGCACGGGCCGGCGTTTCGATTGGGATCTGGTGGGTGACGTCCGAAAGCCGTTTTTTCTGGCGGGCGGGCTGAATGCGGACAACGTCGTGGAGGCCGTCCAAACGGTGGATCCGTTTGCCGTGGATGTCAGCGGTGGTGTGGAGACGGACGGATGGAAAGACCATGCCAAAATCAAAGAATTCGTGAGGAGGGCAAGAAATGTCTGAGAGAAGAGGCCGGTTCGGAGATTACGGCGGCCAGTATATCCCCGAAACGTTGATGAGTGCCGCGGAGGAGCTCGAAAAAGCTTACCTGCATTACAAGGACAATCCCGATTTCAAAAAGGAGCTTGCGGATTTATTGAACCACTACGCGGGAAGGCCGTCCTTGCTTTATTTTGCAAAGCGGATGACGGAGGACCTCGGCGGAGCAAAAATCTATTTGAAGCGCGAGGACTTGAACCACACCGGATCCCATAAGATCAACAATGTTCTGGGACAAGTTCTCCTCGCCAAGAAAATGGGAAAAACCCGGGTCATCGCGGAAACCGGTGCGGGCCAGCATGGTGTGGCCACGGCCAGCGCCGCGGCGCTCATGGATATGGAATGCGAAATATTCATGGGCAAAGAGGACATGGAGCGGCAGGCGCTGAACGTATTCCGAATGGAGTTGCTCGGCACGAAGGTCCATCCCGTGACCAACGGCACCATGACGCTCAAGGATGCAGTGAGCGAAACCATGCGCGAATGGGCTTCACGCATGGATGATACGCATTACGTGCTCGGCTCGGTCATGGGCCACCACCCATTCCCCATGATGGTGCGCGATTTTCAAAAAATCATTGGCCAAGAGATTAAAGAGCAAGTGCTGTCTCGGGATGGCAAGTTGCCCGACGTCGTCATGGCTTGCGTGGGTGGTGGCAGCAACGCCATCGGCTCCTTTTATGAATTCATAGGGGACCCATCGGTTCAGCTCATTGGCTGCGAGGCAGCCGGGCTGGGTGTGGACAATCCAAAAACCGCAGCCACCATGGCAACGGGCAAGGTGGGCATCCTTCACGGCATGAAGTCGTACTTCTGTCAGGACGAATACGGGCAAATTGCACCCGTTTATTCCATTTCGGCGGGCCTCGACTACCCGGGGATTGGACCGGAGCATGCTTATCTCGCGGACGTGGGCCGAGCCAGGTATGTGCCCGTCACGGACGAGGAAGCGGTGGAGGCCTTCGAGTATTTGTCACGCAAGGAGGGCATCATTCCCGCCGTGGAAAGCGCACATGCGGTCGCCTACGCGAAAAAAGTCGCGCCCGCGATGGGGAAAGACAAAGTGATCGTCGTCACCTTATCGGGCAGAGGGGACAAGGACGTTGCCGCCATTGCGCGCTACAAGGGGATCGACCTCCATGAATAAGATTTCTTCGGCGTTCGAGGGCCACAAGGCGTTCGTTGCATTCCTTACGGGCGGCGATCCGGACATTGAAACCACGGAGAAATTGATCGTTGCCATGGCGGCATCCGGGGCAGACGTCATTGAGATCGGGATCCCGTTCTCTGATCCCGTTGCCGAAGGCGTGGTCATCCAAGGCGCGGATGAGAGGGCCCTTGCGGCAGGCGTGACGGTCGATAAATTGTTCCAGATGGTCAAGCGGGTTCGAGAAAAGATCGCGATCCCGCTCTTGTTCATGACCTACATCAATTCGATTTTCGCCTACGGCAAGGAACGATTCCTTGCGCAGTGCGCGGATTGCGGAATCAGCGGCGTGATCGTCGTCGATCTGCCCTACGAAGAGCGAGAGGAGCTCGCGTCTGCGTGCGCAAAGTACGGCATTTGCCAGATCTTCATGATTGCGCCAACGTCTCGGGAGAGGGTGGAGACGATTGCGAAAGGCTCAGAAGGTTTTCTGTACTGCGTGTCGTCGCTGGGCGTGACGGGGGTGCGCAGCAACATCAGCATGGATGTGGCTGGGCTGATCGAGCAGGCGAAGAGTGTGTCATCCACTCCGTGTGCCGTCGGATTTGGAATTTCCACACCGGAGCAGGCACGGCAGATGGCTGCCATTTCGGACGGAGTCATCGTCGGAAGCGCCATCGTCAAATTGATCGCGGAACATGGCAGGCAGAGCGTGGAGCCCGTCGCCGCCTTCGTAAAAGAGATGAAACGCGCCATATGATGGGTTGTAGGGCGGCCACGGGGGGCCGCCCCTACGAATGCGTTGTCGGTTGTAGGGGCAGGCCCCCGTGCCTGCCCGCCTGTCGTGGCGGATGGGGGAAGCGCCGGGAGACCGGCAGAGAGAAGTAGGTGAGAACGGAGATGCGAATCGACGAACAAGTCCTACGCCGGCAACAGTTCACGACCGGCAAGGCGAATCCTTGCGCAGGCG
>Ga0123357_10000879_pt1 | contig 30659 bp, 25 predicted proteins | sample TergutEmb28metaG_FD_89873 | JGI IMG/M metagenome (GOLD analysis project Ga0123357, IMG submission 89873) | Embiratermes neotenicus P4 segment gut microbial communities from Petit-Saut dam, French Guiana - Emb289 P4 | ecosystem: Host-associated > Arthropoda: Insects > Digestive system > Gut ...
CGATTTTCGCACATGCATGATTCTTTTCCTCCAACACTGAACTGTGTCAATTGAGTAACTATGTTGCTATCATGCAACTTTTTTGGCAAAAAGCGATTCGATGTGACCGGGAACAGCTCTATGGCTGATGCGATCCGCCTGAACCTGCAACAATTCGTTCCCGTCCTCTGTGACGAACCAATAACGCAGGGGCGGCGGATTGTTCGCAAACTGGATCGAATACTGCCCGACACGAGGATTAGACTCAGTTTTGGTCTATCCGCCCGGTCACGGTGGAGTCAAGTCGTTTAAAGTTGGGATTTCGTCGCGCCATGACCGGATTTTCTCATGCTGAGACGGCTGCCAGAGAACACCGGGGTCTGCGGTTTCGCCGCCCCCCACCTTCTTCAGCAGATTTTTTGTGCCTCTTCATCCCTATCGCGGTCTGGAGCGGAACCAGAGCGCGCGGCCTGCAAACCAGGCGCCACATTTCATCGGACCAGCGTCCTGGTTCGAACGCTGAACGTCACCATGCCAGCCGGATGCCACTGCGCCCGCCCAGGCTCCACCCGGCACGGTCAAGCGCAACGTCATACTCGGCTTTGGCAAAGACGCTGACACGGGAGGTGATCTGTCCGGACAGACCGATTCCGGCCTCGGCCCAGCTGCCGCCAAGGCTGGCATTGAAGGCGGCCGGCCCGGTGTTCTGGAGGGTTGAGAACACCGTCTGCGCATCGCCGCTGAACTGGTGCCAGACATTGAGTTCCGCCCAGGACGACAGGCTCTGGCTGTGGTCGCTCTTCCAGGCCTGGGTGAGGCGCGCACCGAGCCGGCCATAGACCTCGTCGGTGGCACCGAAGCGCATGATGCTGAAGGCGTCGGCGACGCTGTCGAGGCGCTGGTGCTGAAAGATCACCTGGGCCTGGGGCAACAGCGTCAGGCGAGACGAAAGCGCCAGCGCGTAGCCGGCCTCGGCCGACAGGATGACACTGGAGCCCCGGCTCTCGATCAGCGATCCGCCGAAAGTCGTGGCGCGCAGTCTCTCCAGCCGTGTGCCCTGAGCCACGACATCGCTGTACCAGCCGGCCGGGGAACGGTGGTTCCAATAGAAGCCGCCCGCATAGGCATCGGCGCCGACGGTGCCGGCATCTCCCCCGACCAGCCCGCGAATCGTGGTATCGACATGACCGGCGCTGCCATAAAAGCCGATACGGTCACGTCCGTCCTGATAGAGGTCGCTTCCCGCCTGCAGGCCGCTGAGATTCATGTTGTAATAGGCCGGCCCGCCAGTGCCGGGAGCGCCATTTCCCGGGCTGCTGCCGAAACTGCCGGTTTCTCCAAATATCCGGCCCCAGGCTGTGCGCGAACAGCCCGTCAACGGCGCCCGCAGGCCTCTTTTGTCGTCGAGGCACACACTGTCTTCGCTGCCCCGATCGGCGGAGCTTCCCATCAGCGCCAGCGCGAGGCGGCTGGTCAGGGCCGGAACCGCGGTCACCACCGCGACCTCGGAGCGGTAGCGCGAGCGCAGATATTCATCGGCGGAGTGTTCGCTCCCACCGGAAAAAAGATCATATTCATAGGCACCCGCAGCCACCCGACCGCCGAGGCGGAAGGTGCCCCCGGCCTGGCCATTGACCTCGATCAGTTCGATGCCGTCGCCGGTGGTCTGCGCCCCCAACCCGCCCATATTTGTGACTTTGACGATCGTGGTGCCGGAAGTATTGCCGTTGATGACCATGTGATCGCTCGGCGAATAGCTGCCGCCCAGATAGGTATCGAAGCGGATGGTGCCGCCCTGGCCGACATAGTTGCCGTTCACGGTCAACACCACGCCGGGCTGGGTACTGTTGCCGATATTGATCTGACCGGCATTGGTCACGGACGGCACGGTCTGGTTGTGACGATCAAGGTCAATGGCCCCGGAAGGACCGACAGTGATCGGCGAATTCACGCTGAAGGCGCCACTGACACCGGCCTGCAGGGTGCCGGAAATGACATTGGTGGTGCCGCTATAGGTGTTGACGGCACCGAGGATGGTGGTGCCGGACCCGATCTGGTCGACCCCGCCACTGCCGGAGATCACGCCGTTGAAGGTGGAACTGTCGGAGCGGTTGAAGGCGAGCCGGCCGTTATTGGTGACATCCCCCAGGATGGATCCAGAGGTGCCGCCATCCCCGAGCTGCAGGGTTCCCATCGTGATCGTGGTGCCACCCTGGTAGAGATTGCTGCCAGCCAGGATCAGGGTGCCGATGTCGGATTTTTCCAGACTGCCGGGTCCGGTCAGGTCGGCGGCGATGGTGGCCGTGAGCCCGGCGCCAAGCCTTGTGCCGTCGCCGACGCGGATCACAGCCGCGCCTGCGGCAAGCGTGATCGGCCCCCCCTCAATGACATAACCCGAGGTCATGAACTGCATTCCCCCCGACACCACGGCACCAGAGCTGTTGTCGACGGTGACGGTGCCGGCACGGCCGGCAAAAATCGCAAAGGAGCCGTTGTTATAGGCGCCGTTGGTCTCGCCTGTGCTGGAGGTCCAGTTGTCCCCCGCTGCGGCGCGCCAGACGCCGTCCCCGCCATCGACCACCTTGTTGTTCTTGGGCCCGAGATCGCCATCCCAGAAGCTGTAGGTCGCTGGCGTTCCGGTATTGACGAGGTCGACCTGGTGGGGGATCGAGGTCACGACCGAATATTGGCAGGGCGGCGTGCCGCAGGTCACGTCATTGAGCGCAAGCCCGCCACCGCTCAGGGCCCCGTCATAGCTGATGATGTGATAGACGCCGGGATCGCGCACCTGCCGGAGCAGCACACCATCCACGTTGAGCGTGCCGTTGAGCACCAGATCGCCACCGACCATGGTCAGGTCGTTGAGCGAACCGGCTATTCCTGCCGGCACCACATGGTAGTTGAGAACGGAAGCAGCCGAAAGCGTCAGGCTGCCACTGATAGTCAGGGTGCCGACATCGCCGCCGAAGCTGACGTTCCCGGGATTGAGATTGGCCGATCCGATCGTGACATTGCCGCCGATGACGCCGCTGCCGCCAAGTGTCGCTCCGGAGCCGACGCTGAGCGTGCTGGCCGCATTGCCCAGGGTGCCGTTGACCACCAGCGCGCCGCCGCTGACGTCCGTGGTCCCGGAAAAGCCGTCGCTGACACCGGTCAGGATCGTGGTGCCGGCCAGCTGCTCAATGGCACCGCTTCCACTGATCACGGGGGCAAAGCCGTAACCGGTGCTGGTATGATTGAAAACCAGCGCGCCCTGGTCATCGAGTGCGATATGGGCGCTGTCGATGACACCGGGGACGTCGGGCGCAGATCCCTTTGCGGCCCCGATATTGATGACGCCCTCGCCACCCTCACCGACCTCGATGCCGAAGGGGTCGGTGGTTTTCATGGTGCCGCCGTTGGTGACGGTGAGGCTGCCCGAGGCTCCGTCCTCAATGGCGATCTCCAGCGTTCCCGCGGTCCAGATCGAGCCCGGCCCGGTGATCAGCACCTCGCCATGGGCCGGCGGGGTGCTGGCGTTGCCGCGACCAAGGCCGATGCCGGACTCAAGGCTGGTGACCGATGCGCCATTTTGAATCGTCATGTCCCCGACACCGTAGGCCCCGACGATGATCCCGGCGGAGTTGCTGACCCAGGACGAGCCGGTGCCGTCCACCACCACGCTGCCCCTCGCCTGCTGGCCGTTCCACCCGTTAAAGGCGACATAGTCGTAATCGCCCGGAACCCCGCTCACCAGCTTGCCTCCGTCCTGGATCAGAAGCGAACCGGTGCCCTCAATGCCAACCCAAATGCCCGGCAGGGAACTGACCAGCGAGCCCGCGCCGGTGATGGTCAGACTGCCGCTCGCGGTCGGAGAGTCCGAGATCCCGAGGCCCATCACCGAGGCATTGGTGAGGGAGAGGCGGCCGCCATTCGACACCGTCATCGTGCCCTCGCCGAAATTGCCCTCCCCGATGATGAGCAGTCCATTGGTGTTCCAGGCCGAACCGGCACCATCGATGAGCGCCGACCCGAAGGGCGGCGTCAGAGGTGAACCGGAACTGTTGGTGTAGCCCACAAAGTTGTTTCCGCTCGACGTTGTGTTGAGAACACCGCCGCCGGTGAGAATGAGCTCCCCGGCCCCCGCAGGCGACCCGTCGACACCTCCGACGGTGATGACGGTCGCAGAAACCACGCCGCCATCAATGGTGAGAACACCGGTTCCCTGCCTTCCAACAATGATGGAGGAACTGAGGGTGAGCGTGGCGCCCGGCTTGATCGTGAGATCGCCCGAGGTGCCAGAGGCAACTCCGAGCACCAGCGAGCCCGCAGTCGCCGCACGATCAATCACCACAACCCCGTTGGCGAGGGCAGCTGCCGGTGTTATCGCCCCGATATTGATGGTCCCGGAGGTGGGGTATCCGGCACTATCCCAGTTGGCATCGAACCAGCTGGTGGTGCCGGCACGACCTGTCCATGTCGCGGCAAGCGCAGCCGACGCCGACCAAAGCCAGACCAGCGTGGCGCAGAACGTCAGTACCAACCTCGGGCCGCTCCCCTTCATCTGGGGGCGCGGCGGCGACGACGCAGCAAAATCCAGCGCACACGCATCGCGAAAGGATCTGTGTGATTGCAGCTTCCCTGACATGAACACGGCCAACAAACTCCCCCTTGTCTTACAAACCGATCGGGAGAGCGGAATCCTGAGCCTCCCAGCTCAACATTTTCATTTTCGCTTCATACGGCGACAACCGCCGCGTGCGCAGCCAGCCCACGCAAAACAGGAATGACCGGAGGTGCACAGCAGGCCCCGCCGCCCGCCATGGTCGAATCACCCGCTCATACTCAACCTTACGTTGTGTAGCATATTTTCGCGGCGCGCTCTGCCCTCAAGGGGCGCGGGGACCTGCCATCCCCTTAAATCAATCCCTGGGAAATGATTGCGCAGGCCTGCTGGCAGGCGCAGGTGCAGCTTTTCGGCAATCCGCGACAGCTTTCCCCTCGCGAAACCGGCCCAGGACAGGCAGCCTGGCCCATTGCTGCTGCGCGGCGTGACGTTGGGCGTGGTGCAAAATCCCCGAAGCACGGGCTGCTGGCGGCGGAAAGACGGTGAATTCCGTCCTGGCCACTCCGTCTCTGGCCACTCCGTCTTTGGCCTTGCGCGGCAGGGTTGAAGCGCACCTGCCTGCCCTCGGCACAGGTTTACCGAAAAAGCACCCGTGCGCAATCGCGCGTCAGATCCCGGGCCAGGTGGCGATCGGCCACAGGGGCTCGCTTCGCGGCAGCCCTTCTGCGCCACGCCACTCATCGGCAACGAGATATTTCGCCTCCAGGCTGGCTCTCAACCGCCGCGCCATGGCACCGATCGTGGCCAGCCGCGCCCAGTTGTGCTGCGAGGCCAGATGGAGGATCACACAATCCAGCCAGCCGCGCTGATGCCAGTCGAGCACAATGGCGTCGGGCAGTTTCCGCAACAGTTCCTCATTGACCGCCAGGAAGCCATCGACCAGCCGGTTGTGACCATCGGCGAGCTTCATCTCGATCCGGCCCGGCTGCAGCAGGCGGTTCTCCACCAGCGCCTCGGCGAAGGCGACGCTGTCGCTTTCACCTTCGCTCCAGGCGCTGCACAGGGCGGCACCGGAGCGCCCCACCTCGGTCAGTTGCCCGGCGTCGTCGAACAGCCGCAGATCCAGCCCCTCCCGGGCCCGCGGCACAAAGAGATCGGAACTCACGTCAATGCCCAGCGACAGCTCGCTTTTGCCACCGGAAGCGACCCGCTCCAGGCCGATAAAGGGGTAGCGCCGCACATAGAGCGGCAGATAGGCCTCAAGGCGCCATGATCCGTCCGCCCCCACGAACAGGTTGTCATCCGCATCATAGCCGAGGATCGCCAGCGGCACCGGGGTTTGCGCCTCCGTGAACACGATCGGATAGTCGCTGACGGCATCCGCGAACTCGCCTGCGCGCAACGGCACCGACATCGCCTTGCGGGCGAAGGAACAGCCGGGGGCCGCCCGGATCCCGGCGTGGCGGTGCCCTTTGACATCAAGCACCATCGGCCACTGATAGAATTGCGGCGGAGCCTCATCCGCCCTGCTGCGCGCCTGCGCCATGGTTCCCCTCATCTGCTGACGAAATTCATGCCCACGGATCCGGACATCACCGACTGCCCTGCTCCTGCCTGCCGCCGGCACCACCATGCTGTCACCTCACGAGGCCGCTGTGCGGATTGGAGTAGCGGCACCCCGCCCCGATGCCCGCGCCGTGGCGGAAAGTCCTGGCGCAGACGCTGAAGCGGACGTGAGAGGCAGCCCCGCTGCAGAGAAGTTCCCTTCTGCGCGCAGAGCGCACGCGGAGCCGATCGCCGGCACGGGCGGGTCTGCCCAGCCTCGCCCGCCCGCGCTCCCCGCGCCACAAATCACCCCCGCTGCAGCCCGGTTTCCGGGGTCGTCCTGGAATGCTGCCGATGTCCCTACCGCACTGCGGCTGGCAAGGTTGCGGGTGAAAAGGCTGCGGCTGAAGACTTCTGTGCCGCCGCTGCCCGCCCTGCCCGGTGCCGGCACCATGTCTGCCGCTCCGGCAGGGATACACGAAAGCCGTGATCGCATCTGCGCTCATCGTCACTCACCGACGCTCTGGAAGAATCGCCCCAACTCGCAAAACCAGGGGGGGCCCGAAAGACCGCATGTCTGTTTACGCGGAAACTGGGGTGCGTCCGCTCACCCCTGCCCGCAACAGACGTCTTTGCTGCGAGAGCGGGGCGCGAATCATCTGGCAGCACCACTCACGAAGCACACACCATCAGGGTTCCACCGGCAACTCCCCAAACTCCGCCGGTTTGCGTTTATCCTCAGATCATCGCCGTCGGTACTTTCCATCGCGATCGGCACTGCTGTTTTCGCTCACCACTCGCCAAAAACCGCAGCTTTGCCCTCGCCTGCAGTCCCCCCCCCGCAAGCCGCGTGCCGGCAGGCTTGCGCCCGCTCGACCGCAGGCTGGCCCGATTTGACGTGGCCGGAACCGGCTCGCTGTGCAGCAGGGAAATTGAGACGAGAGACGTCGTCGGGCGAAGCGATTTCGCAAAGCCACCCCGGATCACATGGAGGAATAAAGGTGATGCCAGCGGCGAAACCGAACCGCGAAGTCTGACACCCCAACCCCGCGCCGGCATCTGCGCGCCCGCCGCCCCGCCGGTCCGATCGTCGGCCGCCCCGCCGGTCCGATCGTCGGCCGCCCCGCCGGTCCGATCGTCGGCCGCCCCGCCGGTCCGATCGTCGGCCGCCAGGCGGGTCAGGATTCGGCCAGATAGCGTTGCGCCAGAGAAACCGCGGTCGCCTTGTCGGCACGACCGTTGATTGCCCTGCGGCTCGGGATCTCGTCAAAGTAGAACAGCGCCCGGACACAGCCCTTCTGGACCTCGATCGACTCCTCCCGCTGCACCAGTCGCGGCGTCGCCACCGGCTCCCTGACGACTGTGGCACGCCAGCGGTTTTCAGCAATCACGTGCCGCGCCTTATCGGTTGAAAGACCATGTATATGGCCACGCAGAACCGGCTCCGTGGTCAGCACCTTTTCACCATCGGTCTCAAAAGCACCGACAAAATTCGGGGCTACCACGCAGACAACCGTCAGAATGCAATCAGGAGTCACACTTGGCATGTCGCACGACCTCCGGGTGACGATAGCTCTCTCGCACGGCCGCAGCCGCTCTCAATCTCAGCTACGGTCACCCGCATTAAGATAAGATGGCAGGACAGGAACAGATTTATCTCGAATTGGTGCAGTCCACCTGCACCCCGTCGCTTCGATACAGATGACGCCACTCGCCGATTGCCGCCCGGCCCGGTCCTGACGATGGCTCACTTCGTCCCGTCCAGCAGCTTCACATCATTGTGATCAAGGATCAAGGGACGCCCTGCCACGCCACAGCTGTGACCAGCGCCCAAGGCGCACCATCTCCCGATACCGCCTTCATGGCAAGGAAAATCCGCTACTGTTCCACAAACCACACGCATGCCTGATCTCACTCTGCCGCAGAACGTCTGCGGACGCTCTGCGGCAGCCATCACATTTCTTCCCAACAAAGGTCACAATCCCCACCCCTGCTGCCATATCCGCGCCGCACCAGGGAGGCATATGCGAAACCATCCCTGGATGCCTCGCGCAATGCGCCAACCCTTTCCACTTTCCACAATCCTGGCTGAGGATCAGCCATGCGCCGGCATTCAGGCTTCATCCACTCCTGATCTGGAGCAGCAAGTTGAGTCTCAGATACCCCAATTCCAACGTGGTCTCCCTGGTCGAACGGCTCCATCCAGTCTACACCAAGGGACCGTCGCGCGATGAACGCGCCAGGCTTGCCCATCTGCGCCAGCTCGCCCGCCACAGCGAGGAAACCCTGGTGGTATACAAGGCCTCCGGCAAATCGATACTCTGGTTCCTGGCCTTCGCCGCTCTTTGCACTGGCATCGGCGCGATCTTTGCCCATGAACAGGCACTGGTCGCGGCGTGCCTGTTCTGGGGTCTCGCATTTGTCCTGATCCTGGGGGCACTCATGGTCTTCGCAGCTCACAGGTCTCCCTGCCTCACTTTGTCGCCCTTCGGTCTGGTGCTGCCCGACATGGCGCGGCCCATGCCGTGGACAGCGATCACCGACTACAGCACCAGGGCCTGTTGGACCCCCCTGAGCCCCGGCGGATCCCACCCCAACGCGCTGATCCTGCGGCTGTCCCCCGAATACCCCATCCGTGGCTTCCGCTGGCCGAGGATTTCCTCGATCTATTCTCCCGGAAAGCACCAGTTCCATCTCTTCATCGGCGACAGTCTGCGTATCAACAGCGGCAAATCCATTGAGGATGTCCGCGAATTCGCCAGATTCGTGGAATATTTTCTCAACTACTGGCGTGCCGGGCTGGCGCGATCGGAACTGTCGCAGATCGGCAGAGGCTGAACGGGCCTCCATCTGCGATCTTTCGCCAAACCGGTCCTGCCGCCGGAAAACGGCAGGCCGCCTGAAAGCAGAGATTTCGCCGCGACCGTCACCTCAGCCCTCGCACCGGACCCACAGAGAGCCCCCCAGAATCGGGATCCGCTGAGCAGCAGGCCGGTTCCCCCGGACATGCCGGCCCGCTGTCGCCCCTGCTGCAGCACGCCATCCACGTGCAGCGTGGATCGGCTCACGCACTCGCTGTCGCCCCTGCTGCGGTTCCTTTGAACCTCGAAGCGCCAATTCCCACTTCCTTAAACTGTGCGCGATCGGGTGCGACTTTTTTGCCCTGGAAAAAAACCGGCGCCATTGGCCGCCCCCCCTTCAGGCCCGCGTTTCGTCCAGGGGGATCGGCGGCCACGCCGCTGGGGGAACTGCTCCCCTCGCAGGTCCTCACCCCACGGCCTCACGACAGGACCCCAGGACAGGACTGAGGCCCCCAGACCAGGCTTGACCACCACGCCAGGCCACAAGCTCCCGGCGGCTCTGCCAGCCGCTGCTGCCGAATCCCGGCAAGCCTGCCGTCACGCACGTCACGCCCACACCAGCTGTGTGCAGAAATGTCGGCTTTCGAGCCTGGCACAGGCGTCTTCCAGTTTGCCGTATCGGCCGCCATCGACACCGACATCCGCCCGGGGTGGCGCATGTGGTCAGCGCACGGGACCCGCTCCAATCGCCATCGCGCGGCGCGCATCACCGGAAATTGCGAGCCACGAGACCAGAAAATTGAAAATTGAGCGGACACCACCTCGACGGCAGCAAGACAGGCTTGACCTGCCGGGATATGCCCGGACTGGAAGCCGTGCCGGAGCCACATTTTCGGCAACGCCCCTGCAACCGACACCGCCAGTCGCCTGCTGTCTGCCTCACTCCCTGGTTCGTGCGGCCCATGTGAGCACCGCTGCAGAGGAGCAACGGCCTGAAAAAAAGTTTTTCACCCGACCCGGCCGAACCGCCCCTGTCGGACGCCGCCCCCCGCTCCGGAACACGCTCCGGGCCTCCCGAGCCCGTCCTGCCCGCAAGCCGCAACTGTCGTTCCACATCTGACAGGCACGCGCCGGAATTTGTCCGCGTTCCTGACCTGTGGCATCCTCCCGCGGGGCCAGGGCAGCCAAGCAAAGGTGGACTTGATACTATGCCGAAAGAATTCCTCACCCCGGCCGAAGTAGCGAAAATCATTCACCAGTCTCTGCGCACGCTGGAAAAGTACCGGATGGAAGGGAGCGGCCCGAATTACTACAAGATCGGTTCGCGCATCGTCTACAACATCGAGGATGTCGAGAGCTGGCTGGAACAGCGGCGCCGGACGTCGACGAAGGATTCGGCACCCCCGACCAGAGGCGCAGAGGACGTCCCGCCGCTGCGCACCGCCTGACGGCACAGGGCGCAAGGAGGCCTCCTTGCCACGTCAAGCGTGAGAGCACCAGACCACGGCAGGGAACCCTGTCTGCCTGCACCAGCGCGGGTTCCTGTCGTTGTCTGTGCCCCGGCCTCTCGCACCCACCACCCCGCCAATCCCTGCCGCCAGTCCCACAAACATCGTGCCGCTTGGGGTTTTCCCGGTATGGCGGGCGCAGCCGAGCGCCATCCTGCCCGAGGTCACAGCAATCGCGCCGCTCCTGACCCCCGACGCCAGGCACCGCCTGCCGCCCTTTCAGGGGCATCCCGCCCGATCGCCAGCAACGCCATGGCACGCTGGTCGGGTGCGACTTTCGCTCCAATGGGTGGCGTCTGTTGATTTTGTGTGGGCCTGCTGAACCGCTTCTTCTGCAATGCGGAAGAGATGCGCGGTCAGATGCGCACAATTTCAGCGACCCGGACCACCAGGCCGGATCTCTGCTTCGGCGGTTCAGAGAGTCAGGATTCGGCCGCCTCGCGTTCCATGTCGCGATCGGAAAGATCCTCCCTGCGCATCCCGGCATAGATGAGGCCCATCTCGCGGTCGAGAAACTTCGCCGGAACATCATGAAAGGAACCGTGGCTGTTGACATATTCCATGAAGTTGCGACCTGAGCCGTCGAATTCATGGAGCAGCGCATCGTTTATGCCGTCAAAGTCGAGAGGCTGCACGCCGATCCTGGCACAGAGCGTGGCGTTGAAGGTCGGCGTCGCCTTGCGCCAGTCGCCCTCGACATAGACCTCGGTAAAGGCGTGCCAGCAGAAAAGATCCGTCCCCATGCTCTCACGCAGTTTCGTCGTGGTGAGGTGGTTGCGCACGTCGGCGAATCCAAGCCGCGCCGGGATGTCGTGAACGCGGCATAAAGCGGCATAAAGCGCGGCCTTGCCGACACAATAGCCGCTGCCTGCGGCGAGCACGCTGGAGGCGCGGAAACTGTGTGGCCAGCGCATGCCACCATAGGGGTCATAGCGGATGCCGTCGCGCACGGCCTTGTAGAGCTGGCCCGCCTTGTCGCGCACGCCGGCATCTGCGGCCACGGCGGCGCGCGCAAAGGCCTCCACGGCCGGATGATCGCTGTCAATAAATTCGCCCGCCACGGTGTAGAGGCGACGCATCGTGTCTGAAAGATTTTCGCTCATGGCCGCATCCCTTAAGCCCCAACGGCATCCATTTCAAACCCAATTTCGGTAATCCGGTAACATGCTGCAGGTTTCGCGGCCACGCAGCCGAATTCCGGGACAAATCCACCGAACCGGCCCGCTGGCGGGAAACTGTAGATGGCGCAGAAAGCCGCAACCGCGCACCTCGCCTGCCCTGGCCTGCCGGCTCTCCGGTCCCGGCACCTTCCTCACACCGCCCCAGGAGCGCCGGCTGGACGCATGTTGGGAGGGCAAGCCCCGCCATGCAATCGCTGAAACTCCGGCGCAGCACTGGTCGGATCTCTGCTGGAATGTACGAGATGGGCCCTGGTGTGCCCCAGGACCAAGCCGAGGCATTGCGGTAGCTTTCAGGAGGCTGCAGACCAGGAAGTCATCCAGGCCCGTCGTGAGTTCTCCCGGCGATCCGGGCGCTGCCCAGGGCTCGGCCGAAGTTGCGCCTCGCAGCGCAAAGCCGCCGAGCAGTCAGAACCCGAGGCCCAATACGCGCAGGCCTATATGTATGGAACCGCCCGCGACGACGCTCAGGCCTTCGCATGGGCAGGCAGATCCGCGGTCCAGGGGCATGTTCCTGCGCAACATTTCCTCGCCTCGAGATATGACACCGGACGCCGCGTGGCCCAGGACGACGCCCAGGCATTCGCATGAGCGGGAAAGGCCGCGGCCCGGGGTCTGGCTCCGGATCAGCACATGCTCGCAATCATGTATGGAAACGGCCGCGGCGAGCCGCGCGATAACGCCCAGGCTCAGATATGGTTGCGCAAAGCCGCAGACCAGGGCTCTGCCCCGGCACCCATGAGCCCGGCGAGCATTTCCAGCAAGGGCAGGACCTTGCGCAGCCGGTTCTGTCGCATCGCAAGCTGCGAGCAGAGGTCGCACGACGTCATGGTTCCAGTATCAACCTGCGAGAACAGGCCCCCACAGTCAGATGAACCGGTTGTTCCATTATCGGTTCCCTGACCGGACCTGGCGGGATCGGACCCGAGCTGCCACTCCGCCCACGGGCATGCCGTCACGAGCAGGCTTCGCAATTATACCCATTTCCACTGCTTCAAGAACCCGTAACTGACCAGTTCGGACAAGACCCAGCTCGCACCCGGCTCGAAATCCGGGAAAAACTGCGTCTCTCCAGCAGGGATGGTCATCCATTTGCCACGAATCACCTCGCTTATGAAAAGCGTCCATGCCTCGACACCTCGACAACGTGAAAAAGGGGCGCAGTCAGTCGTTTGCAGAAATGGGACGTGGGCAGAAACAACTGCAATGGGGAGGCGATATGCCGGGCTGGCTGGACAGGCTCTTCGGACGGCACGGAAAACCAGTGCGAGCGCAGCAAGCCGCTCCGGCAACATGGCTTGCTGCCGACGCCCCCGGGAACCCGTTCGCCACCCCCATTCTCAACCTCATGATACTCCAGCAGATTCTTTCCACGACATCCGACCCCGCTTTGGCCGCGCGCTCGGTTTCCTGGCGCTCCACAACCGGCAGGGAACTCACGTCTTCAGCCGGGCGCCTGTTCGATCTCCCGCCGATGGAGTGCCGGCTCAGCTACCCCGCCGCCACCAGTCTGCCCGACGGCATTCTCTACGCCCCGCCTTCGCAGGACTTCAAATGGGTCCTCGCTCTCCATGACAACCGGGTTCTGGCCGCACGCAGCTGGACCGGCATTGTCGAGGCGGTGGCTGATGCGCGGCGCGAAGGCGAAACCCTCGTTCTCGAACGGCTTCGCGTGGCAGAGGACTCCTGCCTGCGCTTCACCTCGAATCTGGTTGACGTATTCGACTGGCTGTTGCGTGCTCACATCTGGGACCAGCGTCTGCCGCTCCCCGTCGACGATCCCGCCGCCAGCCTGCTCGAGCAGGCGCCTGTGACCGGCTTCGGGCCCTTCGGCAAGGCGCTGTTCTGTGCCGCGAAAAGCTGGAATCCGCCGCCTCCCCCCTGCCCGCTCGGGGCCGACGGCGACGTCATTGTGGCGTCCCGCCAAGGGGATGTTGCGGCGCTGCGAGAGGCTGTTGAACACGGGGCCGACATCAATGCTCCGGGTTCGTACCAGGGATTTACCGCGCTCCATCTCGCCATCGTCAAAGGCGACGCCACGCTCTTCGACGAAATTCTCCGTCTTGGCGCCAACCCGAGAGCCGTCGCCCACGGCGGAATGCATGCCCTGCTGCTGGCAACCGCCTACAAAGCGCAGCCTGCGATCCTGGAACGCATTGCCGCCACCGGGATCGACCTGACAGCGCCAAATCTGGACGGCTTCACCGCGCTGCATGGCGCCGCGGAAATCGACAACGCAGCCATCGTCCCCTGGCTGGTGGCACAGGGCCTTCCTCTTGAGGCGCGGACCAGGCACGGCCATACCGCCCTGCACATCGCCTCTGCGCTGGGCCAGGCCGAGACCGCAACCGCTCTTCTGACCGCCGGAGCGGATGTCAACGCCACCTCGCCTCAAGGCACTCCACGCCAGTTGGCGAACGCCGGGAACAAACCCGCACTGGTCACACTGCTCGATGCATGGCCGGCGTCATCCAGCCATGTTCCCGTGGCCGAAGCCTGACCGCGCTCGCCTTCTCCCTTCGCCATCTCCTCCGGGAAGGTGACTGCCGCCCGGATCTGCTTCCACAAGTGCCGCCGCACCATTGCTGGCGATCGGCTGCCATCCCCTTTCGCCAACTTTGCCGCTGGGTCTTCTGCAACGCGGCAGGCGCCTTTTCGGCAGGTGGTGTGCGGCATGCGGGCTGCGCTTTCTTTCACACTGCAAAAGGATAGAGCTGCGTCAAAGCACGCAGGGTTCAATTCCGAAGAGAGGCCCCTTGTGGCGAGGTGCGACGAAGCCGCGCGGTCAGCCGTTCGGCACAGACCAGACGGCGATAATGCGATAGGGGCCGGGTTCGGCGTGCTCGAATTTCCCGGCCTCCAGCGCCTCGATCGCGACATCCAGCGTGGGTGCGAGGCAGTTGCGATTGGTCGGGATCTCACCCGCCAGGCCATTGCACGACAGCGGCGAGCATTCCGGTAACGCACCGGCCCAGAACGAAACCACATCGAAGCCTTCGAGCACGATGTCCTGCGGAATTTCGATATCGGTTGGAAACGGTTCCGGCTCGAACGCGGTCCAGGCCTTCTGCTCCCCGTCATACTGCAGTTCATAGGCCTCATAATAAAACAGGGTGAGACCATCGAGCGCAATGGCGTGCTCTTTCGCCAGGTCCCGGAGGATCGCCGGAGAGTCAAACAGCCAGAAGCCGTTATGCTTCCAGTACCCGACATAGTCTGCGAAATTTTCCGACAGGCAGCCGGAGAGCGAACAGATCCGCTCTACCGCAGCCGGCAGGAAGTCGCCAGGCCGAGGCGCCACACGCCTGAACAGATAGCCGATGGGCCGCATCATCCGCATCCTTCCCTGCCCCCGGGGCGACACAAGCGGCCGTGGGCTTTGCGTCTTTGCCATGGTGCCGGGCTCGGACGAGACCATCCCCAACCCGTGGCTGTCCGGCTCCGGACCCGTTACCGCAGATCGCGCGGTTGAACCATGACAGGCCTGGCGCGCCGCGACCACAGCCGGGCCGGCGCTGTCCAGAACCAGGGCGGCCAGTGCCCGACCGCACAAGCTCCAGCACCGGATCAATTGGGGCAGTGGCCGACTATCACTACCACGGATAGGTTCTGCCGCCTGCGGGCAGGGCCTGGCAATTCGGTCAGGCCTCGGGCACCACGGTCTTGAGATATTTATAGGCTTCGATGACCTCGATCAGGCGATCCTGGGTCGAACGGTCGCCGCCATTGGCGTCGGGATGGTGCAGCTTGACCAGCGCCTTATATCTGACCTTGACCTCCGCCAGCGTCGCCCCGGCGCCCAGCCCCATCACCCGCAGCGCCTTGCGCTCGGCATTCATGACCTTGCGCGCCTCGGTCCTGGCCTGAGCGTCCGGCCCCGGCCGGCCGCCGGTGCGGCCGTTGATCTCGCCAAACACGCTGAAGGGGTCGAAGGCCCCCTCCAGATCGCGTTCCTGGGTTGCGTTCCTGCCACCGCTGTTGGCGCCCATTTTCCAGGTCGGACGGTGTCCGGTCAGGGCGTCTTTCTGATAGCGCGCCACTGTTTCGGCGTTCATCCCGGAAAAGAAATTATAGGCCTGGTTATATTCGCGCACATGGTCGAGGCAGAAATGCCAGTATTCGCGCCCCTCGCCCTTTTTCGGCGCCCTATGCGTCCCCTTATTGGTGCAACCCGCCCATTCGCACGTGACCACGGCCTCGGCCGCTTCGGCACGTTTGCCCCTGGTGGGTTTGATCCGGATGGAATCGAAGAATTTTGATGAATCGATCGGCATATCTGACTTTGACAACGTCACGGCGCAACCTTCAAGTCTTGACAAGCAAATAGCGCACAGCTCAAGAACCTCCTGCGCTTAGGGGGGCAAGTGTTGCGAATTTTCGCCCAGGCGTGCGTCACGGGCAGTTTTTTTCGGGTTCCGCGCCAGAATGGTTAAAGGATCATGACCACCTCAGACATCCTCATCGCCCGGCTGCGTGAGGCTTTTTCGCCGGAACATCTCGAGGTCCGCGATGAATCGCATATGCATGAGGGGCATGCACACGGCCCCCGGCAGGATTCCGGTGGCGGAACCCATTTTCGCATTGACATCGAAGCTGCGGCTTTTGCCGGCAGAAGCCGCATCGAGCGCCACCGCCTGATCCATGCGGCTCTGGAATCCGGCTTTCGCGGCGGCATGCACGCACTGGCAATCCGCGCCCGCGCTCCCGGGGAAGCTATGGCGGGCTGAAGCATCTCCCGCCAATCCGATGGCAGACCCTGATGCCCCGATGGCAGACCTGCGGCACTCTGAGGATGTGGACGGCGCCGGATCGCGGCTTGCCGCCGCTCAGGCTCCGGCACCCGGCTGGCGCCCCCGCGACCTCCCCTTGTCGACCTCGCCGTCGCGTGAGGCGGCGGAAATCCGCAGCGCCGTGATGCGGTTGCGTTCCCGGCCGAGGACACGAAAGCGGAATCCGTGAAAGGTGAAGCTCTGGCCACGTTCCGGGATCGAGCGCGCCTCATGGATGACAAGCCCCGCCACCGTGGTCGCCTCCTCATCGGGAAGATGCCAGTCCATGGCGCGGTTGAGGTCGCGGATCGGCACCGAGCCGTCCACCACCACCGAGCCGTCGGGCTGGGCCCGGACCCCGGCCACCACCACGTCATGCTCATCGGAAATATCGCCGACGATTTCCTCAAGAATGTCCTCGAGCGTCACCAGACCCTCGACCTCACCATATTCGTCGACCACCAGGGCGAAATGGGTCTTGCGGCGGCGGAAGGCCTTGAGCTGTTCGGAAACCGGGCGCATCTCGGGCACGAACCACGGCGGCAGCGCAATTGCCGCAACATTGATGCGCGTGGAATCGCCGTCGACGGCACGGATGGCGCGCAGGAGATCCTTGGCGTGGAGCACGCCGATGATGTTTTCCGGCTTTTCGCGCCACAGCGGGATGCGGGTATATTCCGTCGCCAGCACCTCGCGCACCAGTTCCTCGGGCGGCAGATCGGCGTTGATCATGGTCATTTCGGTGCGGTGGATCATGACATCGGAGACCTGCAGCTCGCGCAGATCCAGTAACCCGCCCAGCATGTCGCGGTCCTGCTTTTCCACCTTGCCTTCATGGTGCAGCAGATCGACGGCACCGCGCAGCCGCTCGGTCGGCGACAACACCGCCTTGTCGCCGATCGCCCCGCCGAACGGGCGCATCAGGAGCCGCACGATGGCCTCGACGAGGTTGAGCAGCGGGCCCAGCACATACATCATCAGCCGTATCGGCCGCGCCACCATCAGCGCCACGCGATCCGGGGCGTTGATGGCGACGGTCTTGGGCAGCACCTCGGCGAACACCACCACCACCACCGTCATCACCGCGGTGGCATAGAGCACACCGACATCGCCAAGCCGGGAGGTGAAGATGCCGGTCGCAAGCGCCGAGGCTCCGATGGTGGCGGCATTATTGCCGAGCAGCAGGGCACCGATCAGCCGCTCGCGCATCTCGAGCAGGCGCGAGACCACATCGGCGTCCCGATTGCCGTGTTTGGACAGATGCAGCATGCCGCCATGGGAGGTGCCCGTGAGCGCGGTCTCACTGGCGGCGAAAAATGCCGACACCAGGAGGCAGATGAGAACGATGCAGATTGCGAGCCAGTCCATGGTTTAAATCGGCTTTACCGGTTGCATTTACGACTTCATGTCAACTCACGACTTCACGCCCTGGCGGCAAGGCGTTCTTTGAGAAAATCACGCACCCGTTCCGCCGCCACGTCGCGTTCGATCACGGCGCGGCCGATCGACTGGAGCAGGATGAAGGCAAGCCGACCGCGGCTGACTTTCTTGTCCTGTGCCATCAGCGTCACCAGTTGATCGGCCTCCATCCGCCCGCATTGGGCAAAGCCCGCGATATCCTGGAGCCGGGTCGGCAACCCGACCGCACGCAGATGATGGGCGACGCGGGCGGCGTCATCTTGCGCCATCATGCCAAGGGCGGCAGAAAACTCCGCCGCCAGCACCATGCCGATGGCAACGCCCTCGCCGTGGAACAGGCGGTCGGAAAAGCCGGTCGCCGCCTCCAGCGCATGGCCGAAAGTATGGCCGAGATTGAGCAGCGCCCGCTCTGCGCTCTCGCGCTCATCCCGGGCGACAATCGCTGCCTTGGCCCGGCAGCAGGTCGCAATGGCCTGTTCCCGCGCCGCACCGCCGGCAAAAACAGCAGCGTGATTGTGCTCCAGCCAGCTGAAAAAACCCGCATCCCCCAAGATGCCGTATTTCGCCACCTCGGCATAGCCGGCGCGAAACTGCCGGGGGTCCAGAGTGTCGAGAACGGCAGTGTCGGCAATGACGAGAATGGGCTGGTGAAACACCCCAAGCAGATTCTTGCCCTGGGGCGAGTTGATGCCGGTCTTGCCGCCGACCGAGGAATCGACCTGCGCCAGCAGCGAGGTCGGCACCTGGACGAAGTCGACGCCACGGCGGGTGATGGCTGCGGAAAAGCCGGCGAGATCCCCGACCACCCCGCCGCCCAGCGCAATCACCAGATCGTTGCGCTCGATCCGCGCGGCAATCAGCCCCTCGACCACCCTCTCCAGGCTGGCCCAGGTTTTGGAAATCTCGCCGTCCGCAACCACGATGCGGGAACAGGCGACCCCGGCGCGGGTGAGCGAGTCCAGGGCCTCCTCCAGCCAGGTACCCGCCACGGTCTCATCCGTGACCACAGCACAGCGCGCTCCGGGGCGCAATTCTGCGATCCGCGGCCCCAGCGACGGCATCTGGCCGCGGCCGATGACAATGTCATAGGCACGCGACCCCAGCGCCACATCAACGACGATCGGATTGGAAACAGGCGGCGTCCCGGTCATCTCAAAGTCCTCGTCAGGCCCCCTCTGCCGGAAAACACAAAATGCAAGGGGGGTAAGGAAAAGCGGGAGCGGCAGGATACCGCGTCCTCAGGTCGGATCGGCGGGGGCGGCTTTCCGCCCTGCTTCGAAGGTGTCACTGAGATGCTGCCGGAGCGCGCTCACGCACATCTCGACAATCTCATCATGGGGCACATCGCACGACACCACCGTCATGTCGGCCAGGGCGTAGAAGGGCTCGCGCTCCGCCAGCAGACGGATCACGGTCCCTTCGGGATCGGGGTTGCGCAGCAGCGGGCGGTCGGCACGACGCCGCACCCGACGCATGATGACATCGACTTCGGCCTTGAGCCAGATCGACAACGCGCTGGCCGCGACATGCTCCCGCGTGTCCTGGCGCAGGAAGGCACCGCCGCCGGTGGCGAGCACAATCGCCTCCCTCCCCAGCAGCCGTGAGATCACCCGCGCTTCGCGCTCCCGGAAATAGGGCTCGCCATCGCGTTCGAAGATCTCGGCAATGGTCATGTCCGCCGCCGCCTCAATCTCACTGTCGGCATCGACAAAAGGCAGCCGCAGGCGGGTCGCGAGCCGGCGCCCGATCGTCGACTTGCCGACACCCATCATGCCGATCAGCACGATCGAGCGCGTTCCGAGCGCTGACACGATGTCCGAATCTGCGGTCACAGGCTGGGTGTTGGGCATGTTCCTCGCTCGGTAACTGCCCAGGTCGGGCAAGGGGCAGTTCGCACTCCGTTCGAAACCGGGAAAAATTGCGCCTCTCCAACCGGGGTGGTCACCCATTTGCCACGAATCACCTCCATCACAAAAGGTGGCTGAGCCTCATGAACGTCAAAAAGGGGCACAGTCAGTCGCTTCCAGAAATGGAACGTGGGTCGAAACGGACGCGAATATACGCCGGTCTGCGACGGGCTTGCCAGTCGCCCTTGTGGGGGGCTGGGGATGGTGCCCGCCCCCCGGGCCCTTTCCGGGCCAGCCGTCACCCCCCCGAAACCCCTGTCCCGTTCCTGGACAGGCCTCGCCGATCCAGCGGGGAGGTGGAAAACCGGTTGCCATATAATCACGAACATGATGGATCATGGCTCTGATCGGTTTCCATTTCAGAGCCCCCTGCAGAGCCTTGCCCGATGCCCAGCCTGTTCCGCTTTCTGACGATGCTCATCGCCGTTATCGGGATCGGCTATGGCGTGGTTTACCTGCTGGCGAATTTCGTCTCCCCCCACCCGAGGGAGATGACGGTCTCGATCCCACCGGACAAATTCCTCAAACGCCAGTGAACAGCGGCTGCCGTCGGCCTTTGCCGGGCGCGCGCACGCGCGCGGAGGGTTGCATCCTCGACATGGGCATTGTCAGCACTTTCATGGCGCCACGAGGCTTTGAAAAGGAAAAAAAAGGAAATCGCGGGACAAACAGGAAATCCTTCCGAAACCACAGCTGGCCTGGCGCATGATGCCACTCCCTTCCGCCGATAACCGCCTGATCGAGCTGTTCCTCGACATGCTCGCCGCTGAACACGGTGCGGGAGCCAACACCCTTGACGCCTACCGCCACGACCTTGCCGATCTGTCGCAATTCCTGCGATGCGACGCCAGGCCCGGTCGCGTCAGGAGCGCACAGCCCGCGGATGGCGGCGAGAGCCAGAGAATTGTGGCAGTCACCACCCAGGAGCTGCGCGACTATCTCGCCGAACTCGACCGCCGCGGCTTCAAATCCTCAACCGTGGCCCGCCATCTGGCCGCGATCCGGCATCTGTTTCGCTTCCTCCTCAGCGAAAGAATCCGTGACGACGATCCTGCGGCGATTCTCTCCGGCCCCCGCCGCGGCCGCAGCCTGCCCAAAGTGCTGTCGATCGCCGAGGTCGACCGCATGCTGAATCAGGCCCGCGACCTCACCACCGCCGCAGATTCCTCGGAGACACAACGCCTGCGCGCGCTGCGGCTCCAGTGCCTGCTGGAGGTGCTCTACGCCACCGGCATGCGGGTTTCGGAGCTGGTGGCGCTGCCGCGCAGCGCCGCCGGGCGCGACACCCGCATGATCGTGGTCCGCGGCAAGGGCAACAAGGAGCGGCTGGTGCCGCTCAACGAGGCCTCGCGACAGGCCATGGCGGCCTGGCTCACCGCTCTCGGTCCTGTGCCTGCGGGCAAAGCCCGCCTCACCGAAGCGAAATGGCTGTTTCCCTCCTTCGGCGAAAGCGGCCACCTCACCAGGCAGCATTTTGCCAGGGATCTCAAGGAACTGGCGGTGAAAGCCGGGCTCCAGCCGAGCCGCGTCTCCCCTCATGTGCTGCGCCACGCCTTTGCCAGCCATCTCCTCCACAACGGCGCCGATCTGCGCATCGTACAGACGCTGCTCGGGCACAGCGACATTTCCACCACCCAGATCTACACCCATGTGGTCGAGGAGCGTCTCAAGAGCCTGGTGCGCGATCTGCACCCGCTCAACGATCCATGACCCCGGAAAACGGCACAACCACGCGGCGAGCAGGACGACCAGGGGACCCGGAGTGCCAGGGGCAGCCTGCACCGCAAGGGACCGCAGCCGGGCGCTTTGCCGCCCCTGTCGGGGGCGTGTTCACCCCGTTTGCCCATCCAGCTTGACTTCTGCGCCTTCTCCCCTGAAAGAGCCATCCCGAGGCTTCCCTCCGCACCCGCCCGCCTGCCGCGGAGAGTCCGGCACATTGTGCCAACCAACAGAAGAAGCCAGGATTTTTACCTCTTGCCGATGCTGGACACCATGCGCAGCTATCTTGACTTCGAAAAGCCTGTGGCCGAACTCGACTCCAAGGTCGATGAACTGCGCGAGCTGGCGGCATCCGGAACCGACCTGGCTGAGGAAATCTCGCGGATCGAGGCCAAGGCCGCCCAGGCGCTGTCGGACCTCTATGCCAATCTGTCGCCCTGGCAGAAGACCCTGATCGCCCGCCATCCGCAGCGACCGCATTTTAACGATTTCATCAACGGTCTGATCACCGAATTCACCCCGCTTGCCGGCGACCGCAAATTCGGCGAGGACGAGGCCCTGGTCGGCGGCTTCGGACGCTTTCGTGGTGAAAGCATCTGCGTCATGGGCCAGGAAAAGGGCGACTCCACCGAAAGCCGGATCCGGCACAATTTCGGCATGGCCCGGCCGGAGGGCTACCGCAAAGCCGTGCGGCTGATGGAGATGGCTCAGCATTTCAATATTCCGGTGCTGTCGATCGCCGATTCCGCCGGGGCCTATCCCGGCATCGGTGCCGAGGAACGCGGCCAGGCTGAAGCCATCGCCCGCTCCACTGATGTCTGCCTGTCGCTGGGCGTGCCCAATATCGCCATCATCAGCGGCGAGGGTATGTCCGGCGGCGCCATCGCCATCACCACCGCCAACCGGGTGCTGATGCTGGAACACGCGATCTACAGCGTGATCTCACCGGAAGCGGCATCCTCGATTCTCTGGCGCGACGGCACCAAGGCCCAGGAAGCCGCCAACAGCATGAAGATCACCGCCCAGGACATGCTGCGCTTCGGCGTTATCGACAGCATTCTCAAAGAGCCGGTGGGCGGTGCCCATCGCGATCCAGCCGCCATGATCGCCACCATGGGGGACGCCATCGCCCAGGCGCTGGGCTCGCTCAAGCATCTCGACCCGGCGGCGATCCGCACCCAGCGGCGCCAGAAATTCCTCGATATCGGGCGCAAACTGACCTGAAAGCGCCTTCTCTCACTCCCACCCCCGCGTGCGCGCGCCCCACGGACCTGGGGGGCGCCGGCAGAAGGCGGCCCTGATCTTAAGCCCTGGTTCACCATAGAGGTGAGCGCTTCTCCGACCCGGGTTGCGGGAGCGCCGCCGGACCGTTAGAATTTTAATCAATGTTTCGACAACAGGCGCCAGGACGGGGCTCTCCTGACGGAGTTCTCCTGACCGGATCTCCCGGGATCAGGCCACGGATCCCTGGAACAACAGCCTCTGGCAGCCACTGCCGTCGTCAGCGCCTTCGGCCTGCCGGGTTGCCGACCAGACCGGCTGCCAGCGGATTGCCTGGCCTGAAGCGTATCCTGAAACCTGTCTGTCCATGGGGGATGCCATGATTTCTCGCTCGCTTGCGCGATCGCTGGTGATCTGCATGACCTTCGCAGCCGCCCTGCCGCTCAGTGGCTGCAACTACCAGTCCTCCCTCACCGGCAACAGCAGGGCCAGTCAGCCGCTGTCGCCGCGGCTGGTTGCATTGATGAGCGAAAAGGACATGGATCCGCAGTCACCGCTGCTGATCCGCCTGTTCAAGACCGAAGCCGAACTTGAGGTCTGGAAACAGACCCGCTCCGGCCGCTTCGCGCTGCTCAAGACCTATCCGATCTGCCGCTGGTCGGGCGACCTCGGCCCGAAACAGCACGAGGGCGACCGTCAGGCGCCGGAGGGCTTCTATTCGATCACGCCGGCGCAGATGAACCCGGAATCGGCCTATTATCTGTCCTTCAACACCGGCTATCCCAACGCCTATGACCGCTCCCTCGGTCATACCGGTTCCCAGCTCATGGTCCATGGCGACTGTTCCTCGCGCGGCTGCTACGCCATGACCGACGAGCAGATCGCGGAAATCTATACGCTCGGCCGCGAGTCCTTTCTCGGCGGTCAGACCGCCTTCCAGTTCCAGGCCTATCCCTTCCGCATGACCCCCCTCAACATGGCCCGGCACCGCAACAATCCCAACATGCCGTTCTGGACCATGATCAAGGAGGGCTACGACCATTTCGAGGTCACCCGCCAGGAGCCCAGAGTCGACTTCTGCGAGCACAGATATGTTTTCGACGCCGACCGGTCCGGATCCGATCCCCGCTTCGAGGCCTCCTCCGCCTGCCCGGCCTACAGCACCGACCCCTACATCGCCGCAGCCGTGCGCGGCCGCAGACAGCAGGATGCGGCCGAATATGCCCGCCTGGTCGCCAGAGGCACGCCGATGGCGCGCCTCAACAGCGGCATTGATGGCGGCATGAACAAGGTCTTCGCCACCCGACTGCCGGGCGGCAATACCGGCCTGTCCGACCCCGACCAGGGTCTGTCGGTGACGGCTCTGACCAGGGCGCCTGGCACCATTCCTTCAACCGTCAACCCGCCGCGGACCAGCCTCACCGCCGCGCCTGCAGCACCCGAAACCCGACCGCCAGCTTCGGCCGCCGGCCCCGCAAGCCGTCCGCAGAGCACCGGCTTCCTGTCCTCTCTGAGCCGCCGTCTCGGCGGCGGCTCAGACGACACCACATCGAGCCTCGCCGCCCCGAGCGCGGCCGCGCCACCTCCCCGCAGCACACCCGCTCCAGGCACAACCACTCAAAGCACAGCAGCCAAACGCCCAACCGCGACTGCGGCACACGTCAGGCCAGCATCGATATCCCGCGTCCCTGCCGCCAGACCGCCTGCCCATAGCGCTCGCGCCAAGCCGAAAGACAAGGTCTCGCGCAGCACCGCGGGCAACGATCCAGGCACGGGCCGCGCGTCCAGCCCGAGTGCCGGCAGGAGCTAGTCGTCCGAGCCACCGCAATTGTCGGCATTGGATAACGCTTCTCTTCCGCAGAGCGTTGAGCGGTTCCGACAGCCGCCCAGGCAACGGAGTTCAATCCGGAAATGGCGGTTTATCGCTCTATCTCAGCACGGATTCCGGTGAGCTGCCATCCGGATCTCGCACCCTGCCTCCTTGCATCGCCACCAGCTCCGAAAGCGAAGGTTGCGTAGCGGGCCGGGCCTGGCGCCCCCCCGGAAAGACATGAATCTCGCCAACTGGATCTCACCAACACGAATTTGTGACCACTCGGGGCTGATCCACGCCTCGCCGCCGCCGCACTTTCGCCATAATCCGGCCGCCTTGTCGCCAGCACGGTTTTTGCGATTTCGGCTTCCACCCCAATTTCCGCAACCCGGCACGGATAGCGGTGCGTGCCCGCAGCCATTCGGCTTCGCGCCCGCACCTCGCTGCCAAAGGACTCAAATTCCTGACGAAAGCGCAAAAGCGGACTCTGTTTCCCAAGGCTGGCAGGAGGTGGCTTGTCTTCAGCGCCAGGCATGCCTGTTGCGTCGCGCCCGCATTTTGCAGGATTGATGTCCGCAGAGCCGGATCGTGGAAGCCATGCGCGGGGGCCTTGACACGGATACCGGCGTTATTTTGTGAAAGTTGGAGTTCGACGCATGTCTCTTTATGATCTCGCCGCCCCGCCACTTGGAGTGAACCCGCGCCGCTCTCAACCATCGGAATATCGCAGAGTTCGGGTCGACGGAACCAGCGTGTCGCCGCTTGGACTGTCCGGTCCGGGTGGCAGGGATCGGGCCTATGAGGCGACACTGCTGGGTCTGCTGCGCACCATCGACGGCTCCCTGACCGGACAAGCCCTGTTCCGTGAAATCGAAAGCTGCGGGGCGCGGAATATGACGATCCTCCCCGAGACCCCCGGGATGTTCAAGGGGGATGTGCCGAACTCCGATGCCGGAACGCGCAGGCCCCTGGTGGCGGATCCTCGCAAGATCAAGACAATCGGTCCGGATGAGGAGGTGCTCCTGGACCGGGTCGGAAAAGGACAGAATGTGGATATCCATTTCACGCCGGGGTCCTTTCGCGACTTCCTGACGACGCATACCGGGGGCCTCGCCGTTTTTACCGCCGGCGCTCAACCGGACGAGATTCTGTTGCACGAAATGGTTCATGCGGTCCGGCTTATGAAGGGCCTGATGATCCCGATCATTCCACTTCCTAACGACTACGAGAACGATGAAGAGTTCTTCGCGATTCTGGTGGCGAACATCTATGCCTCGGAAACACACCGGGTCATCCGGGTCTCAAAGGGGGTGTCCTACCCGGATCAGCGTGCCGATCATAACAAGTACAAACTTTCGACGGAGTCGGAGATCGATTTCATGCCGGCGAAGGACGATGGTGATTTCCACTTTGTACTGGTCCGCAAACTCGTGGCGGAGCAACCCGCGTTCACGAACAGTTTGCGGCAAGTGGATTGCCCCTTCAATCCCATTCGACGCTATTTTGAACTCACGGAGCCCCGCATCGCGCGCAATTGAGGGCGGGTTCAATCTTCAATCGAAGCATGCGCTCAGTTGCCGCCAATACCGGCCAGTCTCTCAACGCTGACAGTGAGCGTGGTTTCGCCCGCATCAAAGCGACCGATGGCCGCGTCATAGGCAGTCAACCGGGCGCGATCGAACTGCGCCTGCCGCGATGCATGTCACCTGCGCGTTCAAAGTCGCGCCGCGCGTCATCCGCCTCCCGGATCCTGCTTTCGATATCACGGACTACAGAACCAGGTTCCTCCGCCGTCATGGCCGCAGGCAAACCAGGCGCTCAAGAGCCATGGCCCGACGCGACGCCGCTTTTGGGTCCACCGGGGCTGGACGCTGGCGCAAGGGCGTGATTGCGGCCTCAAGTTCCCTCGATATCGGTCGCAAACTGACCTGAACGGCCCTGGATACGCAATTTGCCGCAGGCAGCAGGCATGTTTCTTAAGTTCTGGTTCGCCACGGAGGCGAACGCTCCGCGCCCGCGGGTTGCAGGGCCGCAGCCGGACCGACAGAATTTTAATCCATGTTTCCGAAAACCAGGGCGTCAGGAGAAGGCGCTTTGGGGAGCGGGTCACGGATCCGCTGATCAACACCCGTCGGCAGGCTGCCGTTTGCCGTCATCGGCGCGTTCGGCTGGTGGGTACGCATGTCGAATACGACGAGATCGACGCGCAGCAGGTCTGACATGACTGTAAAGCCGATCAGGACGGAGCCTGACTATCCGGCAGCGCTGACTCGCATTTCCAGTCTGATGAATGCGACCGCGGGAACTCCGGAAGGCGATGAATTGGACGTGCTTGTCGATCTGGTTGAGGCTTATGAATCCAGAAACGAGTCGATAGGTTTCCCTGACCCAATCGCTGCGATCGAGTTTCGCATGGACCAGGCAGGACTTTCTCGACGCGATTTGGTGCCGTTGATAGGTAGTCGGGCAAAGGTCGCGGAAGTTCTGTCGGGCAAGCGAGAATTGACGCTGTCAATGGCGCGGGCTCTTCACGGGCACCTCGGCATTCCGAGCGAAGTCTTGATAAGAAGAAGTGTACAGCCGAAAGAACAAGAAGTTGACTGATCAAAATTTCCAATCAGGGAGATGATCAGCCATGGCTGGATTGCACGAAGAGTGCCGGAAAGCGCTGAAGAAATCATCCGCGACCTGTCATACCAAGCTGGACGACCGGGTCCGGGAGTTGTTGCGTTCTTCAAAAAGAACGACATTGCTCGAGCGAACGCCAAGGCTGACCCTTACGCATTGACTGTGTGGTGTCTGCAGGTGCTTGCTTTGGCCTCAGCATCACCTACCCCAAATAAATACCGAGCCGGAGTGGTCACTCCACAAGTCCTGCGCGAGGTTGTACGGCTGAGCGGAACCGAGGCCGGCCCGTCATTGGCGAGGGATTTCCTGGCCGGGCTTGGAATCCATCTTGTCGTGCTGAATCACCTGCAAAGGACGTATCTGGATGGAGCGGCGCTCAAATTGACGGACGGCACACCCGTCGTCGACCCGACTCTCCGGTATGACAGAATTGATAACTTCTGGTTCTGCCTCCTGCATGAATTGGCGCATGTGGCACTGCACCTCGGCAATTCTGATGTCGGATTTGTCGATGATATCACGCTGCGAGGGAACGACGGAATTGCCCGGGACGTATGGGAGAAAGAAGCCGATCACTGGGCTGAGGAAGCATGCGTTCCGAACAATGTATGGGAGAAGAGCAGTGTGCGGTTGCGGCCGACCCCTGCGTCGGTGGTCCATCTGGCCAATTCACTGCAGATTCACCCGGCGATTGTCGCGGGCAGGGTTCGCCAGCTCCATCCGGGCAACCATCCTGCCGCAGTCGACACCTTCAGACCTTATTTGGCAGGGTCGAGGGCTGGCGCCCCAGCAGATCTTGCGATCCGCTGCGTTTCCAGCCCCCGCCACGTCACACGCAACGTGCGGTTTTCCCGCATTGCGCATTCCCATTTTGTTCATGTGGAAGCTTATGTGGCCTTTCGTTGTCGAACAACTTCGCTTCACCGAATCTCCTCTGGTAAGTGTGCCATTGAAAGGCGTCCGGGGTGTGGTTTGACAGCATGTTACTCCATTGCTTCCGACGTCATTTCTACGAGCGCGCACAGCTCCTCTGGCAGCGTTCTTGTACCCGCTCCATGGTATGGTGTGGCAGCGCTTGGATGCACCCGCTATTGCTTCGTCCGTCCTCAACCTCCTGATCGGCTATCTTAAGAACGTTTCTCGGCCTCCGCTCGTTCCTACGCCTTGTATTTAAGCTCGTAGTTCTTGTGCAGCTTCGATCTGTCATACAAGTACGACTGTGTCCACCTTGCCCATCCGAAGCCCACGCGACCCTGTGCGCATGCCCGCGCCAGATGGCGCCTGACCTGCTTTTCCACCCAGTCTTTGATGTGCCTGACGCACGGCGCAGAGTTGCCGACCCGAAAATATCTCACCCACCCCTGAAGCTTTCGATTGATCACTTTGATAACGTTCTCTGGGGCGAAAAGCTGCTGGCCTCTCCAGCAACGCGCGATCGAACCGCGGCCATCCTTTTGCTGCAAGCAAAACGAAAACGAACGAAGCATCCGGCGGCCGGCCCCTCCGTTGCAGCCACCATCAGCAACCACCGGCCTCTGGCGCGATTCCTCCCGCATCTCGCGTCTTCGCGACCGGGATCACATTGCCGTGACGCGGCAGCCGCCGCCGCGCGCAGCCACAACCGCTCCGGCAACCCATTACTCCTTCAAATGCCAGGCGATTCACGTGCCGGCACCCGGCCGACAGCGCTCCCGCCTTATGATATCGTCGCCGGCCGCATCACAATTGCGCCAGAATCGACCCGAACAAAAGCCGCAAACTCCAATCAAGCCATCACCGTTCAATCGGGAATCAGACATGTTTTGCAAATCGAGTGGCGTCCTGCTTCTTGTTGGCCTCGTTGCTCTCGCCCTGCCAATGCACTCCATCCCCGGCAAGGCAGAGGACGTCCGCCCCTCCGCCGCCCCTTCCCGGTCCGAACCGCATTCCTTGCAACAGAGAGACAAAACCATGCCGGCAGGCGAGAAGCATCCATCCGCCACCCCAACTTCCGGCGTTGTCAACTGGGATCCGCCCACGAAGCGGGATCTGGTCGAGCGCGCCGTCTCCGACGGTATGACCGACCCGGCCCGCATTGTCGACTGGGCCAAAAACTACAAAGTGACAATGACCGTCGAGGAGGTCCTTCAAATCAGAAAGGACCTCGCGAAATGAAACCATGCCGGTCTTCTCCGACCCAGGAAGAGGCATTCTGATGCTCAGCCCGCACAGTTTCACACCGGCGCATCGTCGCACCGGAACCATCGAGTATTTCAGTGTGATAATTGATGGGAAAGGAACGCTCACCTATAGCACGCCGGTCCAGTACGAACGGGCGGTGCTGACTGAACTCCGTCACATTCATAACAGCCTCACTGGCCGTGCGCTGTTTCGGGAATTCCAGAAGCGCTCTGGTCACAGCCTGAGAATCACACCTTATGAGAACACGGTACTCAATGCCTTTGCCCAGGCCGATGATCTCAGACACGCAACCCTGAAAGGCCAGCCGGAACGCTCCGGCAGCAGCGGGCAGATTCTGCTTGACGCAGCAGGCAAATCCACGATCGGCGATGGTACCGGCAGCAATTCCGACGTCTCGTTCACCCCGCGGATTTTTACCAACTACTGCAACCAGCACAAGCATGCGCACCGATCCGGCGCCCAACCTGACGAGGTCCTGTTTCACGAGATGGTTCACGCCACCCGACAGATGCGCGGCATCCTCGACCCGCTGCCGCTTGGCTGGATGTACGATACCGAGGAAGAATTCTTCGCTATTGTGCTGGCCAATATCTATGCCTCGGAAACCGGGCGTCCCATTGATCTTCGTTCCGACCACCATGGTTTCGAGCACCTGACAACCGATGTCGACGCCAAATTCCTTCCCAAAAAAGACAACGCCGACTACCGCTATCGGCTCATCGACAAGCTCGTTCACCAGGAGCCGACGATGACTCACGAACTGCGCAGCATCCACTGCCACTTCAACCCGATCCGGCGGTATTTTGAGCTGGAGCGCACTGCGCTCAGCGCGCACCCACGCGCCTTTCACCGCCACTGAACACCGAAAATACACCCCCCCTGCATGCGCCCGCAGAATGCGGACTGCGCCTGCCACATCAAGAAGCGGCGGAGGCAATCTCAGCACTGGCGCCAACGTGACAAAAAGGCCACCGGGCGCGGCAAAAGACCCGGATGCTCGATGCGGGAAGCGAGGGGCCTGTGCACGGCAGGCAGCCGCCGTCTTCGCGCAGAATGGACCGGCGATGATCACGTTTGGACGGCCTCACCCGCTCCCCTTTGATTCGTGCCAGCCACGAACCTGCCGAAGCGAAACGATCATCCTTTCCTCGGCAAGACCCTATGTCCCAATCCGAGATGTGGCTCACCTGCCGATGCACGGTCGAGGGTTACCCGCCTGGCGGGCAGAGCCTCATGCAAGGGGGGTGAGCCGATCAAAATCATGGCACAGAGATGAGGTCAGCCGCAAAGCGGATGATCGCCCCCGCCAGCCAGCCGCAGGATCCGGGTGCGATTAAAACCTCGGGGGACCTCATGCGGCCATTTTCGTCTCCCAGTACTGTGACCAGTCGTCATTGAACCGGCAGATCCTCAATGCAGCCATGAGTTCTGCATTCCTGACCAGC
>Ga0123357_10000880_pt1 | contig 30651 bp, 29 predicted proteins | sample TergutEmb28metaG_FD_89873 | JGI IMG/M metagenome (GOLD analysis project Ga0123357, IMG submission 89873) | Embiratermes neotenicus P4 segment gut microbial communities from Petit-Saut dam, French Guiana - Emb289 P4 | ecosystem: Host-associated > Arthropoda: Insects > Digestive system > Gut ...
CTCTCCATTTTTTTCTCTTCAAAATGCAGTTTGTTTCATAATTCTAACATATTTGGTTCCTGTTTTATTCACGTTTTATATACAGAATGCGCTAAAATTTAAAAAAATAATTCCAGCGCCAAAAGGTTAAAAGACACAGTTGCAGATTTTATAAAGACTTAAGTGGCAAATAATGTTATGTTTTGTACATGTATGTTGAGTGATGAGCTGTTGCTGAGAAAACTGATGTAATTATGTTACTGTCTAACAGATGTAACTGAACTGTTAAAATCTACACACACACACATTTCACAGATCCAATGTCTGTCAGAAGACATCTGAATATGAAACAAGTCAGTATCAATACCAGACAATGAACACACATGCAAGAGACAACAAACATAACAAAATACACTACACAAAAACAGACAATACAACACAATAATGTACAATCGGAATTAATATATATTGAAGAGTCATGCACATAATGGTTCTAAGGCACACAATAAAATATTACGATTTCTGGGATAGACCTTGGCTGAGAGAGAAAAAATCTTCAAGAGAATGAAAAGTGTGAGTAATAAGACACCTTTGTAGTTCAACATTAAAATTTTATTTGTTATTTTGTATTTTCAATACATTAGAAGAGAGGCTACTAAATATCTTTATACAAGAGTAACCTCTTATTGAATAAATGAAAGATTTGTTGCAGGCATATGTACTTGACTTTTGTGCTTTCTATTTATATAGTGTAGTAAATGAAGTAGACTGAAAATTCTCAAGACTGTTAACAATCATCAAAAGGAAGTAAGTACAAACATGAAACTGATAATATATCAAGTTTCTTAAATAAACCTTTCCATGGGCATCTAGGGCCTACTACAGTTATCATTATTATTATCATCATCATCACCATCATCATCCTGTTTGGAGTAAAAAAAAAAACAGCCAATATACATTGAGTATGCATCTAGGTCCTACTCCCATCATTATTCTTATTATCTTTGGTTGGAGTAAAAAACTCTGGCCTTATCAGTTGAGTACACAATGTTTGGTACATGGAATCGTCTTCTTATTACAAAACAAGCAGTGCTCAATGTATGGAGTAACATGTATATTATGAGTCATCCTGGTTTTTCAGTGGCATACCGAGAAAACGTATGTATGTTTCAGTAACAATCTTACCTACATATATCGGTTTTAAGGGACACCTAGAGAATTTAGTGGGAGTGAATTTTACACTATGTGTTTTGTCTACATTTAATACAAGCTGATTTGCCTGGAACCATTTAGATATATGTATGATAAAACAGACTCAAATATTTGTTTAGTCATCATAGTTATTATTAAAAATGAGTACACTGGTACGGTCAGCAAGCATTATATCAGAAAATTTTACTGACTGTTATGGGAAAATCATTAATATATAGGCCTATATGTTAAAAAGCACAGGATCTACAACCAATCCCTGGGGGAACCCATGTTTAATAGATTTCCAACTTGAAAATCAATTTTGAGCACTTAAATATTCAAATTCCACTCTCTGTTTCCTGTGGTAAGACAAACCAATCCAAGATTATGCCTCTTACAGCATAAAATTGTGATGTTGGTAGCAATAGCTCATGACTGACAATCAAAAGCTCTTGCCATGTCACGAAAAACATCTGTCACATACCTGAATCTGTAAGTTTAAGTTGCACTGTCTATTGATAAACCTCTTCTAAATCCATACTGTTCAGAAACCAATATATCATGATTTTGTATACATTGATTTAATCTTTGATAAATCAATATTTCAAAAATCTTACTGAATCCTATTAATGGAGAGACTGATCTATAGTCGGATAACTGACACTCATGACCTTTCTTGAATAAAGGATTTACAATAGTACACTTAAGACAATCAGGAAATTTGCCTAAGTTGCTGATTTATTGTTGGTGTATGCCAAAGTTTTACTAAGGTGATGTCCACGTAGTTTTAAAATGTTATTAGATATTCCATAACCTGATGAATTCTTAGACTTCGAAACATTTATTGTACATATTATCTCAGATCCTGTAATTGGAAGTGTTACCATTTCCAAAGAACCATTAGGAAACGAATTCCTAAGAAATAAAGTAGTAGAATCGGTATTTGTGTGTTCTTCAGTCTATCAAAGTTAAAAATAATTTATTTCTGCTTGATATGCATAAATCTTCATATCATCACATTTAAATAATAATGGTACATGTTCTATACAACGCGTTTTTCCAGATTCATTCTTAGTAATGCTTAATGCTGAAATATTGAAGAAAGAAAGAAAATGTTAGTGAGAAAACGCCATCGTTTTTAAAGTCAGTGCAAAAAAGCTACTGAAATACAGCACATTTAAATGCATCTCCAAAACAAACAGGGCTATGGGAATAGGGATAGTCCTTAACATTTCTCTTGTACCTTGCGTCCAACAGGTCATTCTGTCAAAAAACAATGCGCAGTTTTATAATTAGGTTTTAGTATACTACACTCGTTATTGTTCTTATTTTGAAGGTATGTTAGGCTCTTTAGCACCATGATCCACATCACTTTTCTTCACCAGGAGTTCAAATATTGTTCCTGATATTCAAGTATGGCTAGAGGACTGACATTTCAGTTACCTCCTGCATGAATTCCTGTAAAGAGACCTCTTGTCAACTCTGAAATCACTGAACAATGGTATACGATAAGTATAAAATCGAATAAAATTGAGTGCAATATTACTATTTGCTGAATCACGGGTTCAAAATAACGTAATTGACACCGAACAATCAATAATACGTGTAGCCTATGTACGCTGAGTTAACGTTGCCCTGTCTTTACCCGACTTCAGTACATCCCAATCAGCAGAGATCCTATCCCCTACCGCGATGATGCACTACGTACTTTTAACACACCGAATACATGCACACATTTTATTGCCTAGTGAGTTACTAATTATTAGTTCGGATCACTTCAGGAAACAACGGAAACAGTGACATGCTAATATTTTGTTCTTGTAAACCTGCATATGCACCTAACAACAACTTCGACAGTCACAAACTCGTTTATACATCTGTTCGTGGTCATTGCTCGGTAGCTTATCTGTGGTATTCAATGGAATCGGAAATTCAAATGCCTTGTATGTGGCGGCATCTTTTGATAATAACGAAAAATAATACACGGTTTGTCGTTTGTCACCTTTTTGTGTTGCAGAGTAGATGTAATGGCTTCCCAAAGTAATTAATGGATGAATAATTAACAATCATATTGCGGGTATTGATCCTGATTATTTTGAAGTTATGTGTTATTGTGAGTGTCATAAACAGTGAAGCCACCCAACGCACTGCGAACTGAACTTCAGTCCTTGCAGCCAGGTGAGAATGGATTAGATATTGAATTATAATTGGGCGTTCTGAATGATCTTTTTTTAATTAAGAAAGTGTAATGTATATTACTGCTCGATGTTGTATTAAGTTTTATGACTGCACTTGTTACGCTACATAGAAGAAATTTATGCCGTTTATGTTATGGAAGTAAGGTTAAGTCGGTCGTAACAGTAGAAAGTGGCGTACACAGTTCATGAATTTCTGACAACTAGCACGGTTTTTGTTTACAGCACATCTTCTTACGATTTATTTGCATGTAGTGGTTTAATGTATTGCGATTAAGAAACGTTTATAGCATGACGATGTTGCCCCTACTGTTGCAAGTATCATGTAGTTATATTCAGAAGCTGGCATGAATTTTGTTTTGTACTTAATTGAACATGAATGTAAACGTCAGTTCTCGTTGTCAGGTTTCATTCACTGTTAGTTTTAATGCATTTCTTCGTAATGTTTGTGAGCTGTATTCACTATTCCACTTCATAATTTTTATGGTGCTGCTTGTGTTAAAGGAACTAAGAATCTCTTACTCAACTGTAGTAATTTAGTGATTGGAAATAATTTTGTCTTGAGCTGTATTGTTGTTGTCCTGATTTGACTAATGCCTAGGGTTGTGAAGAGTAGCACTCTTCTACTTTTTCTGCCTTCATTATTTTTTTATTGTGGCTGAAGAATTGCAGGCAGTTGCTGCGCCTCTGTTTCAAGTACAGTACAGAAGTTTAAAATGACTTACAGATTTGAGCAACTTGTTATATTCTTGTCATTTGTGACAAATATGACTTTAGCAGCTTATATCACATCAGTTGGTTTCTGTAAACCTTAAATTAATTTGCATTTGTAGAATAAGCTGTGTCCAATGACCAGAATTCCAGACGTACAACAACAAAAACAGAAACAACAACAACAGCAGCAGCTCCTCCTCTCCCTCGTTCTCTGTTGCCACCATCACCACTACCACTACTGCTGATGCTGCTCCTGGCTTCTTTTTACCTGTGATTCCACAGTAGTTTTAAATAAGTTTATGCCATTTATTTAAACATTTAGCAGTAAAATATGTGTGGCAAGGTAAATGAACAACATTGAGACACACTTTCAGGAATTTGGGATAGCTCAGTCAGTATAGTTACTGGGCTGCAGACAGGACACTCCAGGGTTTGAATCACAGTAGAGAGAAGAGAGTGTTCTCTTCTCTGAAATGTCCAGACTGGCTCTGGGGCCCACCCAGCCTCTTATTCAGTGGGTACTGTGGTTTTTCCTCAGGGGTAAAATAGTTGGGGCGTGATGTTGCTCACTCATCTCCATCTGGTGCCATAGTTAAGAATGACTGTAGATGTACCTCTGCTCCCCATATATGCCTTCATGGTGTGGATGGGGATAGCTTTACTCTTTTTTTACTTTACATCTGGGAATAAGTAACTTGTTTATAAAATATTTGTTATGTATAGACTGAGGCTTACATTTTATTGGTAAAGGGATTGCCTTAATTTGCTTGTAGGAAGCAGACATGTCAGGACCGCTGCCAGTAGTGATGTGTAAACCCTGCATTCATTCACATGTTAGGGAGTATAATAGAATAGAACAGAAAAGAATGTAATAGAATAGACTATATTATGGGTTTAAGCCCTTAAGGACCCAGTGCACATAGGCCTGTTACCAGCAGGCCAATTGTCCCCATTTATTCTCTGACCTTTCTCTCTACAGCCTTAATAAAGGCCTGGATTGGTTTTGAATAAGTTTTCCTAAAAACCTCTAGGTTCAGCTTGCCTGAGCCCAGAGAGAAATACCCCTTAGAGTGTTGTGGTCAAAAGGCCACACACTTCTAAGTTATATATAACAGGAAAATGTATCAAGTACCACTTCTGGCCCAGTAAACATATTGGCCAAGCCCTCCCTTTCTAAGGCCTTAGGTTCCCCTTATGGAGCCCTATAAAAAAATGTTCCATTTCCAGAGCCTTCCATTACATATCTCTTGGAGTCCTCAGTATAGGAGCTCTCCCTCCAGGTTTCCCTCACGAAGCCTCTATAAAGAGAGAGATACTCCATTTCCAAAACCTTCCATGACATGTTTTACATACCTTGCGGAGTTCCCACTAAAGCAGTCCTCCTTCCAGGTTCCCCTTCCAGAGCTGTCATAGAGAGAGATACTCTGTTTTCAGAGTACTCTTCCTGTCTTTCAAAGTCCCCGGTAAACAAACCCCCCCTCCAGGTTCCCCACACATATTAGGGATGTTGAAATGGTCTGTCCATTCTCTGTGCTGCACATATCTTATTGTTCTGCTAAAATAAAGGGATTATTTTGTGGTGAACTCTGTTCAAAGAAAGCCTGATCTCTGGACAGGTATTACCACTGCAGGGCTCAGTAATTTTGTATGCTTGACATTCTATGTACATGAAATTGGTTCTTCTTTATGTAAATTGGTGTAAACAAGTGATTAATTCTGTGAGGAATTTCTGTTTCATATTGTGTTTGTACTTGGATGAAGGCTTATGTGACTGGGTGATGCTTTATAATTTCTTTTTATGATCTTGTATGTGGGACTATCACTGATACATATAAAAATTGTGTACCTGCTAAGAATACTCTCTTCTGGGATGTGATGCCATGCAGAATTATAAAAATTTGTTAATATTTCAAAAGAACCTACTGCCTTGGTCTTCAGGTTAGGAGGGTTGAGACTGATCTGTTTGGATGTAGAAGCTGTGGGTTACTCAGAAATGTTGACTTTGGGAACTTTGGATGCTGGCACCTAATATTTGTGAGTCCTCAGTATGGAATGTGCCTCATGTCTCCTTTATGGCACCTAGAATTTTGGGGTGACTCTTAGAGTTTCAGGAACTTTGTGGACCCCTGTGATTATAAATTTCTATGAGCTTACTTGGTGTCACATCCCAGAAGGTGCTGATCTTCATAGTTGCTGCAGTGAAAATCTCTTATCTTATGTGTTCCCCTTGTTATTTGAATATTTGTGGGAAATCAGAGTGAATTCAGTGTCATCAGTGTGGCAACCAGAGTATGGGCTGGGTGGTACAGGGTTTGAGTCTCAGCAGGGCTAGAAAACTTTTCCTCCTCCATAATGTCCAGACTGGCTGTGGGGCTCACCCAGGCTCCTATGAAGTGGGTACCAGAGACAGTTTCCCTGGAGCTGAAGTGTCTGGGGTATGAAGGTGACCACTTGCCTCCATCTAGTGCGAAGGTTAAGATGAGTGGAGCTGTATCTTTTCATGGCATGCACAGGGACATCTTCACTTTACCTGAGGAACATCTCTTGTAGTCTTAAATTGGGAGTCCAGGCTTTAATCTCTGCCAGTAACTCTGGTAATAATATTCCTTTTTCTCTCATGTTGTTTAGTAAAATTTATAGCTACCATAATTGAATTGACTGTTGTACTTCAGCAAATGCAAGTCACAGGTAATATGTATGGACACTCCAGGGGATTGGCAAGGGATTGCCATAATGTGGTTAGCAGTGAAGATTATGAATATGGTAATAAATTTGATGGAGACAAATTGTTTGTGCAAGTACATACTTTTATTTCATGTTCTAAATTAAGTCGTGTCTTGATTGTGCTGTTAGGACCCCCAGAACTGGACATTGTTTTACACTGTGGCATATAGTTCTTGTATTGTATCGATACATTTTGGTGTGTCAGCAATAACAGCTGTCAGAAGCACAATTTGTTCACTTCATGATATACACAAGCCAACTTGAACATTCCCTGAGGGGTAACATAATCAAAATAATTATATTTTAGTTGAATAAAGAATGTATGTTACAGAATTTACACAAGTGGAAATAGCAATAATAAATATAAGTGAATTTTATTGTTATTGTTAAATTAAGAGAAATGCCAGTTGCAAGATTTGATGCTCGCAGTAATGCTGCTGAATGTTCAAGTCTGCTGGGATGTGATGCTGTGTGGATGGGTGAGTGGATTGTATTTCCTTCATCTTAATGTTCATGCAGTCCAAGAAGAATGCTGCTAGACCCTGAAAATGAAGACAATATAATCCTTTGAAACATAGGTAACTACCAGCCCTGTGACACAGCATCACATCCCAGTAGACTGTAATGCTTCATAGTTCTTGTTCTTATTTAGTGCATTCAGCCAGATTCCCGAAACAATTGTATGTTATTCAAACCATTCATGTTCTTACAGTCAATACATTGACCAACAGTTGCTCCCAGTAAAACACGATTCATGACAAGTATCAAACTTCTGCATGTTTTGGCACTGGGGTGCCACCCTGAGGGAATCTTTAGAGCAAAGGAATACAAGTCCAACCCACTAAATTAGGCATTGTATCCCCTTCACTGGAATGATTAAAATGTTAAAATGCTGAAATACATAAAGTTGACAAGCATAAAATTATAAAATTATGTGATATTAAAACTATGTGATAGGTATTCTGAAACAATAAATGTAGCAATGCAGACAGTTGTGTGATATTACCACTTTTGTGCGGGTATGAAGTGTGGTCCTCGACATGGACAGAAGACTAAATTACAAGCGTTATAGAACAAAGTGCTGAGGAAAAGAACTGAACATGTTAAGGCTGGTGGGGTGTGTAGTATATTGTGTAATGCAGAACTCTGTGGTGTAAGGTCACTTAGTATTGTTTGGGTAGGGACATAGAAAATTGTGGTGGGCAAGACAGGCTAAAGTAAGTGAAACAAGGAATGAATGTATGATTGTGGTGAGTAATCTACAGAAAATTGCCTCTGAGAAGACTAAAGACAAGGTGGCAGGATTATAGTAAGATTGGTCCATAGGAAGTGGCAGGTGGCAATCCCTGGATTGTTCCACTGTCATGCTTTGGTAAGCATATTAATGTAAAAGGCATATGCAGTCTTAACACGACTGTTTCATTGTAAAGACAATAGATTTTTTATAAAACTTTATACAACAAAAGCTGTTATTTTCATAATGATTGAATCAGACCAAGTTAAGGAATGCACATTCCCTAACTTGGTCTGATTCCAAACAATGCCACATACGTACATTAACAAGGACCCAATGATAAAATGTGCAGCCACACCACCGAATTAACCACATTGATGTATTTTAATTGCTTTTAACAACTGTAACTTTAGCAATCTCAAATAATGCGCTCCCTGGAGATGATGTTTACACCGAAACATGTAGGAGCCTTTTAATGTCAATTTTAATATAAATTTAAAATTGTTTAGAAGACTATTCAATTGTGCATCAGTTGGTGAAAAAAACTTTGATAATTATCAAGATGCACATTATGTATGTGGGGAAAAAAACAGTGGCATGTGTTAAAGACAGCACAGTCTGTTTGTAGTGCTATATGTTTGTCTCGGTGCTACATAAGTGTGTTGATAATTTTCATGAAATTGGAGACTTAACATATTCAGTTAGTACTATGAATAATGATAATGATTATGGTGGTGGTGGTGGTGGTGATGATGATGATGATAATAATGATGATGATGATGATGATGATAATAATAATAATAATAATGTGAAGGTATTTACAGTGAGATTGCTTGAAAATGTTTATTTCATTTTATCCAGTTTGTTGGCTGTAGCTTCAGTGAGAATTGCTACAAAGGTCGTAAAGGCCAAGGATGCCGTTGTAACCGTGATGGGTGGTACCATTCATGTTATAGCTATTTAAAATGCTATGCTATAAGTTAAAAAAAAAAGAAAAAAAAAGAAACCGGAATTTTAAAACTGATGTCAATTCGGCAGAAGGGTGTTTTTGTTATAGACTTGCGTAAATCCAGTTGCCTAGTGAAACTGGCACCACGTCATGTTAGGTCTGATTTCGATTCTGTCGATTTTATAACACTTAAACCCAAATTAATGCACGTTGTGTTGCTTTTACAAGTTTGACCACCCCTTGGCGGGAGCTGGGACAGATATTGATGATCTCAAAGCGGGGCGGACTCGGATCCGCAGACAATCACTGTTGCCAAACTGCACAAAGTAGAAATCTGAGAGTTTGTGGCCAGGTTTTTGCAAATGGGTAGTAAATCCCCAACTTCCTCGTAACCTGTTGTAGTTTTTTACATTTTATCTCTATTAGGGAGACACCGACATGTGTTTCCTTGTGTCATTGCTCTATGATATTTAGTATACTATTTGTTCAGTAGTAAGTCAACAGTGGATGCTAATGCAATATCGATACGAGGAGCGAACATAACTAAAGTCGTCGAATCGTGATAGTATGAATGTTCCCCGGACTGGTGTATATCGTTACGTACGGTTATTGTTGGGCGTTATTGAAATATGTCTTTTTGTTAGCCCCCTCAAACGATACAGCCTGCCTTTCCTTCATGAACGATTCTTTGTTTAAGCGCATTATTCGACTTTTCTTTTTAGCGGGAAATACGCATTTGCTACTGTCTTTGAAAAGCACATAGAAATTTTCTGTCGCATGTCGCGTCAGTGTTTTGAGGATTTACGTTTCCGGAGTAAGGAGAATTCCAGGGGATAGAATTCTATTAAAGGTGTTTTTGGTAACCCGGTAGACACTAGTAATCCGCGTTTTGGGTATTTCGATTTGCAGTTTGTTGCGGACCAGTGATACACATGAATTTATTAAAAAAGAAAGAAAGAGTTAACGTTACAAAGAGCCTTTATAGTATAAGCGATCTAGAATATGCTCTAGTATGCACCTGATATGCAGTACAGATACGAAATGCGTGGTTTGTGCAATTGTTTGTAGTCATCTTGTTAAGGAAACCATTTTACAGACCAAAAACAGGAAAGTGGTTTTGGGGTTCTTAACTTTGCTAACGTACGAGTTTGCTGGGATGTTAATGCTGTCTTGTTATGTAAATATTGCCAGACGTTTTGAGAGATCATTGTCCATCCTAAGGGTCAAGCAGCCCCATAACGTAAAGATTGACATCGGTGATTACCAGTCGATGTGGTGTAACAACCCAGAAGACTTGTATCTTCAACTTAATTCTGCTTGGTATCCACCTTTTGCTATAACTAGCGAGGCTGTCTTGTTTATGTTTTACATTTGCGTGCTTTTTCTAAGTCTTTGAAATTTTTCATGTTGTGTGCATGATACATAATGAGAACAGGCTTATGTGGTATGTTCTGTGTGACTGTCAAAGTGAACAACAAAATGTGAGGTTATGTATGTAGGTTGGTTCAGTTGTAACTGAAAGCATTTATTCCCCTGAAGAAGGAAGGATTTATGTGTATTCTGTTAGCAGACTTTGACACTCCAGTACGTCAGTTTTGTTACGGCAGTCCTACTACACTATTTTGTCACCCACTGTGGCAGTATTCAAGTAGAACGATAAATACACTTCACAACACTGTTAGAAGAATTATATTATTTTTATAATTAGAGCAGTCTCATAATAAGTAAGTCACCCCTATGACCTTACCTATCAATCTCTATAATTCTTTTTGCCAAATTAAATGTCTCTGATATTTGTGTGAAGTGCCCTTATTTATTGACTTGTGACAGTAAGGGTACATGGCAATAAGACTGAACTTTAGCCGTGTATGATTTTGAGTGGAAGTAAGTTGCTTTTGGAATTGGACTTCTGCATTTTCCTCTAAGTTGTTTGGTGAAGCTTTATGTTACCTTGGAGAATTTACATTTGTTTTACATGGTCTAGTGAGTGTAAATAAAGCCAACTTCACAGGCTGTGGATCTCTTGGATGAGGTGTATGGTTGTGTTGGGGTTAGTTATTGTATATAAATAAAACATTATTTAGGATATCATAATGGTCATATTGTAAAGTCGTATGTACTTATAACAAATATATGTTGTAATTATTAGGCTGAAGATTTGGCTTGTTCTGGAATCAGCATCTTTTTGTTTGATTATCCATATTACTCTATATTTCTGATCATGTTTGTGGTAGGTTAGTTTAAAGGTAACTGAAATTGGTTATTTTAATGACCAATTTTAGTAGGTGTTATGTAAGGTAACATGGATACAGGAGCATTGAACTCTTTGTTTGTTTAGGGTAGGAAAGTCCAAACAGTTTAGGATATTTAATTGTAAGTTGTATTTTTTGTATCTATAAGAGAATATAAATGCAACATTGTTGCCCTGCACACTTCTTTGATGTCGATGTGAGAAGCTTTTCTAGATCCATCAACATGTCTATATTGTTTTCAGTTTTTTCAGGAAATAGTGGAATTTGTGCACACATACCGATAAACAATTTGAAACCTGAAGTCTCCCATCTACAATAAAGCATTAATATTCCATTGCCCTCTTCATGAGCAAAATACTTTCAACATTTCTTTTTACGTATACATTATATCCCAGTTTTGTCACTTGTGAATGTAGGCTTCCTTATTTTGTTTCATTTTCCTCTTCATCCTACTGGATCTTTCTGACAGATTGTTCCATATTCATGGAGGATTCCATATTTCATCTCATTTTCCTCTTCATCGTGCTGAATCTTTCCAAACTGAGATTTTTTCCATCTTCATGGAGGAGTCCTTATTTCGTCTCATTGTCCTCTTGATCCTTCTGGATCTTCCTGATTGAGACTTTTTCCATCTTCATGGCCTCTTGCCTAGTGTCAGCACAGTAGGCATGTTAATATGCATTTCCAAGTGCCCTGCAGTAGTGAAAAGGAAAATGAAAGAAACAGCATAAAATCTGGGCCTTTGCCATGTGTATATAACTATACAATTCAAAATCCAATGTTAGTACAGTCAGCACAAATATGCTACTACATTAAAGGTGGATTGTGAATTGTATGGGCAGCTGGGATGGTGTAGTCACTATCATAACTAGGCTACTGGCTGGATGATTCAGGGTAGTGCGTTATTTACCCTACCAACATAACTCACCTACCCGACTTTGCACAAATGTGACAAACAATGTTTGTGGATTGAATAAGGACGCTGACAGGATCATTTGATGCACAGCAAGATGCTGGAAGTTGTTCTCTGTGAGGAACTCATGAACTGTCAGTGGGAATCCAATGGAACTAATGATTCAGTTTTGAGGAAAATGTGGCACAGCACTTTCTGTCCCCAAACCTTTCATTTAATTGATTTAAGAACTGTAGCCAACTGAATGACTGACTGGTTGACTGAATTACTAAATTAATGCAGCAGATTCCATCTTCCAGGTAATAGTTCTTCAGGCAGTCAAGAAATTTCCCACATTTTAAGCAGCCTGAAGGTTTGCAGTAATAAGCATATAATCTGTCAATACACAACTTTTATTATAGCAAATCCAAATCAGCATATTTTGGGTGCTTTAAGCCATCATCAGGCTGTATGTATAAAAACAGGCAGAAAGAAAATCATATATCTACTTTGTACAACTGAAACATGTAGCTGCTCTGGGTCTGATATAATAAAAATTGTGTATAGACAGATTACATCCTTATTAACATGCAATGTACAAACACAATGGGGTTATCTCACCTTAAAATCTGAAGGTTCATTAGTGTATGCACAAATCCCTGTTGTGAGTGAGATGAATTCACTCCACAGCTTTCTTTTCTGTTTATTTAATGTGAATTATAGTGCTGTGCTCCCACCTATGCATAGATCTTTGAAGTTGTCTCTTTCCCTCAGGTTTTCCAAAGAAAACCTTTAAGCACTCAAGAGAAACCACCATCAAACAGCTGTATTTGTTGTGTAACAAACAGTATGCTGTAACACAACAGTGAGCTACATGTTTGGACCAAAAGGACTGTCTGCAGGCTTTGTATAAAAACATAAAAAGGAAATAAAACTGTAAATGTTATGTGTACAATTTTACCGTGAGCTCTCACAAATTGTTCACAATTGTTAATTTCATATAACTTTCTTTGCAATAGCTTAAATTGTGTTAGTCATGTCTTTTTTGTATTAATATTCTTTCTCTTCCAAATTATTTTGGATTTCATATGGTTCCATTTAAAATATAAATTAAAAATTTTAAATTTTGAGGTTAAAATAATAAATCTGTTCTGAGCTGCTGTATTCAGGGTTCTTTAAGGCATGTGGAATGTTAATATTCTTTTAATTTGTTGTGCCATCCACATTTAAAATAATGGCTTTTTGGTTTTTTGTATTATTACTTAGTGTGAGCAGTCATTTTATTTGCTGAAAAATATAGTGGGAGTGTTTTGTTTTAATCTGCTGTATTTTTGTCTTTTGTGTTCATAGCCCATGATGTCTACACTGGGTTGACCCCTGTGACTGAACACCGCAGCCAGCTGCGGTGGCAAGGTCAGTTGTAGAATGGAGCCGTTTGTGACTCGTATTGGAGATGTCACTATTGAACGAGTTGTGCCCAAGTCTGGGCCAGGGAGTGGTGGAGGGACATTTGGTAAGGAAGCCAAGGATCCCTTACCTCCTCCATCAGTCAGCTTGGCTAAGCGAGATCTGGATGGAGGTGAAACAATCAGTGTCAGTGAGGACTTGCAGGTTAGTACTGTTAAAGTATTAGTTCGAAGGGCAAAGTAGTGCAGTGTATGAGAAAGAACATTGCACTTAATAACACTTACCTTGTCCTCTACTGGTGGGAAAACTCACAATAAAGACTAATCACATATTGATAGATAGGAGATGGCATTTGAGTTTACTCTGTGTATGATCTTTCAGGGGAGATGACTGTGATACTGATCACTGTCTGGTGGTTGCAATAGTCAGGGAAAATTGGCAGTAAGTAAACAAGTGGCACAGAAGTTTGATGTGGAAAGATTTAATCTCAGGAAGCTTAAGTGAGCTGGAAGTTAGAAAACAGTATCAGATTAAGATCTCACCAGGTTTACAGCTTCAGAGAACTTATTTCATAGCAAGGATATAAATAGGGCTTGGGAAAACAGTAAAGAGAGTATCAAAACCTCAGCTAAACATAGTCAAGGTCTGTATGAATTGAAGCAGCATAAACCATGGTTTGATGAAGAATGTTCACAATTTTTATAACGAAGGAAGCAGGCTAAAGTGCAATGGTTAAATGATCCAAACCAAAGCAATGTAGATAACCTGAACAGTGTAGAATGGAATCTAGTAGACATTTCAGGAACAAAGAAAAAGCTAAAATTGATGAACTTGAAACTAACAGTAAGATAAAAAATATCAGAGACTTGTATAGGGACATCAGTGATGTTAAGAAGGGATAGCAGCCTAGAACTAATATAGTAAAGGATGAGAAGGGTGATTTGGTTACAGACTGCCACAGTATTTTGGCTAGGTGGAGGAACCATGTTTATTGGCTGTTGAATGTACATGGGGTTAATGATGTTAGGCAGACAGAAATACATACAGTGAAGCCACTAGTGCTTGAGCCGAGTGCTTTTGTGAAGCTTTTAAAGACACAGATCCCTCTGTATTGATAAAACCCCAACAGAATTGATAAAAGCAGGGGGTAGGACAGTTCGTTCAGAGATCCATGAACTTATTCATTTTCTTTGGAATAAGGAGGAATTGTCTGAGGAGTGGAGCAGTTCAGTCATTGTACCTGTTTATAAGAAGGGTGATAGAACAGATTGTAGTAATTATAGAGGAGTATCACTTCTGTCGTCTACATAAAAAATTTTCCCAACATCCTGCTGTCAAGGTTAACTCCATATGCAAAGGAAATTATTGGGGATCATCATTGTGGATTTTGATGCAACAGATCAACTACTAATCATATATTCAGCATTCATCAAATACTTGAGAAGAAATGGCAATACAGTGAAGTGGTGCATCAGCTGTTTGTAGACTTCACGAGAGCCTGTGTGTGATTCAGATTAGTTGTTTTATCCAACCAACCATTTAATGCACAACTCTGTAAGCTGAACATATTATTCATTTAGGAGGGAAGTCTTGTATAATATTCTCACTGAGTGTGGTATCCCCCTGAAATTGGTGAGGGTAATAAAAATGCATGTGAATGAAACCTCTAGCAGAGTCTGGGTAGGCAAACATTTTTCTAACTTGTTTCCTATTAAGTATGGTTTGCAAAAAGGAGATGCTTTTTTGCCATTGCTTTTCTACTTTGATTTAGAGTATGCCATTAGGAGGGTTCAGGTGAACTAAGATGGCTTGAAATTAAATGGTACACATCAGCTTCTGGTTTATGCTGATGATGTTCATGTATTGGATGGAAGCGTGTGTACATACTATAAAGAAAAACACAGAAGCTTTAGCAGTTGCTATTAAGGAGATTGGACTAGAAGAAAATGCTGATAAAACTAAGTACATGGTCATTTCTGGAGATCAGAATGCAGGATGAAGTCACAGTATAAAGATTAGTAATAGTTCCTTCGAAGGGGTTGCTAGTAAGGAGACTGGATTGGAGGTAAATGCTGATAAAACTAAGTACATGTTCGTATCTAGAGATCACAATGCAGGACAAAGTGACAATATAATGTTTGATATTAGTTCCTTTGAAACAGTGGAACATTGCAAGTATTTGGGAACAACCCTAATGAATTAAAATTCTATTCAGGAAGAAATTAAGAGCAGATTGAAGTCAGGGAATGCTTGCTATCATTTGGTGCAGAATATTTGTCTTCCAGTTTTTGCTATCTAAAAATATAAGGATTAAGATATACAGAACTGTAATTTTGCCTGTTGATCTGTATGGGTGTGAAACTTGGTTGCTCATGTTGAGGAAGGAACTTAGGCTGAGGGTGTTTGAATTAGGGTGCCAAGGAGAATATTTGTGCCTAGGAGGGATAAGGTAACAGGGGAGTGGAGAAAACTATGTAGTGAGGAGCTTACTGATCTGTACTGTTCACCAAATATTATTCAGGTGATCAAATCGAGAAGAATGAGATGGGTGGGGCATGCTGTATGTATGGGGAGAGGAGATGTGCATACTGAGTTTTGGTGGGGGTATCTGAGGCAAAGAGACCACTTGGAAGACTCCGGCATAGATGGGAGGATAACATTAAGATGATTAATGGATCTGTGGGAAGTGGGATGGGTGGCATGGAATGGATTGATCTGACTCAAGACGGGGACAGGTGGTGGGCTCTTGTTAACACAGTAATGAACCTTGATGTTCCATAAAATGCGGGGAGTTTCTTCACTAGCTGGGAACTGGTTAGCTTCTCAAGAAGGACTCTGCTTCTTGGAGAGAGTAAGTAAGTAAGTAAGTAACTAACTTAACAACAATGAATGGCAGCTGTGCCATGCCTCAGAAAGTCAGTCACCAGTTGCTCTGCAAGGCAGCTTCAGTTCAGTCTCAGGCCTGTGGATTGCACATCAAAGTTTTACAAGTTAAGCAAGCTGACTGGAAGTACGTAGTGACTGCTGTTGGTTAAAATAATGCCCCTATACTATTGTTATAGTGTGTTAATTCAGACTGTTGTGTGTTGTGTTTTCAGATATTCCTGAAGCCACCATTATCCGGCACAGATAAGGCGTCAACTGGTGGATTGAAACTTGATGGTCGTAAGTCACGAGATTGTAGCATCAGTGGAAGTAGAGAGACATCTCATGGCAGAGGGGATGACAGGATGGCAGCCAGTGGTACTGATGATTCAGATGCTTCGGAGAGTGGTGACAATGAAGACCAACACAGTGGAAACATGGATGAGGTTTGTTTGCAATCCATTGTCCTGCTGATGGGAAAATGCTTTGCTGCTCTTTGCCCGTTATCCTTTTAGAGAGAGAAAGAGTGGCTGTGTGTGTGTGTGTGATTGTGCACATGCACATGTACTATTTAATTGCCTACAGTCAACTCTTAACAATTTAAAGATGTGTGTGAATTTGTTAGGGATGGACAAGAATAGCTAGTGCTTGAGTTACTCTTTGGAAATGGTTTGAGGTGACAGTGCACCATTATTGAGAAGGTAGTTTTTTTTGGTAGAATATAAAATATTGGTAATAATGATACTTAATGAAGCATTACAGCTAAGCATGTTGTTCTTCAGTTAGTAATTACTAATATGATGTTATTGCAAAACATTGAGGTTAACAATTCTGCCAGTGCCACTCAGATATTTTCCACTGATAAGACCACCTTTGAATTTATGTCTACAGCAGACACTGTCCAATATAACTGTCACTTTTATAACACCATGTCACAAACCACAACTGTATTACTTTACTGAGAGAGCAAAGCCCATGAATAAGCATGGCTTCCTTATTCTTGCAGTTTAGTGTGTTGGCACAGTGTTGGATGGATGTTGTTGTCTTTGGAGCAGGTACTCACCAGACTACAGCACTGTGTCATAACCCACAACACCCCAGTACACATCTGCAGCACATGAAAAACTTAAATTTTACTTAGTGCCTAACATTCATTGTTTACCTGGTTGTGATTCTTGCTTCAGTAAATATTATTGCCTGTCACTGAAAATTTGTGTCTTCTGAGACGTGATGCTATGTTGTTGGATGTGTAGTTCCCAATGTTATGAAGGCATATCACTTCTAATAATGCTGGTAAATGTTCATCAGTAGACATGGAGATGACTAAGAGTCTTTAGCAATACCACTATGAGAACCAAAAATCTCACCTGTCATCTATTTCAATTTCCATAGGAGTGTGTAGATTTTTGGTTGTTTGTTGGCCACAGTGGATAGGCCTGCTGTGTATGTGAAGTGACAAGCGACGGTATCTGTTGTATTTCATGTACCATTCCACTACTGTTGTAACTGTATGCAGGTGACTAGCTGACAGCTGTCTGCTTGAGAATCCCTTGGCCAAAAACTAAGAATTACCTGCATACATTTATCATTTAGGTTGATTTTTATTAATAATGTATTACCTGCTATAATCCTATTTTTTCTTTTGTGATTTAGGAAGATGAAATGTTGTTACCTCAAGCACTGGATAAAGCGGACACCAGTGACTTGCAGCAGCGCAATAAAAGTGACGAACAAAGTGATGTGATGTCAAATAGCAAAGTGACAGCAAGTAGCACTGTTGATGCACACAGTCAGTCTGCTGCTCTGCAGAACAGTATTGAAACGGGTGCTGTGTCTCTAGAGCCAGTGAGGACAGAACAAGACAGACCGCGTGGGGATAGTGTGATGGGTGGGAGTAGTGCAAGTGATGGAAAGAACATTGTGGAAGAAGGAACAGGAAAGATGGAGGAAGATAGTGAGAGGGGAACAAGTGGCCCAGACACAAACAAACGTAAAGCTCAAGTCGATGCTGGTGTAATGCACAAGAAGAAGAAGACTAGTTTATCAGGCAAGCTTTCCATCAGCTAAAATTTCTTCTATGCATGTGTGAGTTTTAAATACATCTAGCAATCTCATAGTGAAGTATTGCAACCCTTTGGCATTAATGTGCTGTATACCCATCACGCGTTGGGGTGCTCAAAATACCTGGTGTCTAGTTAATGTCATGTCCTTCCTTTTGCACCTCTTGTTTACATTTTGGTCTTCTTCAGCTCCCACCAGGCGTTTAATTCTGGTGCCAAAGGGTGCTGCTTCGGTGTGATTTTTGCTTTTTGATACTTCATTCTACTTGAATAACATGTGTCAGTTGATAGGTAAGGATTTTCATGAATTAAGATGGTGGTGTCATGTATTCTGGGTTATAGCAGTGCGAAGTCTGTTATCTCGGTGCAGATGTTTCAGAGGAACACACCTCCTTGATCTTCAGGGTGCTTTTGTCTTGAAGATGGATATGGAACTCAAGAACATTTTCTCAGGCTCAGAGCCAAATCATATGGTTCAGAGCAGTCAGCATTTTGGAAATATCAAAACCCTGATGATGCCGATGGAGTCAGTCTTAGAAAGTTTGTTTGATTTGTATCAACTGACATAGCAGTCGGCTCAAGAAGATACTACTGAATTCTGCTGCCATGAAAACTTCAAGATATAGGGGAGCAGTATGTTTCTTGAAAATGTTGTTATCCACCCAGCACACTACACAGTGTCGTAATCACAATGTGATTATCACCAGCATTAAGCCTAAAATGTCATGCACGTTTGAAATGTTTCCCATGCCCCCGCTTTACCCGAATGTCAGTTTATGCATCATACTGTCAAGTACTTTCATAATTTATTCGGAGGAGTCGGATTTCATCCTCATTCATATCTGAATGTACAGTAGTGCTTGTTTAATATTGTGGTTATTCCTGCAAACTGCAGTATAGAAGAAACGGACACAAAATGGAAATTTTTTCCTAGTAGGAATTAAATAAAAAAATACTTGAGAGTTAGGCCATTAAAGAATTCACCACCTTCCAGTCTGAGTTGGACAGTGTTCACAAAATCTCTGACCACGAAATTTGTCAGTGTTAAAGCAAGACATTGTTGTTTGAGGCACCATTAATTGAGGGCTGCCTGTAAATTTATCTGCTCCCAGATCAGAGTATTCAGCTCCATTGAAGGTTATAGAGTTATGTTCTGCGTGTCGGTACAGCTAGCTGAGTATGCTTGGAGGCATAGGTGATATTGCAACAACCACAGGGCATGTTTTGGGCTTTGTTAACACTTCTCATTACAGTTACAGTGAACCGAATGCACATGCTTGATAGGTATGGTTTCTGTCATCTCAGTGGGTGGAGAGAAGTCAAGATTGTCAAAACAAATAAGAATGGAAACTGTTTCTTTTCCAGTTTTCAGATAATATAGAAAATTTATTAGGACTATCTATTTCATTCCAGTAACAGGTTACGATATTAAAGAAATCATAAAGAGGAAACAAAATTGTTTCTTGCTTTTCAGGGAAAGATGGTAAAGATAAAGGTGACTCATCTTCTTCTGATTCAGAAGATGGCAAGGAAGATAATAAGTCTAGTGTAATGGAGCGTAAGTTAACCAATATGAGACGCAACATACGTGAGGTGATGAGTGAGAATCAATTGGATGAAGAAACTTTGGCTGCACAGAGGCAGGAAATGGAACGCCTTAGGAGGGTCCAGGAACAGCAACGGATTATACGAGAGGTCATTTGGGTTTATTTACTTAGATATACACCTTCTGAATAGTCATTATGTGTATTGTACTGACTAGAGTACTTGTTAGCTGTGCTTGTAACGCTATACAGCTGATGTCAGCACGTTGTGGTCATAGCAAGGCTCATCTTTGAATGGTCAGATAGTGATGTGCATCTTTCAAGAACATTTTCTGTATGGGGAGGACAGTCATAGCTTCAGCCAGTGAGGATGTTTTTGAAACAGAAAATGTTTGGTGATTTGTGCACGGTGCTTCCCCTCTTACCAGCTTCTATTTTCACCTGCGTGCCTCCAGCTAGCAAGCAGTATGATCAACAGTATAACTCTTAAGAAAGATTGTAGCAGTAACTAATAAATAACGCATTTTCTTAAATTTGTACAACATAAAACATTTATTTCTTAGTCTGGATTCTAATCCTTGTATTCCAAATAAGTGTATTTTGTTGATAGATTAATGATGTACAGGTAGCACTTCAAAATGTGGATTATGTACATTAACCTTGTGTTTATGGATGAATCGTCAGATGTGTGAAGGTTTAGTTCTCAAGCCTGCACTTAGACTGTTTCACTCTGAAGTTAAATGTTAATTATTTTGAGACCCATCCATTGATTTTAGCTGAAATCAAGCCTTGCCCCTAGGTTGGTAGATCCTGAAGTTTTAAGCAACTGCTGTTAATCTTCATAATATGCAGAGAATCCACTTTGTACTGTTTTAAACAGGTACAGCGTCAAATTGCACTTAATCGACAGAACAATAAGACTCAAACCCGAGTTATTTCCCTCCTCCAAGGCAATTCGTCATTGCTGAAACAGATCCCAAGTACATCTAGCTCAGGATCAAGTGGCAGCACGCAAGTACGCCTCCCGAACACAGTTCTTGTGAAGCTGGCTTCTGGTTCTGGACAAGGATCAGGAAGTGGAGCACAAACCAACAAAAAGGTATGTAAGTTATGTAGACTGGATTTGTAATGCTGCTGGAGGAGTTTGTGAATTCATGAGTGACACTCATTCTATATGAATGTTACATTTTTGTTGAGTTTTATCCTCATCAGATGTATAACTGTTTTACTGTGGTATGCATTGCCATCAAATGACCCTTTCCATAACCTGAGATTGTCAAATGCCTTTGGTAACATTCACAGGCACATAACAGTATCACCTATAGATCAATGTGCACACATTTTGGAGATTGCTGTCCAGAAAACATGAAGAAAACATGACTTAAATGGTGTGCCATTACTCTAATGTGTGGATCAAATGTCACAGTTTATTGTTCAGTTGCTTTGTGTTTAGGAGATCCCAGGTTTAGGTCTCAGCCCAGAAATTGGGTATCCTGGGTGATATTGTTTATCATTTTCCTGACTCCCTCCAGAAAACTGCTGGAATAGTAGTACAAAGAAGGTGACATCTGGTGTGTTGCATATTCTTTAGAGTTTGTTATTCACTAATCATGCTGTTGCTACTGCTACTTCTGCTCACTGGTCTGTGGTAGACTGGTTTTTTAGCTGTGTGTGTGTGTGTGTTTCTGTGTGTGTGTGGCATTTTTGTTTAGGATCCATGGGTTAAAAAATATTGAATAAGATGCTATTCCATCTGTTTTACCAAAGTATCATTCTTTTAACATAATCCTCAAGCACATTGATGCAGTTATCTGATCTTGGCATGAAACTAAAAATTTCATCATGTTCGAAACTGAGGTATTGCAAATGTCAGCCATTCATGGTGAGACATTTGCACTTTATTTTTATTGCAGAATCAACACTGCAGCAATGTAAGGGAGGTCACCAGTTGTGCAGTAATGATGGAGTGGGAGTGTGTGTGTGTGTGTGTTTGTGTTTGTGTGTGAGTGTGTGTGTGTGTATATGTGTACATATGTATGTATGTGTGTGTATAGATGTGTATGTATGTATGTGTGTGTATGTATGTATGTATGTGTGTGTATGTATATATGTGTGTGTGTATGTATGTATGTATGTGTGTGTATGTATATATGTATGTGTGTGTGTGTATATATGTGTGTGTGTATGTATATATGTGTATATATATATATATATGTATGTATGTGTATGTATGTATGTATATATGTGTATATATGTATGAATGTGTGTGTATGTATGTATGTATGTATGTATGTGTGTGAATGGTTACGAATGCAACAGCTCACGTCTACTGTGACTTTGTTTTTAAACTGTTGTCAAGTTGGAACATCTGCATTAGTGTGCTCAGGGATCATTGTGTGAAGTCACGATAATTCACTGCAATAGATGAGCTACATTTAACATGTTATAGTGGCTTCGTATTCAATTTTTCAACCTAGGACTCTATACTTATTGACCATCTGTTGTATCCTGGTCATTGCAGGTGTTTGAACTTCTCAGAGTACAGAAAGGCAATACTGGCACTGTTCCACGTCCAGGCGGTCGAAGCTCTGCGATATCTCGCACTGTCCTTGCCAAACCTAGAGGCATCGGCCCGCAAGTGCATATGATGACTCCATCTGTATCTATTGCCCCTGTGATATCTTCACCTCGTGTACCGCCTCCATCTGAATCAGAGAGTGAAGGAGAGGAGGATTCAGAAAGAGAAATGTTGGCAAGAGCTGCAGCTCTTCGAAAAGTTGCGGGAAAAGGCAAAGGCAAGGGTAGGTAGACATGTAACTGTTGGTCTGTTTGTAATGGTACCCCTTTGTCAGTACTGCAGGCCTCAAACAGATTAACCCAATGTCAGATAACATTGTTTCTGAGATGTGGGTCATGTGTGTGCAGACACCTGGCCATGTTTAGATTCAGCTAGTGTTTTGTCTTGTGGTCAACAGATGGCAGCCTTCTGCAGTTTTGAGGTCTCTGTTTAACCAGAGCATGCATTCTGTTAATTGATTTCCACAAAAGAAGGTTCAGAATGTGATAACATTGCAATAGCAGGGACGTTGTGTGACTCTAGTGTACCTGCAAGCCCAGTCTGGGCACCAATTAAAGAAGTCTTAAAGGGGTTAATTTATTTTTGTATTGTGATGCTAAGTTTCCAGATTTTTGTAACACAGTACGGTGATTTATTTGTAAAGTAAACATAACCTTCAAATTTGGAATTTATGATTGCTATAGAAGTGTATGATTGTGTGTATGGTATTTTAGGTGAAGATGATTTTGAGATTTAATTTTAGAACATAAATTATGTGAGGTATGAGGTTCTCACAGCAGAGATTGTGTGTATTACTGTCTTCTGGGGAGTTATGCTGTGCAGTCTGATGGGTAACTGCCAACATTACAGCGGTACCTGATGCTTCCATCTTACGGGTAGGTGAAAGCCAGAGCCTGTCATGCATGAAGTAGTACAGGGCAATGTTGCTTGAAGATTCAAGTCTCCTGGGATGTGACACTGTGTTGCTGGCTGTGTGGTTCCTAACATTTAAAAGGCCCACAGTGCCTTCATCTTCAACATAAAACAGTCTCTCTTCTTGAACTGTCACATTCCAGAAGCCTTGAATGCACATCAAAACTGCTGAGAGAACCTCAGATCAAGCATAACACATGCTGTTTCGCAAGTGGTCAGTTAGAAAGAGATGTGTTGGTGTAGCTATGAATGTGGTTGTACTGTGTGCACATGTAGTGCAACATGTCTTATGTCTGAACCCTAATGTTTGGTTAGTGAATGTACTCACTACACAGTATATGGTGTTGGAGAACATACAGTATTTCTTGCGTGTTTGTTTCTCTTCTCTCTTGTGCTGTACACACGGATTCCGGTAAGTTTCCGTAACTCTACTTAGTCTTTCATTGAGTTTGGTTTTTCTATTACGTCAGACATATGATGACATACAGAGTATGAGGGAGTCTTGGTAGATGTTTAAGTTAGACTTTATTTTGTGTATAAGTTTAACAAAATTCAAACCCCACTGTGTGCAGGTGTGTGCCTAGCAGGTTGTCTGTGGGTTAGGTGCATGTACTGTGTGTGGTAGATCTGGCAACATGTTGGAAAATGACAAAGCTGTACCAAACCTCCCTATTCTGCAGTAACTGGTTGACAGGGGTTTAAGGGTTTAATTTAAATGGCCCGCTGCATACAGTCAGGTACCGTGTGAATGTACATCTCAAGTCTTTAGTGTAGGGCTTCACTGTTTTTGTGCATAAGAATAGTCCAGAGCTGTTTTGTGAGTGAAACTTATAATTTCATTGAAGTTAAGCTTCTTCCTCCCCCTACTTTTGGGTTATTTTCTCTTTGCAGATGGACCGTCTGTTGCAGCTGTTTCATTGCCAGCATGTTATTACCGACACATCACTAATATGTTTTTATTGTAATAACATTGAAATTGTCTTTTGCATGCCATGTATTTACTATTTTTAGCTATATGTTGTTCCCCCCATATAACGCATATCAATGCATATGTGCCTATATTGTGCGGTGTTAATTTACAGAAGAAACCGCAAGTTTCCACTTGTGCAATTCAGATGTGAGCTGCATAATTGTGACAATGAAATGTTCACATTAGCAGTGTACTTGTAAGAGTTGTGTTTCGGTTATAAACTGAATGGGGCAACTCACGAGGGACCTATTTGAACATCGATGTGTAAGAGTATAATGTTCGGTATGTTCTGTTCACTTCACTTTTTTTGCTGGAAAGGGATTATTAAATACAAACATAAGTGAATGTCACTACCATAAGTCTGCCAGTAATTATGAATGTTACTGTCATAAATATACCAGTAATGTGAATTTTCTGGTTTTTTCAGGTGTGTGGTTTATACCTTGGATAAATATTTATGGTGTCTCTTTTAATCCATTAATACTGAGTTATAATTCTGTAAGGATTTCCATTTTGGTTGGATAGAATATTTGTGGACATGTAGCAATATGCCACATGTAGCAATATGCCATGTGTAGCAATGTGCCACATGTAGCAATGTGCCACATGACACACTAATAAACATGGATTAAAATAACATAAAAAAGCTGGTGCTATGAAGTTTGTGATTAACTCAGAACCGGGTGAGGGTCTGTGATTAACTGAGAACCGGGTGAGGGTTTGTGATTAACTGAGAACCGGGTGAGGGTTTGTGATTAACTGAGAACCAGGTGAGGGTTTGTGATTAACTGAGAACCAGGTGAGGGTTTGTGATTAACTGAGAACCGGGTGAGGGTGTGTGATTAACTGAGAACCAGGTGAGGGTTTGTGATTAGCTGAGAACAGGGTGAGGGTTTGTGATTAACTGAGAACAGGGTGAGGGTCTGTGATTAACTGAGAACCGGGTGAGGGTTTGTGATTAACTGAGAACCGGGTGAGGGTTTGTGATTAACTGAGAACCAGGTGAGGGTTTGTGATTAACTGAGAACCGGGTGAGGTTTTGTGATTAACTGAGAACCGGGTGAGGGTGTGTGATTAACTGAGAACCAGGTGAGGGTTTGTGATTAACTGAGAACAGGGTGAGGGTCTGTGATTAACTGAGAACCGGGTGACGGTCTGTGATAAACTGAGAACCAGGTGAGGGTCTGTGATTAACTGAGAACCAGGTGAGGGTCTGTGATTAACTGAGAACCGGGTGAGGGTCTGTGATTATCTGAGAACCGGGTGAGGGTCTGTGATTAACTGAGAACCGGGTGAGGGTTTGTGATTAACTGATAACTGGGTGAGGGTTTGTGATTAACTGAGAACCAGGTGAGGGTGTGTGATTAACTGAGAACCAGGTGAGGGTTTGTGATTAACTGAGAACCGGGTGAGGGTCTGTGATTAACTGAGAACAGGGTGAGGGTCTTTGATTAACTGAGAACCAGGTGAGGGTCTGTGATTAACTGAGAACCGGGTGAGGGTCTGTGATTAACTGAGAACCGGGTGAGGGTCTGTGATTAACTGAGAACAGGTGAGGGTCTGTGATTAACTGAGAACCGGGTGAGGGTCTGTGATTAACTGAGAACAGGTGAGGGTCTGTGATTAACTGAGAACCGGGTGAGGGTCTGTGATTAACTGAGAACCAGGTGAGGGTTTGTGACTAACTGAGAACCGGGTGAGGGTCTGTGATTAACTGAGAACCGGGTGAGGGTATGTGATTAACTGAGAACCGGGTGAGGGTTTGTGACTAACTGAGAACCGGGTGAGGGTTTGTGATTAACTGAGAACCGGGTGAGGGTCTGTGATTAACTGAGAACCGGGTGAGAGTCTGTGATTAACTGAGAACCGGGTGAGGGTCTGTGATTAACTGAGAACAGGGTGAGGGTCTGTGATTAAATGAGAACCGGGTGAGGGTCTGTGATTAACTGAGAACAGGTTGAGGGTTTGTGATTAACTGAGAACTGGGTGAGGGTCTGTGATTAACTAAGAACCGGGTGAGGGTGTGTGATTGACTGAGAACCGGGTGAGGGCTTGTGATTGACTGAGAACCGGGTGAGGATTTGTGATTGACTGAGAACCGGGTAAGGGTTTGTGATTGACTGAGAACCGGGTGAGGGTTTGTGATTGACTGAGAACTGGGTGAGGGTTTGTCTGTATGTCACATATGTATCAGTAACATGTATTTTCTTTATTCATGAACAATAATCTTTATAACAGATCACATGGATGTCTTCAGTTCTTGTTGGAGGTTGTTTTTCAAAATAGTATTTATTTTCATGTTAGTTTCTGTCTTTGGTTACTGAATGTGGTAACATATTTTGTTTGTGCATACCAAGCTTTTAAAGGCCCTTATTCGCATATGTGAACGCATGTAGGAGCACCCCTGTAGAAGTTCATTTTATGTATTTAGGCAGGAAGGAAATTTACTGCATATTTAGGACATGCTGCAGAATTTCTTGTATTTTTTGTAAATTGTCTTTTATTTAATAATTTTATCTTTTCATATTCATATAATACATTTCTCAAAAACCAAGCACTAAAATTTAATACCAACTCTAGTAGGATAACAATTAATATTACTGAAATTGTGGTAGTTAAATTTAAAGACAATCAGTAGTTTATGTTAAAATAGAACCAACTGCTATGCAAGTTAGAAGTTCTATGTCTTTCTTTGGTGGTAAGAGACGGTGTTTTTGAGTTTAGTTGTCAGATAAAATGCATACAAAATGTGAATTGTAGAGTGAAACAGGATGTTTTTTTTGAAACCATTGGCTTTCCCATATTAATTAAAGTGTGGTTATTTTTGTAGCATCACATAAAGTACAATAATATATCTTCCTTTTTCCAGACGTAGTGACGATCAGCAGCAGTAGTGATGATGATGACTGCATTCTGCTGTCAGAACCATCTAGTGGGGATGAAGGAGAACCTATTGATGATCCTACTAATTCTGGAATGCATACAAATGACCTATACAACACTCCTGATGAGCAGGGACGTGTGTTAGTCAATGTTGGCCATCCTGCTGAAGAACCTGAAATCTTTCTTGCACCACAAATAGCAAGGATTATCAAACCCCATCAGGTAATTTTCCTGAATTTTGTAATTAAAATTTACTGTGTTCAAGTCCTTTAATGCTCTGAATATACTCTTTTTATATAGTATGTCTGTTGGGGCCAAGCCCAGACACTTTTATTTCGAGTTAATTTTGTTTGTAGGTGTTCTTTACAAAGTAAGAAAAGAACTCCTTATGTGGAGCCCACATTCATCTGTTGTGATCTGCTGTCAGCAGCCACACCATTTGTCAGAGTTTCAAGAAATTCATTGTAGAAGTTCTTTATAAAAAGTTGCCCAACAAGAGCGAGTTTAGTGAAAACTGGCTCTGTGACAGTCACTTGAGAGTGTAAATGAATTGCTGTCCATATTGCACATATTTCTTGACTGATTGTTTTGAAATTCAATGTGGGATTTGTCCATATAATGCCATTGACAGTTATGAGTTCAGTGGAAGTTGATTGAGTGAAAGCCATACTTTACTTAAAGGCAAATGGTATTTTGTCCTTATTTTTTACATTTTTCTTACTGTTTGTTTACAACAAAGTATGGGAGATATTCACAAAAGTTTACTGGGTGATACTGAGTTTCCTAAAAATAGGCATGGTGAAAGCCATACTTTAGTTAGGGGCATAAAAGCACTTCTTTCTGTACTTTCTGCATCTCTTGTCCATTTAGGGTGCAACTGGCATGACAGATCTGCACATAGTGCTGTTCGGCTTTTATGAGTTTCGAGGAAAACAACAGAGAGAGGCGATACTTTTCTTATGGGCATCAGTGGAAATGACATTTATGATAAATCTTTAACCCCTTAAATGTTTCTGTTCTGACAGATGTACCTACTGCCACTGTTCAAATTCTCCTGGCTGTTTAAATTCTCTGTAATAGAAACGTTGGAGCATACTAAATAATAAATAAAGGTTTTCTGGCCACCTGTTCAAAGTAGACAGAAACTGCTCAGACAGTTCCAGTTCTTCTCCTAGAGTGAAGCAGCTATCGTAGTGCTTTTTCTGAGCCAAATGCAACAAGAGTGGACAGAAGTTGAAGCAGTATTTTGGAATGAAATGTGTCAAAAATGGTATGGCATCTTCTGGGCCTTTGAGTGATTTTGTGTCAAAAACACTGAAGGGACTGAAGATCAAGTAACACGCATTAAGAAAATGTGAAAGTGCAGTTACATAATTAAGAAAAGATATTGGGTATGAGGATTTGAATGCCAGACAGTATATGACAGTAACTGCAAATGTGTGACAGGTATGGCTACAACATGTACTGGCAACCATAGGGAGTGGACAAAACTGGCAGGAAACTTACATTTGTATGTTTACAGAATTATCATTACCATAAATTTTGAACAGTGTACACAGTGTTCACAGTTTTGACCAATTAATGCACACAGTTGTCATTTAATTCACAGCAAGATTTTTAAAAACATTAAACTCTTACATGTTTCAGACCTTAGTGGTCTATCATCAGAGTACATTAATTAGTGTTGTATAAAACAGTTACTATACAGTGTTTCGATATGTTGCATGCGGAAGATGTGGTGGGATTCTTCCATGTAGACAATATGTGTGGCGAACAGAATTTGTTACATAGTGAACCGGAGAAGCTCATTGATATCATGGAGGTGAACCACACAATCACTTCGTCAGTTGCCAGATTTAATGAAAGTGTTGTAAAATTTAGAAAATGTCCTGGTTGTAATTTCAGACACATCATGTATTTTTCATAGTATGTTGAAATTTTCTTCCATCCTGTCAGCCCCATTCCTGTATGTTTGAATATCTGTTTTATCTCATCGTGTTGCTGTAGAAGGCAGTGTAAAACTGGTCTGCTTCTGCCCAGTAGTGTGTCATTTGGTCTCATAAGCAATATCTCGTTTGTATTGTTATTGCCAGAAACACAAACATTTCTGCCCCCACTTACATCAGATTGGGGAGAATACCCATCATCAAGACTGTCCATGCAGCAATGATAATATCTGCTAGTCTTCACCACAAACTATGTGCCAATCTCTGCGACATACAACGTGAAAACGCTAAGTATCATTGAGCTCTCACTGATGTGTGGTGTTTCACTGTTATTCGTTCCTCGTGGGCCACCTGTAAATGTGTGTACTGCACTCTTCTGATGGTGAGAGGGCAATGTCCACTGTGAGTTTAGTGGCTGTTTTGTGTGTGGATCTGGTCCTCTCTGATCATGATCGTCATTTTCAGAGGCACTAGGTGAATCTAGGCTGAGTGGAGCCTGAGCACTGAAACATGCTGTGTACTGATTCTTTGATCTTGGATGTGGTTCCAGTAAAATCTCTTCACAAAATTCCTTGTCCATAGCAACCACATTGCACAGGGACCCATCGCTGTCACTGTCCATAATGAGCTCTTACATGATTTGTGTTCAGCAGACAATCCCTCTCACTCATGGGTTCTGAAGCCTGTCCTTTTGCATGGCTGTGCAGTGTGTACTTTCATCTGCCTTTGCCGTACTGCCCACATAAACTGCACACATGTTTGCGACATGAAATCCAGTGTGTTTGTAAGCTGACAGAAAGGCCGTGTTATGGGAATGCAAGCTACGTCAGACGAAGTAGTTTTTATTGCAGTTTATCACCACTTTTTCTGTCTGGGTAACCATACACACAGCTGTCAAAGGGCAGAAGTCTAACAGTTTGCTGTGTACACCAGCATATACAGACAAAGACAAGCATATTTTCCAGCCTTGCAGTATGTGTGTTTGCATATTCAGATATCGGTATGCTGCCTATACATTCTGCATTGGCATATGCGAACATTGGTCATTTAAACGTTAATGTTTTTAAAAATATGGCTGTGAATTAACCTTTATCCGACGAACGCACCCGATCCTTTTAATTCCGCAACCTACGAACGCACCATATGGGTGCGCTGCGGCCATTTAAATGCTCCGCACAGTCATGTACAGGCTTAGAATTATAGCCCCACACGGTATCTCCACGTTATATAATATTTTGTGTTCAGATTCGAGCTCTGGCCACTTTATCCAATTATGTACACATGCACGTCATGAATAGCAGTTTCTAGGCACCCTGTAAATCTTTTGACCCTTGTATGTGTATACTAAGCAACTGA
>Ga0123357_10000881_pt1 | contig 30648 bp, 21 predicted proteins | sample TergutEmb28metaG_FD_89873 | JGI IMG/M metagenome (GOLD analysis project Ga0123357, IMG submission 89873) | Embiratermes neotenicus P4 segment gut microbial communities from Petit-Saut dam, French Guiana - Emb289 P4 | ecosystem: Host-associated > Arthropoda: Insects > Digestive system > Gut ...
AGGTGTACATAATTGGATAAAGTGGTCGGAGTTCGAATCTGAACACAAAACATTATATAATGTGGAGATAACGTGTAGGGATATAATTCTAAGCCTGTTCATGACTGTGCGGAGCATTTAAATGGCCGCAGCGCACCCATTAGAGGCGTTCGTCGGATGCCGATTTAAAAGGATTGGGTGCGTTCGTCGGATAAAATTTAATTGGAGACATTGCAGTGTTTAGTATGTCTGTAGGTACTGAATTTTATTCATTGCAGCTTGCGGTCTTTCTCTCTGCACTGAACTGTACATTTTGCAGTGTGTGGTCCCTTGGTCGGTACTGAATTGTACAAATTGTGGTTTGTGTGTAGTCCTTCTGTTCGCACAGAACTGTATACATTGCTGTGTGTGGTCTTCTTCAACGTACTCAAATGAATATATTGCTGTGAGTTGTCTCTCTGTCTGAAATGAATTGTACAGGTTGCTTTTTGGTCTGCCTGTCTGTACTGAATTGGACAATTTGCTGTGTGGTATTTTTGTCGGTACTGAACTGTACACGTTGCTGCGTGTGGTCTTTCTATCGATACTGAAACCTAAACATTGCTGAGTGTGTGTCTGCCTATTTCTACTGAACTGTATTTATTGCTGAGTGTGGTCTGTCTTTCGGTACTGAACTGTACACATTGCTGTGAGTGGTCTGTCTGTCTGTACTGAATATTACCCATTGTTGAGTGTCGTCTCTGTCAAGGTACTGAACTTTAAATGTTGCTGATTTTTCTTCTAACTCTATGAGATGTAACCATTGTTGTTTGTGGTGTGTCTGTCTGTACTTAACTGAAACATAAAGATGTGTGTGGTCTGCTTTCGGTTCTGAACTGAGCATATTGCTGTTTGTGGTCTGACATTAGTTACTGCACTTTACACATTATAGTGTGTGGTCTGCCTTTAGGTACAGAACAGTACACATTGCTCGGTGTAGTCTTTCTGTCTGTACAGAACTTTGCACTTTACGGTCAGCGGTCTGTCTGTCGGTACTGAACTGCACACATAGCTGTGTGCTGTCTTTCTTTGGGTACTGAATTTTAAATATTGCTGTCTGCGGTCTCTCTGTCGGTATTGAACTGCACAGTTTGCTGTGTGTGTTCAGTCTGTCTGTACTGAACTTTATATATTGTTGTCTACAGTCCTCCTGTCGGTACCGAACTATTCATATTGCTGTGTGTAGTCTGTCTTTCGGTACTAAAATGAACACATTACTGTGTGTGGCCTCTCTTTCGGAACTGAACTGTATACATTGGGTTAGAGGTCTGTCTCTCGGTACCGAAATTTACAAATTGCTGTGTTTGTCTGTCTTACGGTACTTAAATGTACACATTGCTGTATGTGTTCTGTCAGTCTGTATTGAACTGTAAATATTGCTCTAAGTGGTCTACCTGTCTGTACTGAACTCTTCAAATTGTAGTATGTGGTCTGTCTTTCGGTATTGAAATGGAGACATTGCAGTATTAGGATTGACTGTCGGTACTGATATGTACACATTGCAGCTTGCGGTTTTTTCTCTGTACTGAAATGTACATTTTGCGGTTTGTGGCCTCTTTGTCGGTACTGAAATTTACAAATTTTTGTGTGTGGTCTTTCTTTCTGTACTGAAATCTACTTATTCCTGAGTGTGTGTTTGTCTCTCTCTACTGAACTGTACTTATTGCTGTGTGTGGTCTGTCTGTCGGTACTGAATTGTACAAATTGCTGTGAGTGGCCTCTCTCTCTTTACTGATCTATAAACTTTCTTGTTTGTCGTCGGTCTGCCGGTACTGAACTGTAAAATGTGCTGAATTTTCTTTCAACATTTACTAAACTCTACCCATTTTTGTGTGTGGTCTGTCTGTCTGTACTCTACTGTACATATTGCTGTGTGTGGTCTGGGTTTTGTTCCTGAACTGAGTATATTGCTGTGTGTGGTATGACATTCGGTACTGCAATTTACACGTTGTTTTATGTTGTCTGCCTTTCAGTACTGGACTTTACACATTGCTGCGTATAGTCATTCTATATGTACAGAAATGGGCACTTTACGTTCAGCGGTCTGTCTGTAGGTACTGAACTGTACACATTGCTTTGTGCGGTCTGTCTTTCGGTACTGAACTTTACATTTTACTTTCTGCGGTCTGTCTGTCGGTACTGATCTTTACATTTTGTTGTGTGTGGTCGGTTTTTCGGTACTGAAATCTATAAATTGTTATAAGTTTTCTGTCTTTCCTTAATGAATTTTTCATATTGCTGTGTATTTTGTCTTTCGGTACTGAACTATACACAATGTATTGTTTGGTCTGTCTGTCGGTACAAATCTGTTAACATTGCTGTCTACTGTGTGTCTTTCGGTACAGACCTTTACATGTTGCTCTCTGCGGTCCGTCTGTCGATACTGAAAATTAACATTGCTGTCAACGTTTTGTTTGTCGATATTGAACTTACACTTTGCTTTGTGTGTTATGTCTGTTCTTAGTGAACTGTACTCATTCTTGTTTACATTGTGCCTGCGTGTACTTAACTGTAAACATTGCTGTATGTTGTTTCTCTGTCGCTACCGATCTCAACACAATTCATTCTGCCGTTTCTCTGTCGATACTGAACTCTACATATTGCTGTGTGTGTTCTGCTATCGGTTATTAACACTAAACATTGCTGTCTACAGTCGGTCTGCCTGTATTGAACCGTATACACAGAGACCAATTCAAGACCAACATTCAAATTACACACAGCAATTTGTAGATTTCACTAGGAACAGACAGAAACACACAGCAATGAAATCAGTTCTGTACGACAGACAGACCACACACAGCCATAAATACAGTTGAGTACCGAAAGACAGAACACAAACAACTCTGCGTACAGTAGAGACACAAAAGACAGACTACACAGAGCAAAGTGTTAAATTCAGTACGGAAAGTCCAATCACACACTGCTATATGTACAATTCAATACAGACAGACAGACCACACAGAACCATTTATACAGTTAAGTACCGACAGACAGACCACACTCAGCAATGTGTAGAGTTCAGTACCGACAGACCAAAACGAAAAGCAATGTATTCGTTTCAGTCAGATTTACACACCACCCACAGCAATTTGTAAATTTCAGTACCAACCGTCTGACTAAAATAGCATTATGTAAATTTCACTACGGGCAGACAGACTACGAACATGAATGTGGACAATTCAATACCGACAAACAGACCACCCACAGCAATATGTACAGTTCAGAACCTACAGACCGAACACAAAAATCAATTTGCTCGTTTCAGTACCGACAGACGGTTCAAACACATCAATTTGTTCAGTTCAGTACAGAGAGACAGACCAAACACTGCAATGTGTACAGTTCAGTAAGGACAGTTAGAAACCCACAGCAAATTTTTCAGTTCAGTACAGAGAGAAAGGCAGCACACATTGTACACATTTATGTACATTTGAGTACAGACAGACCACACAGAGCAAGGTGTAGAATTCAGTACTAACCGAGAGACCACACAAGAAATTGTGCAATAAAAACCGACAGACAGACAGACCACACACACCAATTTATTCAATTCAGTACACAGACACAGAACACAAACAGCAAAATTTACAGTTCAGTACCGACGCAAAAATCACACATAGCAAACTTATTCAGTTCAGTAGAGTGAGAAAGACCACACACTGAAAAGCGTAAAGTTCGGGACCGACCGAACGACTACACACAAAAATTTGTTCATTTCAGTACGGAGAGACAGATCACACAGAGCAATATTTACAGTTAAGTACAGAGAGGAAGCCCACACACAGAATTATGTACAGTTCAGTACCGACAGCAAGACACAAACAGCAAATTTTACAGTTCAGAAAGACAGACAGACCACACACAGAAATGTGTACATTTCAGTATCGACAAACAGGCTACTCAAAGCAATGTATACTGTATACTGACAGACAAACCACAAACAACTGTATGTAGAGTTCAGCACTGACGGAGGGAACACACACAGTAACTTGATCTCTTCAGTACAGAGAGAGTGACCACACAGAGCAATGTGAAAAATACAGTAGCGTCAGACAGAACTTACACAGCAATATCTACAGATTAGTACAGGCTGGCAGCCCATACACAGCAATTTGTTCAGTTCAGTACAGAGAGACAGACCACACACAGAAATATGTACAGTTCAGTACCGACAGAAAGACCACATACTGCAATTAGTTCAGAACAGTAGAGACAGACTTACCACACATTACAAGTTGTTCAGTTCTGTAAAGATAGACAGACCATACACAGGAATGTGTACAGTTCTGTACCGAAAGACAGAACAAACAGCAGCAAACTTTTCATCTCTGTACAGAGAGGCAGACCACAAAAAGGAATTTGTATAGTTCTGTCCTGAAAGGCAGGCGAAACACAAAAAAGTGTACAATTCATTACCGACAGACAGACAACACACAATTATTTCAGTTCAGTACAGAACAACAGGCCACACAGAGCAATGTCTTCAGTACAATAACGAAAGGGAGACCACACATATCAATGTGCACCGTTCGGTTCAGAAGGTCACACCACTCACAGCAATTAGTTCAGTTCAATATATAGAGACAGACAACACACAGCAATTTGTACAGTTCATTACCGAAAGATTAATCTAACACAAAAATGTGTACATTTGAGTAACAACAGAGGCCACTCACAGCAATGTTTTCAGTTCAGTACCGAGAGAAAGATCGCACACAGCAATGTGAACAGTTCAGTTCCGACAGACAGACAACACACAGCAATGTGTAGAATTCAGTACAGACAGACCACACACAGCAATTTGTTTAGTTCGGTACATAGGTACAGTCACATAAAGAAATTTTTACAGTTCGGTACCGACAGAAAGACCACACACAGCATTTTGTTCAGTTCAATACAGAGAGACAGAAAACACACAGCAATATGTAGAGTTCAGTAATGAAAGACACACCAAACACAGTAATTTGTACAGTTCAGGACCGAAAGACAGACCACAATAAAGCAGATTTTTCAGTTCAGTAGAGTGAGAGAGGCCACACACAACAATGTGTACTGTTCAGTACAGAAAGAAAGGCCACACACTGGAATGTGTACAGTTTAGTACAGACAGAGAAATCTCACACAGCAATGTGTAAATTTCAGTACAGACAGTCACGACACACAGCAAATTTTTTCATTTCCATACATAGAGAGAGACAACACAAAGCAATATGTTAAATTTCTATACCGTCAGAAACACCACACACACCATTTAGTTAAATTCAGTCGAGATAGACAGAAAACCCACAGCAAATTTTACAGTTCAGTAACATCAGGCAGACCAACACAGCAATTTCTTCAGTTCTGTACAGAGAGCGAACACACACACAACAATATGTACTGTTCAGTACCGGCAGAAAGAACACACTCAGGAATTTGTTCACTTCAGTAAAGAGATAAATTCCACACACAGAATTGTGTAAGTTCAGTACACACATACAGGCCACACACAGCAACTTGTTCAGTTCAGTAAAGAGAGAGAGAGACAACACACAGAAATTTGTACAGTTCGGTACAGAAAGATATACCACACAATTTAATTTTACAGTTCTGAACAGACAAGAATCCACACACAATTAATTGTTCGGTTCGGAAGAGAGAGAAAGAACAAACATAGAATTATTTAGAGTTTTTTACAGACAGACCACACATAGCAATACGTACAGTTCCGTACCGAAAGGCAGAAAACACACAGCAATGTGTACAGTTCTTTACAGAGAGGCTGACCACACACAGCAATATGTACAGTTCGGTACCCAGAGTCAGACAACTCACAATAATTTTACATTTCTGTTCCGACATACAGACAGTACATACCAAAGTGTTCAGTTCAGTATAGAGATACAGACTAAACACAGCAATTTGTACAGTTCAAGACAGACAGACCCCACCCAGCAATGTGTACAGATCAGTAACAACAGACAGACAACACAGATCTGTATGTACAGTTCAGTAACGACAGACAGACACCGCACAGCAATGTGTAAAATTCAGTACCGTCAGAGAGACCAAACACAACAATGTGTACAGTACAGTACCGACAGAGTGGGCACACACAGAAATTTGAACAGGTCAGTACCGAAACAGAAACGACACACAGCTATTTCTTCAGTTCGGTACAGAGAGACAGACTACACACAGAAATGTGTAAAGTTCATAACCGACAGAAAGGCTACATATAGCAATTTATTCAGTTCAGAATAGGGAGACAGACTACACAGAGCAAACTATACAGCTCAGTAGGCATAAAGAGACCAAACAGAGCAATTTGTTAAGTTCTGTACAGGGAGACAAAACACACACAGCAACTTGTACTGTTCAGTACTGAGAGAATAAAAAACAAAGCATTTTTTTAGTTTAGAACAGAAAGAGGGACCACAAACAGTAATATGTACAGCCAAGAACCTACAGTATGGGAACACACAGCAAATTGTTCAGTTTAAAACAGAGAAATGCAACCACACACAGCAATGTGTACAGTTTAGTACCGAAAGACAGACAAAAACACAACAATGTGTAAAGTTCCGTACAGAAATACAGACCACACACAGATATTTGTAGAGTTGAGTATAGAAAGACCACACACAGAAATTTGTTCAGTTTAAAACACGAGAGAGTCCACACAAAAAATTATGTACATTTCTGTACAAATATTCAGAAGCCACACAATACTTTTAACAGTTCAGAACCGACAGAGAGGCCACTCACAGCCTTTTGTTCAGTTCAGTACAGAGAGAGGGACCACACACAAAATACGTACAATTCAGTACAGACAGAAAGAAGGCACACAACAATGTGTACATTTCAGTACCGAAAGACAGACCGCACACAGCAATGTGTACAGCTCAATACATTCAGACAGACCAAACACAAAAATGTGTAAATTTCAGTATCAAAAGACAGACCACAGAAAGCAATTTGTTCATTTCGGTAGCGAAAGGCAGACCAAAAACAGCAATTATTTCAGTTCAGTACCGAGAGACAAACCACTCAGAGTAACGTGTACAAGCAAGTACAGAGAGGCAGACCACACAGCGCCATGTGCACAGTTCTGTACCGACGGACAGACGAAAACATGCAATTTGTACAGTTTATTACCGAAAGACAGAACACACACAGTAATTTGTTCATTTCGGTACAGTGAAAAAATACACGCAGTTATTTTTATAGATCGGTACAGACAGACAGACCACATAGAGCAATTTCTTCAGTTCAGTAAAGAGAGACAGAAAACACAAAGGAAAATCTACAGTCCAGTACAGGGAGAAAGACCACACAAAGCAATATGTACAGTTCAGTACCGAAAAAAGACCACACAAAGAAATATGTAAAATTCAGTACCGAAAGACGAACTACGCACAACTTAGCTTACAGTTCAGTACCACATGCACACCACACACAGAATTGTTTAAAGTTCAGTAACCACAGACAAACACAGAGAATTTTTCAGTTCAGAACAGAAAGAAAGACCACACAGAGCAATGTGTTTTGTTCAGTACTGAAAGACCAACCTCACACAGCAATGTGTGCAGTTCTATACCGACCGAAAGACCACTCAGCAACAATTTGTTCATTCAGTACAGAGAGGCAGACAACACATAGCAATGTGTATATTTCAGTAACGAAAAGGAGACCACACATAGCAATGTGTACAGTTTGGTAAAGAAAGACATTCCACAAAGAGCAATATATACAGTTCCCTACCGACATACAGACCACACACAGCAATGTGTAAAGTTCAGTAACGACAGACTAGAAACAGCAATTTGTTCAGTTCAGTGCAAGCAGAGAAACCACAAACAGCAATGTGTACCTTTCAGTACCATCAGACAGACCAAAAAAATTTGTGTACAATTCAGTACCGAAAAACACACCACGCAAAATATATATATTTTTCAGTACTATAAGATTGACCACACCCAGCAATGCGTACATTTCAGAACCGAAAGTAACAACACACAGAGCAATGTGTAAAGTTGAGAACCGACAGACAGACCACACACAGCAATTTGTTCTGTTCTGTACAGAGAGACAAAACACACACAACAATATATAAAGTTCAGTCCCGACAGAGAGACCACACACAGCTATATGTAGATTTCTGTACCGACAGACAAACCACACACGGCAATATGTACAGTTCAGAATCAACAGACAGACCACAGAGGGAAAAGTGTGCAGTTTAGTACAGACAGACCGCAGGGTGCAATTTTTATATTTCAGCATCGACAGACATAACATACACAGCAATATGTAAAATAAAAATAGAGATAGAACACACACAGTTATATTTACATTTCCGTACGGTAAGGTAGGACATACACAACATTATTAACAGTTCAGTTCCAAAAGACAGACTATACACAGTAATATTTACAATTCAGTACCGAAAGGTAGACAACACATAACTATACCTTAAGTTCAGTACCGACAGACAGACCACACACAAGAAAATTTAGAGTTCTTTAGAAACAGATAGAAAACACACAGCCGTGTGTTCATTTCAGTAACGGCAGGCAGAACACACACAGCAAAATGCAAAATTCAGGAGCGACCGTTAGACCACACTCAGCAATATGACTAGTTCAATAACGACAGACACACTACACACAGAAATGTGTTCAGTTCAGTACAGACAGAAGAATTACACACCGAAATATGTATATTTAAGTATAGACAGCAGACCACACAATGGAAAATACACAGTTCGTTACCAAAAGACAGACCACCCACAGCAATATGTGCAGTTCAGTAACGACACATCGACCAAACACTGCAATTTGTTCAGTTCAGTACCGACAGACTGATCAAAAACAGCAATATGTACAGTTCAGTACAGACAAATAGGCAATTCAAAGCAATATGTACAGTTCAATACCGCGAGACAAACTACGAACGGCAATGTGTAAAGTTCGGTAACGACAGACAGGCCACACAGCAATTTGTGCAGTACAGTACCGAAAGACAGATTTCACACAGCAATTTATATTGTTCAGTACCGACAGACAAACCACACACATCAATGTTTTCATTTCAGAATAGGAAGCAGACAGACCACATACAGCAATGTGCGTAGTTCAGGTCCGATAGACAGAACACAAACAGCAAAGTGTGCAATTCCGTAACGACAGACATACGATTTAGAACAATGTGTACAGTTCAATACCGACAGAGTGACTACACACACCAATTTGTACAGTTCCACACCGACAGAGCGACCACACACAGCAATGTGTTCAACTCAGTACAGACAGACAGAACTCACACAGCAATGTTTACAGTTCAGTTACGACAGACAGACAACAGTATAATTTTTACTGCTCAGTAACGAAGGACAGACCACACACAGGATTGTGTATAGTTCTGTTTCGAATGACAGACAATACACATCAATTTGTACAGTTCAGTAACGACAGACACAACACACACAACAATGTGTAATATACAGAACAGACAGACAGAAAAAATACACATATCAATGTGTACAATTCAGTACAGACAGACTGACTCGCCAATTAATGTGTTCATTTCAGTACAAAAATCCTGACCAAACACCACAATTCGTTCAATTAATTACATGGAGTTTGAACACACTTAAATATTTACACTTCAGCACACACAGATAGAAGACACACAGTAATGTTTACAGTTAAGAACCGAAAGACACACCGCACACAGCAAAGTGTACACTTCAGTACCGACAGACAGACCACAATCAACAAATTTTATATTTCAAAACCGACAGATAGACCACAAAGAGCATCATATTTGGTTCAGTACCAAAAGAAAGAACACATATAGAAAAATGTAGAGTTCAGTACAGATTGACAGACCACACACAGCCATGTGAACTATCCAATAGAAATTGACAGACCACACACATTTATGTGTAGATTTAGGTACCGAAATCTTGACCAAACACAGCAAATTTTACTGTTGAGTAACGACAGAAGAAGCACACACAGCAATGTGTACAGTACACATCCGAAAGACACACTAACCTCTGCAATATTTTCAGTTCTTTACCGACAGAGAGACCACAAAGTGCAATGTGTACATTTCGGTACCTTCAGACAGACAATACCCTGCAATATATACAGATCAGTACCGAAAGTAAGACCACACACAGCAATGTGTAAAATTCTGTAACGGCAGACAAACCACACTCAGCAATTTGTAGAGTTCAGTAACGTCAGACACACCACAAAAAATTTGTATAAATTTCAGTACCGACAGAGAGAACACAAAAAAATCTATAGAATTCAGTACCAACAGACAGACCACACACAGAATTTTGTACAGGTAAGTACCGAAATTCAAGCCAAATACAGCCATATGTATATTTCAGAACTTAGCGAAAACCGCACACAACAATGTTTAAACATCAATACCGACAGACACACCACACACAGCAATGTGTACAGTTCAGTACAGACAGACAGACCGCACACATATTTGTGTAAAGTTCAGCATCGGCAGAGAGCTCACACACAGCGATGTGTAATGCTCAATAACAACAGACAGACGGCACAAACCTAGGTCTACATTTCAGTACAGACAAACGGACCGACGACACGCAAAAATGTGTACAGTTCAGTACCGCAGACAGACTGCAAACAACAATGTCTACAGTTCAGTACACACAGAGAGAACGCACAGAGTATTGTATACAATTCAGTACCAACAGACAAACCACACATAATAATGTGTACAGATAAGTACCCACACAAAGACAAAACACAGCAGTATGTACAGTTCAGTACAGAGAGACAGACCGCACACAACTTCGTGTACTGTTCAGTACTGAAAGAAAGACCATACATAGCAATGTGTACAATCCAGTACACACAGACAGACCGCACATAATATTATGTACAGTTCAGTATCGGCAGACTGTCCACACACCAGAGTGTGTAAAGTTCAGTACCGACAGATAGACGCCACAAAACTAAGTTTATAGTTCTGAACAGACAGATAAACTACACACAGCAATGTGTAAATTTCTGTACCGACAGACAGACGTAAGACAACAATGTTTACAGTTAAGTACCAAAAGGCAGACCACACAGAGCAATGTGTACAGTTATGTAAAAACAGACTGACAAAACACAGCAATGTGTACTTTTCAGTACGGAAAGACAGACTGCAGAGATCAAAGTGTACAGTTTTTTTACCGACATACAGAAAATAAACAGCAATGTGTACAATCCAGTACGGACAGACAGACCAAATAAAGCAATTGATTATTTATAATTATAATATTTATTAACTGCAATTGGGTTGTCACCCGGTGGCAGTGGTTATTTTACATTGATAGAAATACGAAATTGGTTACTACTAAATTTAAGTCGGGAGGGCTACATGAGAAGCAAGTAGTGGCAACTTGGAATGTAGGGAACCATCTCAGCATTTGCTTTTAGACAGAATGAAACCAAGAAAACGAAGTAAGGACAGACAGACCACACACAGCATTGTTCTCAGTTTATTACACACAAACAGGGCACACACAGCAATATAGATTTCAGTTCCGACACACAGACCACACCGATCTTTGTGTACAGTTCAGTACAGTCAGACACACACAGCAATGTATTCTGTTCAGTACAGAGAGACAGACATACCACAAAATACCTTTTGTACATTTCAATACAGACAATCCACCCACAGCCATGTGTACAGTTCAGTAAATGCAGACCGTCCAAACACTTCAATGTGTAAATTTCAGTACCAACAGACAGACCAAACCAAGTAATAAGTACTGTTTAGTATCGGCAGACACACCGCAAACTGCAAATTGTACAGCTCAGTAACAACAGAGAGACCAGACACAGCAATGCGTAAAGGTCAGTTCCGACAGACTTACCACACTAAGCAATATGTAAACATCGGTATTGAAATACAAACAAGAGAAGATACGTGAAAATTTCAAGACAGACAGAGAGAATCTAAACAGAAATGTGTAGTTTTCAGGATCTAGAGAGAGACTAAACACAACAAATTGTACAGTTCAGTACCGACATACACACCGTAGAGCAATGTGTACAATTCAGCACCGACACAAACACCACAAACAGCAATTTGAAAAGTTCAATACCGACAGACTGACCGTAGAGAGCAAAGTGCACAGCTCAGTACAGACAGACCGACCACACACAGCAATATGCAGAGTTCGGTACTGACAAAAGCACTCTAGACAGTAATATGTGAAGTTCAGTACCGACAGAAAGACTGTAGACATCTATTTGTATATTTCAGTATCGACAGGTAGAGACACAGAGAAATGTGAATTGTTCGTTCCCGAAATATAGAGCGTAGACAACAATGTGTGAATTTTAGAAACGACAGACAACCGTAGAGAGCAATGAGTAAATTTAAGAACCGAGAGATCGTAGAAGCGCTGATACTTTTTCGGTTCGTTTCCAACAGACAGACCGTAGAAAACAATGTGTAGAGTTCAGTTACGATTGACAGACCACACACGGCAATATGTACAGGTCAATACCGACAGACAGACATTAAGCAGCAATGTGTACAGATCAATAACAAAAGACAGACCACACACGGCATTGTTTAGAGTTCAATACCTAAAGACAGAATAGACACAACAATATGTACAATTCAATACCGACAGAAAATACACACACAACATTATTTTCAGTTCAGTACCGAAAGAAGGACCGCACAAAGCGAAGATTTTAGTTCAGTACCGACAGACAGAACACACACACCGATATGTACTGTTCAGTAAAGTGAGACACAACTCACAAATCAATGTTTACAGTTCAGTACAGACAGAGTTACCACCCACAACTATGTGTACATTTCTGTACCGACTGACAGACAGACAAAACAAAGCAATATTTACAGTTTAGTAACGAACGACAGACCACACTCAGCAATATGCATATTTCAGTAACGACAGAGAGACCACAAAAAGCAATGTTATGCGTTCTGTAAATAAAGACAATCCACACAAAACAATATTAAAAGTTAAGTATTGACAGTGTGGCCACACACATCAATGAGTATAGTTCAGTACGGACAGACCGACAAGACACAGCAATGTGTAGTTTTTAGTACAAACAGAGACCATAAACATCAATATAAACTCTTTAGTAAGGACAGAAATTCTACACAAAGCAATGTGCTCGGTTCAGTACAGAAAGACAGGCCATACACAGCAATGTGTAAAGTTCACAACTGACACGCAGACAATACAGAACATTCTGTAGTGTTCATTACAGACAGACAAACACAGCAATTTGAACTAATCAGTACCGACAGGGAGAACACACACTGCAATATGCTCAGTTCAGTGCAGAAAGAGGGACCACTCATAGCATTGTGTACAATTCAATACAGACAGTCCGACCACACACAGAAATGTGTACAGTTCAGTATAGGCAGAAAGTTCACACCCTTCAATATTTAAAATTAAGTATCGACAGACAGTCTACAAACAGAAATTTGCTCATTTCAGTATAGACATAACGACCACACACAGCAATGTGTGTAACTCAGTACAGACAGACAACATACCGCAATTTGTACATTTCGATACCGTCAGGAAACCACAAACAGCAATGTGTTCTGTTAAGTACTGAGAGAAAGAACATACACAGCAATGAATACAGTACAGTACCGAAAGACAGACCACACACAGCAATGTGTACATTTCAAGAACGAAAGAAAGACCGCATACAGCAAATGTTTTCAGTTCAGTAAATAGAGACAGAAAATACACAGCAATTTGTAGAGCTCAGTACCACCAGACGGAACACACACAGCAATTAGTAGAGTTCAATAATGACAGACAGACCACACACAACAATGTGAAAAATTCAGTACAGACAGAAAAACTCACACAACAATAAATAAAAATTAATAGACAGAGAGATCTCACCCGTCATTGTGTTTTTTCAGTACCGACAGAAATTTCACAGAGAGCAAAGTTTTCCGTTCAGTAAAGACATTAAGACCACACACATCAATGTGCACAATTCAGTACAGACTGAGAGAACACTAAAGAAATTTGTTCAGTTCAAACGAGTATGTCAGTCCCCACACAGCAAAATGTAGAATTCATTAATGTCGGACAGACCACACATAGCAATGTGTTCATTTCTTTACTGAAAGCAGACTAAACACAGCAATATGTTCAGTTCACTACAGACAGAGAGATCACACAAATTATTGTGTATATTTCAGTACAGACAGTCTGACCACACACAGCAATGTGTAGAGTTCAGTTTAAACAGAGAGACCACACATTCGAAGATGTTCATATCTGTAACGATAAAGGACTACACGCAGCAATTTGTTCAGTTTAGTAAAGAAAAACAGACCACACACAGCAATATGTACAGTTCAGTATCGAAAGACAGACTGCAGCCAACAAATAGTACAGTTCAGTACCGACAGAGATACCAGACTCAGCAATGTGTACAGTTATGTTCCGACAGACTTACCACACACATCAATATCTACAGTTCAGTATTAACAGAAGAAAACGTAAAGAAATTTTTAAAGTTCCATACAGACAGAGAGGCTTCAAACAACAATGTGTATATTTCAACACTGACAGAAAAATCACACATAGCAAATTGTACAGTTCAGGACTGACGTACAGAAAGTAGACAGCAAAATGAACAATTCAGTGCAGACAGACAAAACACAATAAGCAATTTGTACACCTCAGAACCGACAGAGGGACTGTAGACCGCAATGTGTACACTTCAGTACCGACAGACAGAACGTAGACAGTAAATTGTACAGTTCAGAACCGACAGAAAGACCGTAGACAGTAATATGAGCAATTCAGTACCGACAGGCAGACCACACACAGCAAAGTTTACAGTACAGTACCTACAAACACACCATAACAACAATTTGTATGGTTCAGGACTGACAGAGAGACCGAAGTCAGCAATTTGAACAGTTCAATACTGAAAGACACAACGTAGACAGAAATTGGTTCAGTTAAGTACAGACATGCAGACACACGCAGCAATTTGTTCAGTGCAGTAGCGACAGAGAGACTGTAGACAGTAATATGAAAAGTTCAGTACCGACAGATATACTAAACAAAGCAATTTGTAGGGTTCAGTACCGACAGAGAGACCGTAGTAAGAAATTTGTTCTGCTCATTACCGAAAGACAGACCGCACACGGCAATGTGTACTTTCCTGTATCGACAGACAAATCGAACAGAACAATGTGTACAGTTCAGTAACGAAGGAGAGACCACTCAGAGAAATTTGTACAGTTCAGTACAGTAAGAGAGACCGCAGAAAGCAAATGTGTACCGTTCAGTACAGAGAGACTGACTACACACAGCAATGTGTACAGTTCAATACCGAAAGACAGACCACACACAAAAATGTGTACAGTACAGTACCGAATGAAAAACCACAAAATAGCCATGTGGTCAATTCAGGACTGAAACAAAGACCATACACAGCAAAGTGTAGAGTAAAGTAGCGAGAGACAAGCAACACACATCAGTACGTAGAGTTCAGAACAGAGAGTCAGAACATTCATAGCAATGTGTAAAATTCAGTAAAAGCAGAGAAAACACACACAGCATTATGAACAATTCAGTACCGAAAGCCAGAAAACACACAGCTATAATTAAATTACAGAAACTAAAAAGAGTACACACACAGCAATATGTATACTTCAGTACCGAAAAACAGACCACAAACAGCAATGTGTTCAGTTCATTAATTAGCGACACACCAAACACAGCAATATATATATATATATATATATATATATTCCAGTATCGACGGAGTGACCAAACACAACAATGTGTATAGATCAGTACCGACAGAAAAACAACGCACAACAATGTGTAAAATTCAGTACCGAAAGAGAGACAATACCCTCCACTATGTACGGCACAGTAAGTTCAGACACACCACACACAACAATGTGTAAAGTTCACTAATGACCGACAGACCATACACAGCAATTTGTACAGCTCAGTATCGAAAGAAAGACTATAAAGAGCAAAGTGTACAGTTTACTTCCGACAAGAAGACCACACACAGCAACTTTTAAAATTCAGTACCAACAGACAGACCACACAGAGCAATGTGTTCAGTTCAGTACATAGAGACAAACCACAAAAAAATATGTGTGTAATTCAGTACAGACTACACAGAGCAATGTGTATAGTTCGGTATATACAAAAAGTCCACACACTTAAATGTGTACATTTCAGTACCGTTAGACAGAACACATAGAGCAATATGTTCATTTAAGTAAAGATATACAGACCACACAGAGCAATGTGTAAAACTCAGTACAGGCAGTCAGAACACACACAGCAATATGTATAGTTCAGTACCAAAAAAACACAAACAACAATGTTTTCGGTTCAATTAAGAGAGACAAACCACACACAGCAATGTGTAGAATTCAGTACCGACAGACAGACCACACACAGCAATGTGAAATGTTCGGTACAGACAGGAAGATTTCACACAGAAATTTATTCTGTTCAGGTACGATAGACCGACCACACTCAGCGTTGTGTACAGTTCAGTAGCGACAGACAGATCTCAGGCTGCCTTGTGTAAAGTTTAGTACCGAAAGACAGAACTCCCAAAGCAATTTGTTCAGTTCAGTATCATAAGTCAGACCACAACAGCAATTTGAACAGATCAGTACTAATAGAGAGACAACACACAGCCTTGTTTTCAGAACAGTCAGACGGACAAACCAGACACATTCATTGTGTACAATTCAGTACAGACTTTCAGACCACACAAAGCAATGTGTACAATTCAGTAGAGCCAGAAACACGACACACTTATATTTGTTCATTTAAGTAACCACAGACAGTCCACACTCAGCAATGTGTTCATTTCAGTAAAGACATACAGACCACACACAGCAATTTGCATAATTCAGAACAGGCAGACACACCTAACACAGCAATTCGTTCAGTTTGATAAAGAGAGACAAACCATACATAGTAAATTTACAGTTCAGTACATACAGAGAAACCACACGCAGCAATTCGTACATTTCCGTACCGACAGAAAGACCGCAACCAGAAGTTTTGTAAAATTCATTACCGACAAACACACGATACAAAGAAATGTGAATATTTCAGTACAGACAGACAGAATTCTCTTAGAAATTTGAAAAGTTTAGTACAGAAAGAGACAACATGAAACCTTGTATATTTTACAGTACAGACACACCAAACACAACATGTGTACAGTTCAGTACCGAAAGACAGAACACACACAGAAATTTGTACATTTCAGTACGGACAGACAGACCACACAGCTATGTTTAAGTTCAATATAGACAGACAGAACACACACAGCAAATTTTACAGTTCAGTACCGACAGACAGACCTCAAAGAGCAATGTGTAAATTTCGGTACCGAGAGACGCACGACGCTGAGCAATATGTACAGCTAAGTGCAGACAGATTTCAGACAGCAATTTGTAAATTTCAGTACACACAGAGAGACCACACACAACAATGTCAACAGTTAAGTACCGACAGACAGATCACACGCAAAGATGTTTACAGATTAGTACCAAAAGAAAGACAACACACTCACTAATGAGTCCAGTTTAGTACAGAGAATCAGACCACAAGCATCAAAGTGTAAAGTTAAATACAAACAGAGAAATCGCACACAGCAATTTGCAAATTCCTGTACCGACAGATCACAAAGAGCAACATTTATATTTCGGTAGCGACAGAGAGACCACACAGAGAAATATGTATTACTCAGTACTGTCAGAAAGACCAAAATTTCAATGTGGTCAGTTCACTACAGAGAGACAGATCACAGAAAGCAATATGTACAGTTCTGTACAAAACAGACAGACTTCACACATCAATGTGTACAGTTCAATACCGACAGACAGACGACACACAACAATGTAAATAATTCTGTACCGAGAGACAGACAACACAGGGCATTGTGTACAGATAAGTACCGACAGAAAGACCGCACACTACAATGTGTTCAGTTCAGTAGAGAGAGACAGACTTCCCATAGATATATGTAGAGTTCAGTACAGACCGAGTTACCACGATCAACTTTATGTACAGTTCAGTACAGACAGACAGACCAAACAGAGAAATGTGTACAGTTCAGTACAGACAGAGACCGCACACAGCAATATGAACAGTTCAGTACAGACAGAGAGGCCAAACACAGCAATGTGTACAATTCAGTACCGACAGAACGAAAAAAACACAGCAATGTGAACACTTCTGTATCGACAGAGGGACCACACACAAGAATTTGTACAGGTCAGTACCGACAGGCAGACGGCACACATTTTTTTGTTTACAGTTAAATACGGCAGACAAACCACACAGCAATGTGTTTATTTCTGTGCTGAAAGACAGAACAAACACAGCAATATATATAGTCCAGTACAGGCAGAGAGAACGCACAAATCTATGTGTACATTTAAGTAGCGACAGACAGATCACAAACAGCAATATTTACAGTTGAGTACAGAGAGAAAGACCACACACAGCAATGCCTACATTTCAGTACATACAGACGGACCACATATTGCAATGTGCAAATTTCCGTACCGAGAGAATAAAGAAGACAAACACTAGTTCCTTATAGTACCGACAGAGAGACCACACACATCAATGTGTATATTTCAGTAAAGACAGACTACACTAAGCAATATGTAAAACTCACTATTGAAAGAAAGTCAACACACAATAATTTGTAAAGTTGAGCGACGTTAGAAGACCTCTCACAGCAAAATGTTTATTTCTGTACAGAGAGACAGACCACACAGAGCAATGTGTAGTAATCACTAGCGAGAGGCAGACCACACACAGCAAATTATACGGTTCAGTAACGACAGAGCGTCCACACACAACAATATGTACAATTCAGTACCGAAAGACAAAACACACACTGCAGTTTTTACTGTTCAGAAACGACTGAGAGACCACAAACACAGATGGGTACAGTTCATTACAGGGAGACAGATCACACACAGCAATATGTAGAGTTCTGTACCGACAGAGAGACAACAACAGCAAACTTTACGGTTCAGTAGCGACAGATATACAACACACAGCAATATGTACAGTTCAGTACATACAAAGGGTTCAGAACTGACAGACACACTTGAGACAGCAATGTGTGTAGTTCAGTTCATACAGACATACCACACATAGCTGTGTGTAAATATCAGTACCGAAAGAAAGACCACACACAGCACTATATTTTGTTCGGTACCGAATGACAGACCGCACACAACCATGTGTACTGTTTAGTATCGAAAGACAGATCGAAGAAATCAATGTGTACATTAAAGTGCAGACAGACAGACCGCACCAAACAAAGTGCACAGATCAGTATCGACAGAGAGACCGGAGACAACAAATTGTACAGTTCGATACCGACAGACAGACTCCACAAAGCAATATGTAGGGTTCAGTATTGACAGACAAACGCCAGACAGCAATGTGAACATTTCAGTACCGACAGCCAATCCGTAGACAGCTATGTGAAAATTTCAATACAGAAAGACAGAGAATTCGCAGCAATTTGTAAAGTTCAGAATCGACAGACAGGCCGCAGACAGCAATGTGTATATTTCAGTTCTGGCAGACAGAAAACACTAAGCAATTTTTACAGTGTTTTACCGAAAGACTGATATCACAAAATATTTTGTAAAGTTCAGTACAGAAAGGCAGACAAACACAGGAATGTGTACATTTCAGTACCTTCATTGAACCCATACTCAGCAATATGTAATTTTCAGTACCGACAGAGAGACAATTCACATCTATACGTAAAGTTAAGTATAGCCAGAGTGACCGAAAAAACTATGTGTAAAATTCAGTACCGACTGACAGACCAAATATAACAATCTGAACAGTTAATTAACGACAGACTGACCGTAGACAGAAATTTGTACTGTTAAGTACCGTCAGACAGACAAAAACAGAATAGTGTACAGTTAAGTACAGACTTACAACCCCTAGACAACAATGTGTAGAAATAAGTACCAACATAAGGACCGTAGACAGCAATATGTACAGTTCTGTACCGACAGACAGACAAAACCCAGCAATGTGTACAGTTCAGTACCAATGGAAAGACCACGAACAGCAATATATAAAGTTTAGTATCGACAGACAGACTGCAGACAGCAGTGTGTACAGTTCAGTACCGACAGGCACGCCACACACAGCAATATGTACAGTTCAGTATCGACGGACACACCACAGAGAGAATGTGTGCAGTTCAATACCAACAGACAGACCACAAACAGCAATGTGTACAGTACAGTACCGGCAGACAGACCTCGCACAGATGTGTGTACATTTCAGTACCGACAGACACACCGTAGGATGCAATGTGTTCGGATCAGTACGGACAGAAAAACCACACTCAGAAATGTTTAAAGATCAGAACCGAAAGACAGACCGTAGAGAGCAAATTGTACAGTTAAATACTGACAGACTATGCGTACACAGCAATTTGAAGAGTGGAGTACCGACAGGCAGACTGTTGTAAGCTATATGTACCGTTCAGTACGGACAGAGAGACCGTTGACAGTAATGTATACAATTCAGTACCGACAGACAGACAGTAGAAATTTAGGTGTAAAGTTCTATATCGGCAGATAGACCACACACAGAAATATGTACATTTCTGTACAGACAGACTGAACGTATACAGCAATGTGTACAGTTCAGTACTGAGAGAGAGACCACACACATCAGTGTGTACTGTTCATTACCGACAGAGAGACCACACAAGGCAATGCGTAATGCTCAAATAATACAGATCGACCCTAGACAGCAATATGTACATTTCAGTACTGACAGACAGACCGTAGAATGCAATGTGTACAGTTAAGTACCGACATACACACCGCAGACAGAAATGTATATATTTCAGTACCGACAGACAACCCGTAGACAGCAATATGTAAAGCTCATTGCCGACAGAAGGACCAAATACAACAATGAGTACTGTTCAGTACCGACAGAAAGACCGTAGACCGCAATGTGTAAATTTCTGTACCGCCAGACAAAACAAAGACAGCAATGTGTACAGTTCAGTACCGACAGATTGACCACACACAACAAATTGTACTGCCCGGTACCGACAGACAGACCGTAGACCGCAATGTGTAAATTTCAGTACCGACAGACCGATCGCACACAGCAATTTCAATAGTTCAGTAACAACAGACCGACCGTTGACAATAATGTGTACAATTCAGGACAGACAGACTGATCACACCCAGAAATATGTATGGTTCAGTACATAAAGAGAGACCGTAGACAATATGTACAGTTTGGTACCGACAGACAAATAAACACAGCAATGTGTATATTTAAATACCGACAGAAAAAAGCAACATTTTGTACAGTTCATTACCGACAGATAGAACAAACACTGTCATATTTTCAGTGGAGTATCGACAGACAGGCCCAAGATAGCTATATGTACGTTTCGTTAACGAAAGTTTTACCACACACAACAGTATGTACAGTTCACTATCGACAGACAAGCAGAAAGACTGCTATGTGAACAGTTCAGTACCAACAGAAAGACCACAAACAGCAATGTGTTCAATTCGTTACCGACAGACAGACCACACCAAACAATACATAGGTTTCGGTACCGAAAAATGGACCGCATACAGAATTGTGTAAATTTCAGTACCGACAGACAGAAAACACGCAAAAATATGTACAGTTTTCTAAACACAGACCGCATACACACGGCGTTGTGTACAGTTCAGTAGCGAACAACAGACCGTAGACAGCAATATTAACAGTTCAGTACTAACTGACAGATCTCAAAAACGGAAATGTATAAATTTAAGTACCGAGAGACAGATTATGGACAGCAATATTTATATTTCCGTAGCGACAGTAATAAAACACAGAGCTATATATAAATTTCGATTATAGCAGAGAGAACGCAGACAGAAATGTGTAAAGTTCAGTACAGTCAGAATCCCACACTCAGCAATAAGTAGAGTTCAGGAAATTCAGGCTGACCGTAAACAGCTTTGTGTACATTTCAGTACCGAAAGACCACAAACAGCAATGTGTAAAGTTCAGTACCGACAGACATAACACACAGAGCAATAAAAATATTAAGTACTAACAGATCGACCGTAAACGGCAATGTGTACATTTCAGTACCGACAGACAGACCACACACAGCAAAGCGTTCAGTTCAATACCGACAGACAGACCAAACACAGCAATTTTTAGAGTTCCGTACCGAAAGACCGAACGTAGAGAGCTAATTAAACAGTTCATTACCGACAGACAGACAGACAACGTGCAGCAATATGTAAAGTTCAGGACCGACAGATTGAACGTAGACAGAAATATGTACAGTTCAGTACCGACACAAAGACCACACACAGCAATGTGTACAGATCTGAACCGACAGACAGACCACACACAGCAATATGTACAAATCAGTAACAACAGACCAACCAAACACTGCAATGTGTAAAGTTACTTACCGGCAGACAGGCCACAAACACCAATTTTTGCAGTTCAGTACCGAGAGACAAACGTAGACAGCAATGTGTGTTGTTCAATGTCGACAGACAGACCAAACACAGCAATGTGTACAGTTGAGTACCGAAAGACACAGCGTAGACAGATATATGTACTGATCAGACAGACTTCGCACAGCTATTTGTATTGTTCAGTACCGACACACAGACCATAGACATAAATTTGTACAATTCAGAACAACAGAGAGATCGTAGGCAGCAATGTGTAAAGTTCAGTAATTAAAGCGGGACTAAACACAGCAATATGTACAGTTGAGTACCGAAAGACAAAACGTAGTCAGATATATGTACTGATCAGACAGACTTCGCACAGCTATTTGTATTTTTCAGTACCGACACACAGACCATAGACATAAATTTGTACAATTCAGTAACAACAGAGAGATCGTAGGCAGCAATGTTTAAAGTTCAGTAGTTAAAGCGGGACTAAACACAGCAATATGTACAGTTCAGAACTTAATGACAGAACACACACAACAATATAGAGAGTTCAGTACCGACAGACAGACCGTAGACAGCAGTATATACACTTCAATACCTAAAGAGTGAATACACACATCATTGTCTACAGTATAGTACGGACAGACACAACACACAGCAATGTGTACAGTTCAGTACCGTCAGACAGAATGCCGAGAACAAAGAATAAATTTCAGTAACGACAGATGGACCACACACAGCAATTTTACATTTCAATAACGACAGACCTACCACACAGAGCAATGTGAACAGTTCGGTAACAACAGAGTGACCACACAGAGCAATGTTAAACGTTCAGAACCGACAGTCCTACCGTATACAGCTATGTGTATATTTCAGGCCCGAAAGAGGGATTAAACATTAAAATGTTACTTTTCAGTACCGAGAGGCAGACCACACACAGCTATATGTACATTTCATTACCGACAGACAGACTATACCCAGCAATGTGCAAGTTTCAGTTCTGGCAGGCAGAACGTATACAACATTTTATAGAGTTCGGTAACGACAGACAGAGCACACACCACAATATGTACAGTTCAGAACTAACAGAGGGACCGTATACAACAATGTGTAATGTTCAGTACCGACAGAGTGGCCACACACAGCAATGTGTAAAGTCAGTACCCACAGACAAATTACACAAAGCAATGTGTAAATTTCAGTACCGAAATTTAGACCACACAAAGCAGTATTTATATTTCAGTAACGACAGACTGCCCACACACATCAATGTGTAAAGTTCAGTACCGACAAACCGACCACACACAGCAGTGTGTAAAGTTCAGTACCGACAGACAGACCACACACATCAATGTGTACAGTTCAGTACCGAACGGCGGACAACGCACAGCAATTTGTAGAGTTTATAAACGAAAGACAGACCACACACAGCAACATGTAAAATTCAGTACCGTGAGGCAGGCCAAACTCAGCAATGTGTAAATTTCCGTACTGAAAATAAACACAAACAGCAATTTCATAAGATCAGTACAAATATACAGACCAAAGTGAGCAAACAGTACTGTTCAGTAACAAACAGAGGGCACGTAGACAGAAATCTGTAAGTTTCAGTAACGGCAGACAGAAAAAAACAACATTTTTACAGTTCACTACCGACAGACACACCACACAAAGCAATGTGAACATTTCAGTACCGACAGACAGACCACACTCAGCAATGTGTACAGATCAGTACCGAAAAAAGAACCACACAAAACCATGTGTAAAATTCAGTACCGACAGAGAGAACACACACAGAAATATTTAAAATTCAGTACCGAGAGGCAAACATCAAAAGTAAATTTAACAATTCCGTACCAAATGTGAGAGAAAACAGAGCAATGAGTACAGTTCCTTAACGGCAGACAGACAATAGACAGCAAGGTTTACAGTTCAGTACCGACAGATAGAATACACACAGCATTACATTTCAATTTAATGCCATGTGAGAGATTCCACAAAACAAGTTTTACACTTCAGTACTGAAAGAGGGACCACCCACAGCAATGTGTACAGCTAAATACCGACAGTCAGACTGCACAGATTAATGTGTTCAGTTTAGTTCAACAGACAGACCTACCAAAGCAATGTGAATATTTCAGTATCTTAAGAGAGACTACAAACAACAATGTGTACTGTACAGTACCGACAGACCGACTCTAGAGAGCAATGTGTACATTTCAGTAACGAAAGACAAACTAAACACAGCAATGTTTAGAATTCAGTACTGAAAGACAGACCGTAGACAACAAGGTGTATTGTTCAGTTCCGAATGACAGACAACACACAGCAATGTGTACATTTCAATACGAACTGACAGACCGTAAACAGCAATTTTCACAGATACTACGTAAGTACCAACAGATAGACGACACACAGTAATGTGTACAGATCGGTACCGAAATAGAGACCGCACAAAGCTACTTGTACAATTCCGTACAGGCAGACCGACCGTAGACAGCAATGTGTAATTTTCGGTACTGACAGACAGACCGCTGGCAGAAATTTCTAGAGTTCAGTACCGAAAGACAGACTAAACACAGCAATATGAACAGTTCAGTAACGACAGACCCACCGCAGACAGTAATTTGTACAGTGCAGTGCCGAAAGACAGCAATGTGTACAGTTCAGTACTGACAGTCGGATCGTAGACAGCAATGTGTAGAGTTCAGTACCCACAGATCGACCACAAACAGCAATGGTTACATTTCGTTTCCAACAGAGAGATCACACACAGCAATATGTATATTTCAGTACCGAATGAGAGACCACACACAGCAAATTGCTCAGTTCAGTACCAACAGACCTAACGCAGGCAGCAGTTTTTAAAGTTCATTACAGGCATACAGAACTCACACAGCAATTTGTATAACTTTGTCCCGAAAGGGAGACCAGACTCAACAAATTTTACATCATTACCGACAGACAGTCCACAAATAGCAAAGTGTTCAGTTCAGTAACGAAAGACAGACCACACACAGCAATTTGAAAAGATCAGTAACGACAGTCACACCGTAGACAGCAATGTGAACTGTTCAGTACCAACAGACAAATCAAATACTTCAATTTGTACCGTTTATTACCGAGAGACAGACCACACACACCAATGTGTACAGTTCAGTACAGGCAGAAATACCACACAAAGAAATGTGTACATTCCACTACAGACAGATAGACGACTCACTATAATTTGTACAGTTCAGTAACGAAAGAAAGACTACACACAGAAATATGTATGTTCCTGTACCGACAGGCATATCAACCACAGCAATGTTCCAGTTCAGGACAGACGGACAGACAATTCACATCAATGTTTACTTTACAGTAAAGGCAGACAACATACAACCACTTGTACTGTTCGGTACAGACAAACAGATAACCCACAGCAATGTGTAACTATCAGTAACGACAGAGAGACCACACATAACCCAATGTTTAAATTTCGGTACCGAGAGACGGACCACATACAGCAATGTGTAGGTTTCGGTACTGAAATACAGACTACACACATCAATGTGTATATTTCAGTACAGACGGACAGACACACAGCGATGTGTACAGTTCAGTACCGACAGACAGTCTACACAGAGCAATGCGTAAAATTTAGTACCGACAGACAGCCCACACACAGCAGTTTTTTCAGTTCGGTACAGACAGACAGACTGATCACAGCAATGTGTTCAGTTCAGTAGAGACAGACCACACACAGCAATGTGTAAGTTCAGTACTGACAGACAGTATACACACAACAATGTGTATATTTCAGTACAGACTGAGAGACACACTCAGCAATGTGTAGATTACCGTACCGATAGACAGACCTCACACAGCAATTTGTTCAGTTCAGTACAGACAGACAGACTACACGCGGAGATTTTTACATTTCAATACCGACAGAAAGAGAACACACAGCAATTCTTTCAGTTCGGAACAAATGGAGAGACAAAACAAACAATATGTACTGTACAATACAGACAGAGAAACTACATACAACTATTTGTACACTTCAGAAACGACAGACAGATGAAACAGAACAATGTGTATAATTCAGGAATGACAGAGAGACCACACAGAAACCAATGTGTAAATTTCAGTACCGAAAACAGACTACACACAGCAATGATGTACAGTTCAGTAGAAAAAGACAGACCACTCACAGCGATATGTACAGATCAGTACCGACAGGCAGACCACACACAGCAATGTGCTCAGTTCGGTACAGGCAGGTAGATCAAACAGAACAATGTGTAATGTTCAGTACTGTCAGATTGACAACAAAACGCAGTTTACAGATTTCAGTACAGACAGCGTAAATTTCAGTCCCGACAAACAGACCACACAATGAAATGTGTTCAGTTCATCACAGACAGACAAACCACAAACAGCAAATTTTACAGTTCAGTAGTGACAGAAAGACAAAACACATAAATTTGTACATTTCAGTACTAAAAGAAAGACCAAACACAGCAATGTGTACAAATTCGTACCGACCGACAGACCACACACTGCAATTTATTCAATTATAAACAAACAAAGTAACCCCACACAGCAATGTATAAATTTCTGTAATGACAGATAGAACACACACATAAATGTGTAGAGTTCAGTACAGACAGACAAACCATACACATCATCAATATTTACAGTTCAGTACCGAAAACCACACCACACACAGCAATATGCTCAGTACAGAACAGTCAAACAGACCACACAAAACAATGTGTACTTTTCAGTATTGACACCCAGACCAAATACAGCAATGAGTTCAGTTCAGTACAGACAGATAGATCACACAAAGCAATGTGAACAATTCAGAACAAACAGACAGACCAAAAGCAGCAATACGTACAGTTCAATACCGATAGAAAAATCACACCTAGCATTGTGTAATTTCAGTACATTCTGATAGACCACACACAGCAATATGTACAGTTCAATAACTACAGACAGATTACACACAGTAAATTTTATATTTCTCTACCGGAAACATATCTAACAAAGCAAATTGTACAGTTCAGTACCGATAGAGAGACCACACACATCTATATGTTCAGTTCAGTACCGACTTATACATACCATATAGCAATTTGTACAGGTCTGTACAGACAGACAGACAGACAGACAGACCGCAGACAGCAAAGTATACAATTCTGTATCTAAAGACAGACCACACACAGCAATGTGTACACTTACGTACCGACAGACGGACCACCCACAGCAATATTTTCATTTCCGTACAGACATACTGAGAGAAGTCAATTTTTACCTTTCAGTTCCGGCAGACCTAAAGCAGGCTGCAAATTTTTCAGTTCAGTAACGAATATCTTACCACACCCGGAATTATATTCAGTTCAGTAAAGAGAGACAGACAGCAGACAGCAATATTTATTGTTCAGTACTTATTGACAGCCCTCAACTCGCAATAAATATTGTTCAGTAATTATAGACCGAACGCACGGAGCAATGGGTAGAGTTAAGTAGAGGCAGACAGATTGCAGCTAGCAATCTGTACATTTCAGTACCGAATGACAGACGACACACAGTAATATTTACAGTTCTGTAACGACAGAGAGACCGCACACAGCAAGTAGTATAGTTCAGTAGCGACAGAGAGACCGCAAGCTGTAATTTGATCTGTTCAGTACCGACAGACGGATCACACACAGCAATAAGTTCAGTTTTGAACTGACAAGCAGACCGAAGGCAGCAAAGTTTACAGTTAGGTGCCGACAGACGGACCACAGACTACAATGTGTACTTTTCAGTACCGAAAGACAGACCACACACGATAATTTGTACAGTTCAGTATCGACAGACCGACCGCAGGCAACGATGTTTACAGTAGAGTAAAGACAGACCGCAGGCTTCAATGTGTACGGTTCAGTAAGGACAGACTGACTGCATACAGCAATGTGTACAGTTAAATACCAACAAACAGACCAGAGAAAAACATATGTAATTTTCTGTACCAAAAGCCAGACAAGACCCATTAATATGTACAGTTCAGTACCGAGAGACAGACCGAAGAAAGCAGTTTTAAAATTTCACTACCGACGGACAGACCGCAGGATACAAAGTATACTTTTCAGTACCAACAGAAAGAGCGCAGGCTACAATTTGTAAAGTTAAATAACGACAGACATAACGAAAGCAATATTTTTTTACTTTTCAATCCCGAATGACGGACCTCACACAGCGATTTGTACAGTTAATTACCAATAGATTAACTGTAGGCAGCATTGTTTAGAGTTCAGTTCAGTTCAGTTAGGACAGAGTGAACACACACGGCAATGTGTAAAGTTAAGTACCGAAAGACAGACCACAGACATAAATGTGTACATTCAGTAACGAAAGGGAGACCACACACAACAAAGTGTAAAATTCAGTAACAACAGACACTGCATACAGCAATAGGTACAGATTAGTACAAACAGACAGACCACACATAGCAATAAGTACAGTTCTATACCTACAGACGAACCACAAACAGGAATGTGTACAGTCAATTACCGACAGACAGACCACAAAGAGCAATGTATAAATTTCAGTACCGAGAGAAAGACAACTCACACCAATTTGTATAGTTCAGTGCCGAAAACAGACCAAAAAAAGCAATAAGTTCTGTTCGGGACCGACAGACAGACTACACACTAAAATTTGTACAATTCAGTACAGACAGACAGACCCCACACAGCAATTTGTAATGTTCAGTACCGATAGAAAGACCGCAGGCTGTAATATGTTCAGTTCGGTACCGACATACCGATAACACACAGCATTATGTTCGGTTTAGTACCGAAAGACAGGCGGCATACAGCGATGTTTACAGCTCAGTAACGACAGATACACCACAGACAAAAATATTTACTTTTCATTACCGAAAGTCAAACCACACACAGCAGTATGTACAGTTCAGTACCGATGGCCCGACCGCAGAGAGCAGTGTTTAAAATACACTAACGACAGACAAACCTCAAGCTGCAATATATAGAGTTAAGTAAGGGCAGACCGACCGCACAGAATAATGTGCATAGTTCAATATTGACAAAGAGATAAAAGGAAATTATATGTATTTTCCGTACCGAAAGACAGAGCAGACACAAAAATGTGTACAGTTAACTACCGAGATAAAGACCGCAGAAAGCAACGTATACAGTTCAGTACCGACAGACAGACCCAGGCTACAATATATAATTTAGAGTACCGACAAACAGACCGCTGGATGTATTGTGTATATTTCAGTAAAATCAGACTGACCCAAGTCTAAAATATGTACTTTTAAGTACCGAAACACAGACCACACAAAACAAATTGTATAGTTTAATACCGACAAAGGGACTGCAGACAGAAGTTTGGAAGTTTCAGTACCGAAAGTCAGACCATACACAACAAAGTGTACAATTCAGTACCGACAGCCAGAATTCACACAACAATTTGTAAGGTTCAGTATTGAGAGAAATTCCACACAAATTAATGTTTAAAGTTCAGTACCGACAGACAGACCGCACGCAATTATGTGTAGAATTCAGTACCGTCAGAGAGACCAAAAACAGCAATGTTTATAATTCAGTACCGAAAGAGAGACCACACACAGCAATTTGTAGAGTTCAGTACCGAAAAGCAGACCGCATTCTGCAATGTGTACAGTTCATTACAGACAGACGGACCACACAGAGATATGTGTACAGTTCATTAAAAACAGACGGACCAAAAACAGCAATGTGTACAGTTCGGTACCGAGAGACAGAAGGCAGAAAGCCAAGTGTACGGTTCAGTACGGACAGACAGACCGCAGGAAACAATGTGTACTGTCCAGTACCGACAGATAGAGCGCAGACATCAACGTGTACAGTTTAGTACAAACAGACCGACCGCATACAGCAAAGTGTACAGTTTAATACCGAGAGAGAGACACCACAAAAATACGTACAAGTCAGTTCCGACAGATACACCACACACAGCAATTTATACTTTTCAGTATTCACAGACAAAGCATACACAGCCAAGTGTACAGTTCAGTACCGACAGACAGAA
>Ga0123357_10000882_pt1 | contig 30589 bp, 14 predicted proteins | sample TergutEmb28metaG_FD_89873 | JGI IMG/M metagenome (GOLD analysis project Ga0123357, IMG submission 89873) | Embiratermes neotenicus P4 segment gut microbial communities from Petit-Saut dam, French Guiana - Emb289 P4 | ecosystem: Host-associated > Arthropoda: Insects > Digestive system > Gut ...
CTTTCCCCCCCCCCCCCCCCCCCCCCCGCCCCCCCCCCCCCCCCCCCCACACCAACAATGACAGAGCCAAAGGGAGATGACCCCCACCTAGGATACCACCGTACCTGCTCATACACAGTTTATATTTCATACATACATTCTGGCCAGGTGATGAGATCTCAACATCCACCACAATATACCTAGTCTCGTAGAACTTTGCAACCTGATGATGGCCAAGTAGGCCGAAACATGTCGTTCATTAACATCTAATAAAACTAGTTGCGTTTTGATGTACTTTACCTTGATTTATTTCATTTCTGTGTACATATTATTAATTTTGTTTCCCAGCAGAATTTTCAAGGTAAGAAAATTTTTAATAAGACCTGAAGCTTTCACAGTGAATAAAATACATGTAAACCAAATCTCAGGAAAACCACAGCAACTTGGAGTAAAAATAAAAAGTTTAGGAGACCTGCGCTCCAAGTATCAGGGAATATCTGCCAATGTAGGACTCCTATGCGTATGAGGACCTGTATACAGCATTTTAGTCATCCTGAAATTCCTAACTACTTTTTGATCATATTTTTCTTTATAGAATCACCCTGGTTATTTATAGGCGTATGTTTCCCATTACAGGTATACAAAGTTAGGAACCTGCAAGTAGCATTCTGCATTCTTCATGACAAATTTTGCTGTGCAGCATTTTAGTCATCCAGAAATTCCTAACTACCATTTTGATAATATTTTTCTTTATAGAATCACCCTGGTTATTTATAGGCTTATATTTCCCATTACAGGTATTCAAAGTTAGGAACCTGCAAGTAGTATTCTGCATTCTTCATGATAAATTTTGCTGTGCAACGTTTTAATCAACCTGACATTCCTAACTACCTTTTTGATAATATTTTTCTTTATGGAATCACCCTGGTTATTTATAGGCTTATATTTCCCATTACAGGTATTCAAAGTTAGGAACCTGCAAGTAGCATTCTGTATTCTTCATGACTAATTTTGCTGTGAGCTAGAAGGAAGGCCATAAATTTAGAGCCAAAAAATTGTTCAACATCACAGTACATACTTGCAAAATATGGATTGGTCAATGCCTTTAATCAGCACACAAGCAAAACTTTGCATCACATAATGGCATTACAAACAAAATGTCCACCAACCCATTTACTACAAGAGATAAGCCAGATAGAACAAAGATTCTGTTCACTACCAAAGATAAGCAGTTTTTCTGGGATTTTTAAAAAAATTAGATTGAGACAAAAAATAAAAACAATCACTTTGGAAAGCACTCGGTGCAATTAAAAACATTCAGGTGCCATGGCAATTTTGCAACTAGGATTTATCAAGCCCTCTGTTATGGAACTTTATCCTTTGACACTGCTAATAACATGAGGAATATTTTAATTCTCTCAGTTATGAATAGAAAGCAGAACAGCTGTACACTTTCAGATGACTATGAAAATAAGTGGGAAGAAAAACAGATGGATAAGCAACAATGGAACACTCATAGTTGTCCCTGTATACACCATGATGGCATATGGGGAAATGGAGGTATAGCTCCACTTAGTTCTCAATCTCAGTACAAGATGGGGCTGAGTATTCAGCCTCATGCCCTGGCTGCTTTGACCCCGGGGAAGAGGTCCCAGTAACCACTGAGCAGGAGGCATGGTGGGTCCTACAGTTGGTCTGGATGCTTCTGACAAAAAAACAGTTTGTTCCTAACAGGAATCAAACAATGACTCTTCATTTGTCCAGCCTAAAGCCTAGTCACCATACAAACTAAGCTTCCAGGTTGACTCTTTATATAATAAATTTGTTCATCCTATGACAAATCAGGGCTTGAATGTTTTAGGTACCTTCAGACACTCAGCTGCATGATACAAGTTAATTTAATTTACGTAAATTGAGTGTACTACACAGAATTCACTGACGTTACTTACACAAAGTTTTGAATCAGCTCCATCCTCTATCAATAACAATAACCCTTTCCTGTAAATGAACCAACCAGGTTACAAGGGAAATTCTGCTACTGCATTTGTGAAAGCAGATTACCAACAGACTGCATGGATACCACCAAACAAACGTACCATAAATGCAGCTGTTAAATGACAGCTGTGGAACAGCACATGCAATGTCACATGGGTACTGAGAACATCCCACCCGCAGGTCCTTGAAGTAACAGTCAACATGATTTACAGCACTTCTTGCAGAATGCATATCTGTTTCCAGATGATCATCCTCTACATGTACAATGTGTGTAACTACAAAACACCCACTGTTTGATTATCTGATACTGTGCAGCATTTGATGATGTGTAACTCAAACAAAACACCTCAGGGCATATGTTATAAAACATTTTCGACTTTTTTTTAAACAAGGAATCACATTATGGATGTCTTGTGTGGAAATTTCTTTTTACCCTGCACATTATTATAGGACTCCACTTATTCACACATCAAGTTCACAAAAACCTTCTGATTAGTCCTAGACAAAAATAAAACACCTAGAGATCACCACGGATATGACTTATGATTTAAATACTACATAATTCTGAATGCATGAAGAATTATCACATATCTTTTATGTATAAACTGCTGTAAAAGTCTGGAAATCAGAGAGTGGCTCTTGGCTGCTACACAGTTATAGACTGAAGATTACATCATGCAGACCCTCTAAACAATCACAGTCTTTACTGTCTGTATGTCATACGGTGTCCAGCTTGTTTGAAGTTTGTCAATGTGTTATGTTGCTGGTTCATACAACACTACATCATCTACATAGGTTATTTAGCTTGGAGTGAAATGGGGACATAATTGTACACAATTAACTGAAAAGAGTGAGAAAGAGAAAGGTTGCAGCATAGCTCAAGGTAACAGCCTGGCATTTTCCTGCAAAAGAGCATCAATAATGATAATTCACCAGTCAGGACTAAACTGAGACACCATCAAAAAACAGTTCAAATACAGAAACACTGAGATATCATGCTTGGTATATATATAGTGTGCAGTGTGTATGGTCCACAGTACTGGGTGTATGACGGCTCAGTAATTACACCTTAAAGGAACTGATTAGTTCACACATGGAAAGAGAGTCACCATAATTTAAAGAAAGAAAGGAAGGAAGGGAAAATGTTGGTCTGGGCACACTGAGGAAGATAACGAAAATCCTAGTCAGGATAGTGGTTTGTCTAGATTCTGAAATAAACATTTCTCAGATACATGTAAAGAAGTGCTGAAGTGACCCTCCTTAGTCAGTTTGTGAACTTTCATATATGAATGTAAATAGCAATATCTCTAGTTATTTGTAGGATTCTACCTTTTACACTGGAGGGTGAAAGTTGTGCACAACTGGACATCCATGTGTGCAAGAAGCAACAAATGCATTTCTGCCACCTTTGATCAGAAGCCTAAGCATAAACATACTTACTGTAATATCAGGCATTGCAATGTGAAATGTTCATAACAGCTGTAACTGTAGACAGTGATCATGCCACTGGAAAGGGTTTAAGAAAGACAAGCAACAACAAACAGTACTACATACCTTGTGATAAGAAGCCAAGACATAGAGAAAACAAGCAAATGAGGGGAACACACTCCTATGCAAAACAAACATGAGAAAGGAAGCAGCAACGGTTTCAGAAAAGACCCTTGTCGGGCAACTAACATAGTTTAAAATTTTGTTTCTGATGAGAAGAAATTTATACTTTTTCCCTTTGTATATTTTTCCTTTTTTCTTAGTATGTCTTTGTCTTTGCATCTATTAAATCCCTCCAAGTTGTTAAGACTGATTGCTGGAGGGAATCATGCTGTGTGGGGACATCCAGTGGTGCGAACAAAACTGTACAGTAGGATGGTGGATGAAAACTTCTCATTGCCAATTATCAAACCTCAATTAAAACACTCTAATCTTGGCTGTCACTTTGTTTAATTTTGAGATGCAGTCCAGCCACGTTGCCTCATTCTGAGCCCTGCACATTGCTCAACACCCAACTTGTAGTGAACATTTAGTGTACACATGAGGTGCACATTAATAAAGCAATCCTGAAAAATAGTGCAACCCGCAAAAAATAAGGTAAGCAGAAGGTGCCATATAATATGCCAACCTGCAGCAATTTGGAAAAACTAACAATGCTCCCCTGAAAATGTTCTCCAGTTTCTGGTAACAGTTTTAACAACTTCAGGAGTCCAAAAAAGTATTGGAGAGGAAAAATATAAAGATCTATATGCAACAAATCTAAGAAAAGTGTGTGGTGTTAACTGTTCTTAATAGTTGGTGATTTTTGTTAAAAAAATATATAATTCAAGACAGAAAGTAATATATAATAATTATATATAAAACAATAGAGTGTTGCCCATTACCTTTAAGTGATCTTTTCCGAAACACCCCTGCCATGCGTGCAGCAATGCGGCAAAGTGAGGGAGCGAATTAGTTACAACACAGTCGATACATTCAGGAGCTGGCAACCCTCTAAGTGTGCTTTGAAAGTTCTGACACAATTCCCACATGACACAACACCACATTTGCCTCTACACACACTAACTGTTCACTCCATTTCACTTTTAATTGATGAAAATTGTTCTGGTACTTTATTCTGTTTTATTTTGTAACAAAATATGAATACACAAAACAGACCTTTGGCAAATTTAAGTTCAGAATAGCTTTAGATTTGTCAATCATTAAAACGTGGTTGCATATTTGAGACAGGGATAGTAATATGTGCCAGTTTTTTGTTCTGACCTTCTGATCTTCTGACCCTGTGGTAGTGGCTGGTAACCTGCCCATGTTACAAAACCCTTAAACAAAAATAGAGCTTATTAAAGTACATTCACTGAGTGTTTACAGAATATGAAAAGCTGACAGTAATGGAATTGATGTAAAAATAAAGCTGTCAAAGTAACTACTACTGGGGACTCTTACAACTAGCTACATTTGACAGTGTTCTGACAGGAAAACGTGTATGTGTTCCCCTGGAACACCATACTACACAACTAAACTATGTAACGCAGCTGAATTGTGATGGTGTTGTTTTCAAACACACAATGTTCACAAAGAGACATATCAATTATATGGTCTGAGCCATGCTATAGCTCTCATTCCATACACAACACCATCCCAATCACAGTAAATTATTTACCCGAACTAAGAAGGTTACATGTTAAAAACTTGTGGTTGTAGGGCGAGCACACTACATACAGAAGCAAGGTTGCCAACCCCTGCCAGTTATATAGAATTACTGCACAAAAACACTTGTAAAGACAACATCTAATTTTTGTCAAAAAAAAAAAACAATAACATATCTATCAAAGTAATAGGAAATGTTTAAAAGATCACAAAGGTATTAAAAAATTTATGAAACCCAATTTAGCACAACTACTAAACTGCACTCATGTCCCCTACAGATGTCTACTTGTAGAAACACAGTTCTGTGTAGATTATCCAGCAAGGCATGACTGTCGAATGGAGATGCAGACCAAATTGGTATTCTACTCAAAACGTCAATTCAAATTAACAGACAGCAAGCAATGCTGGATATCTTGCTCATTCTTCAGGCAACCAATTTGGGCATTTAGTGACAATCAAAAATTAACCCCTGACATAAAACATTCAGCTGATCTATGTGGCATGTTGGCTACCCTCAACATGTGCTCCTCACTAGAGAAGCGAAAGGACAGAAGTGAGGCATAAAGAAGTACACAGACATACAACACCATTTCTCTGTCATTAGATAGAACAGTGAAAGCAATTACAGAGAAAGCAATTTTACACCCCACAGCTGAGTCTTGACACTTGCTGCTCAATAGCCTCCCTTGAATAGCCAGCACAAGTGAAGGTTAGGTCATTCATCATGAACTGTCAGGTTATTCCCTCCAGTGGCATGAAAGCAGAGCACGCACACATACACACGTCATCACATTCACCTTCATTTGTTGTTATGATGTTGTAATTTTCAAGAGTTGCTTAGAAATACTACAAAAGCAACATTTATTTTCTGTGTTCTCACTTATATCCCTTTGTTTTGTTGTGCAACCTTCAGTTTCTACATAATCTCAGGCCCATCATACACCATAATGTACCTGTAGATTAGCCTCAGTATAAACTTGTACTATCAAATATCAGTTCACATAAATATACTGAATCAAAAGCTGGCAGATGTAAAGATGCTAGCCTAGGCAACCTGTAATTTGTAAATGGATATGCTTAAATGCATTGCACATTCAGAACTGGGTGCAGTTTCTAAAATATAATTGAATCCAGTTTAAATCTTTCCATGGACAAAATATCTGAAGGACTAAATGAGTTTGCACTGTTGACTGTTTGAACCATACACTATTCACTGACACTACATCAACTGCAATAATCATTTTGAAGGAGATGAATGGTTATGTAGCAACAGATTTGTCCTACTTACAAGATACTAGCCCAGCATTTTTGTAATGACACTAAGAAAATCCACACAAACTAAGATAAGATGGGTGGGATACAAAATGAAAACCTCTCTAATATGAGTTGGGTGTGTTAATGTTTGCTAAAACACACCTAGTGTGGTTTTACTGTAATATGATAGTCTGAACTGGAAAACAATTTCTGGTTTTGGAAATATATGTTTGGATTTATTGTAATTCAAGTTGTGTCATGAGCACAATGAAATGTTTGCATTTAGTCACTTAATGTCGCCTTATCAACTGCGTAGATAGTAAGTGTCATCAGATGCAGCTTATGCATGAAGAAACATAGGCACAGAAGACCTGTTTTCAGACGGTATCAGCATTTCCCTGGAAAATCTGAAAAACCTCACTCAGAATAACTCAACTTTGGTCGACATTTGAACCAGACCTGACAAATTCCACAGTGTTTGTTATGGAATATAATGGAGTTCACTAATGACCCTTCTTTTTAAAGCTGGGAAAGACTATTAACAATTCTGTTCAAAGATGGTTGTGGAATGTGCTTATGCAGGCTTAAGTGGAGACACACATATGTACATATGTATTTGAATTCACTACATGTACACTATATGCAACGTTGCTTGGGATGTACTGATATGAGAAAGAAATTGAAATTCTTATTACACAGTGTTGTTCAGCACACTCTTAATTTGGACCATATCCATGATAGTCCATTTAAGACTTGAAATGCAAATATGTACCCTAAGTGTGAACCTAACATATGCAAACCAAGACCACAGACCATGTAATCTGAAACCAATTAGAAACCACATTACAAACTAATGTTAACAATAATTTAAACTTAATTGCATTTTGTCCCTGTTACCCATCATTTTATTTGTTACATTCCACAATATGAAGAATAACAAATCCACAGAATATGTTCAGTGTTAAAGAGTTGTATTTTTTTTAAACAATACTTCAAAACATATTAAAAAAAGAAAGATAAGAACATACACATCCATACATGCATACATATGTATACACACACACACACACACACAAAATTTGCATTACTGAATTTCTGCACCACCTTTGTGACACAAGTAATATCTCCACCCAAACACATTCCATAATTTCCGGTTTTAGAGTTTCAATAGCTGTCATAATCTTGTTCCTTAAAGTTTCAGCACTATCATTCATACATAACACATCCAAAACTGCACCTTTTGTATAACCCCCAAAGAAAGTCATGGGGCATTAAGTGTACTGAACAAAGAGGCCATGAAATAAAGCCACCTCTTCTCATCCTAGAAATGGAAAATCTTTCATGTACAACAGCACAAAGTTACAAAAATGGGACACACGAATGGAATGGTAAATTCTTAAGTTTTACCACATTTCAAAATTGTTTATCTTTTTTTGTGCTCCACTGAATTATTTTATGATTATTTACTACACATACATGTAATGTTGCCAGCACTGATCATTGACCATGAAGCTGCTACAATGCAGTCATAAATTAAATTTCTACTCCTGAAGGTGAAGAAATTTCTGACATTAAAGAAGCCATGTAAAAGATACCATTACAGTGTCACAATGACAGCATTCGGCATCTACATGTAAAGTGCACTCCTAATAGACCACAGCAAGAGCTTTGTATATCCATCAATAAAAGAGTTTTGACTTCATCATATGTGGGTGATATTGCTCATATGTGAATATACCTACATTTGATATGGGCAGATATAGAAGTGGAGCTAGTGTCTCAAATTCTGGCCACCATATTTCCACACATTACTATCCATTACAAGAAGGCGATACTGTATAACTAACTTCATGGTATGCAGCTATTTTGGCTATTCATATTGAAACCTTAAGACTCATAACCACATTTAAAAAAGCTCACAAAAATGATCCACACCACTTATTGTTTTTAGGTTGTGCTGCTTTAACATTGTCCCCTGCCCTCTCTTTTTATCCTTGTGCATAACCTGATGCCACCCTCACCTGATTAGCCTCTTGATTCTGAGAGACAGTCTAAAACCACTCAATAAGGTCCGCAAAGAAAATGTAGTCTTGGCTAGTAATTTTGTTGTGCAGAATTCTGTTTTGGCTGTGATTCAGCTACAAGCTCATACTCTGTAACCACTCAACTGCCTGATGACGGCCTGTGGAGGTCACAGGTGTAGTTACATAAAGGGATTGCAAGTAAATTTCTTGTCACCATTCTTCATATTAGGATGTACTGGCTGTGGATGTCCATTCTGTTTATTTTGATGTGGCAGCCAAAACAAAAGGCTTGAACATTTCCTTGATCACTGTTTCTGATGTGCAAGGAAGTTACTTTGTTTAGTTTTACTAGTGTATGATTTTTTTTTTTAACTTGGCATCACTTAAGTCATTACATATCTCCCATTCACCTGGAGTTGCAACAAATTAACCAGGGCAACAAGCTCATCTTCTCTCCTTCTAGTTATGGTGCAAATACACCCTATCCAGACCCCTTCTTTTTATACCATCTTTCATATGATGAAATTTAAAGATTATGCCTGAACATGAACACCATGTCACAAAGCCATGATATAAGGCTCTAGGCAATTTGGATCTTGCCACTAAATGGAGGTGAGCAACCAACCTCCCACCACAAAGGTAATGCCCAGCAGCCATCTGACTCACATGATGGACAGAAGGCTAAGTAAGCCTCATGGATATTTTGTAGTTAGGAAGACAACAATCCTTACATTCAGTCATCTTTCTGAATGAGGTATTATAACTCATAAAATATGTATAGTAAAGTTAAAAAATCCAAAATGGCTCATATACTTACAAACCCATTAGTGCTACTACTACACAATTCTTCACATTAAATGCATGCTGCTACATCTAACAGTCAGGATAATACAAAGACAAATAGTCCTTCAGTTCAGTCCTTAAATTGAAAGTTCTTTCATCCTAAGATTATGTGGCTTGAAGCACCACAGAACTACACAACCAATGGCCTACAGCGCATATGCTGACCATGCCTCTTTCTCCTTAAAACTAGTAGTAAAATAGACCAAAAAACTCACCTGTGATGCTGCAGAGGAGCCGTAATGTGGGTGCATCTCCTGAGTACTGGTTAATCATGCCTTTGTTGGCAGCCTGAGGTACAGGTATTGTAAGGGTGATTGGTTTGTGAAACTTGCGTCTTCGAGGTTCCACCGTTACTATTGGTGACACAGCAACACGATTGCCCAGTAACTTTGCTGCCAGTTCTGCTGATATTGGCTGTGCCTAAAAATCATGCCAAATTATGTAGTAAAATTGTACATGGATAAAGGAGACCAGCAATTTGCCAGCAAACTTTTCCACAACCACGCTCATAAATAAAATATGTATTTCTGTCATATCAGGGGCTACTGCTGTAACAACTTGAGTTAATTGGTATGTAGTCTCAACAAAAAGAATTATAAACTGAAATAAATAAATATTATAATATTATTATTATGTTGCAGGCAAGTTTTGAGGTGTGGACAAGAATACTGATGTCTGATTTGCAGAGCAATTATTTTGTATTTACTGCACAGGTTTCATAGCATTGAACTGGCAGACTGTGTACAGCAAACTGTAAGGGACAATTGAGCCATAAGGGCCTACTTTATGGTACTAACATAGCATATGCTTGTAGGAACTGAAAAATTACACCAAACCTTAGGATCACCAGTTTAAGAAAGCTTGTAAGATTATAAGCCTGAAAGTGTGCAAAAATGGAGAAGACTCTGATAAAACTAAGTACGTGCGTACATGTTCACAGTCAATATACCCTTATAGCAATCCATCAAACAACGGTTAAGTGACTGAACAGTTTACTTTGATTGCAGTTCCTGCACTCAGAAATTTTTGCATTTTCATTGGCTATATAATACCAACACTGTTGACCAGCAAACTGACATAATTTAAGTTTTTAAGGAAATAAGACCATTGATGACAGTGTGTAGAATAAACAAACCTGTTTTAAGAAGTATATATACTATATACAACAACTGCATAATTTAGGTATACTGTGAATATCATACTAGAACTCACCAGATATATATGAATTTGGAAAATCTTTTTCACATATAATTTCACTGAAGACAATTTATATTTATAAATGTGTACTTCTTATGTATCACACTTAACTAAAAACTAAATAAAATCTCCAAGGTAGATTATAATCATTTTAAACTCCTTAATATTGATGTGTATTTTAACATTAAAACTAAAATGTCATGTTTTATCAGCAGTCTTTGTTAGTAGTAATACAATGATAAGCAGCATGTACTCCACACATTGTAGTTGAGACCTAATTCTATTACACATATTTAATGCAAATATAATATTTATACATTTTATGATACTATATGGCCTGAAGATGGCCATGATTGGTTGCAACATGTTGCCTTATTAATGTGATTAACTAATACTGACGTCAATGAACAACGTGTTGTTTGCAGTCCAAGCAATCAGAACTGCATGTAAAATATGATTCACTTGTGAAGATGAATGCAGTTAAATTAAATATCACCAGTTTACAGAGTGTTTACTTAGAGAAGGTACAATAAAAATCGAATGTTACAGGATGCTTACATTCCATTGAATTAAGAACAGCTTAGTAGAGGTTTGAAGGAAAATTTGGTTTTATATGACAACTTTGTATGTCCAAGTAGAACATGCCTTTTACATATTGAATTTTAATTGTACATTTTTATGTAGCAACAAGCTGAATTTTATGTAGGCAAGTATAATAATATATAATGATAATGTGAACAAATAACTATTACTATAAGTGTATTTAGTTGGACATAATAATAATAATAATAATAATAATAATAATAATAATAATAACAACAACAACAACAACAACAATAATAATATATTTTGAAGCGGCCAGACACCAAAGAGCTATGCAGAAGATGTGGAAAAGAATCGGAGACAATCCAACACACTACTGCAGCATGTGAGCAACTAGCACCTACCGAGTATGCAGAGAGACATGATGGACTAGCCAAAATTATCCATCAGGAACTGGCAGAAGCAGCCGAATTGATTGACGATAAAAGTTCATATTATAAGTACACACCAGTCAATGTACTGGAGAATGAAAATTTCAAGCTGTACTGGAATCGCAGCATACTTACTGACAAAACAATACATTTTAATCGAACTGACATAACTTTAATGAATAAGAAAACAAAGAACACCTTTTTGATAGACATAGCTGTCCCAAATACACATAATCTCGCCAAAACAATAACCAACAAACAAAACAAGTACCAAGAACTGGCGAATGAAATATGTGCTATGTGGAAGCAAAAGACAGCAAAAGTGATCCCAATAGTAATATCATCTACGGAAGTAATTCCAAAGTCACTATCACAGAGTCTAACAAGACTTAACTTGCACGCGAATACATATACACAACTGCAAAAATCTGTAATTCTTGGCAAATGTTCAATTGTAAGAAACTTTTTAAACTACAAGTAAGACCACTGAGCCTAATCCTGTTGATTACTATATCCCAGGGTAGGTGAATATTTCCCAGCCAAAGCTGAGAAGTGAAAAATTCGATGATGATGATGATGATGATGATGATGATGATGATGATAATAATAATAATAATAGTATAACCAATTTATTTGTTACATAGCATTCACCTTTAATCAGGGAAATGACTGGTTTCTTAGTCAACTAACTAACTAAGCAGTAGAAACTGCCTGGCACGTTTGACAGTTATTAAGTTGGTAAAGATATTCAATTTTATGAAACCCAAACACAAAATGTGTTGTTACAAAATACTAGTAATAACAAAGTTTATAAATGAATGAATAAGGAAAATTTCACTTGTAGTCTGAACTAATGACAGTTCATTCAGCATTCTTGCCACTTCAGTCAACAGTGATGCAAAGAGTTGCAAACTCAAATCAAATCCTAGCTTAAAAAATTTTGAATAGTTTTAGATAAAAATAACTGATTATAAACAATGAACAACCTGAATATGCCAATAGTAGAAAATGTATTATCAGCTATTTACTTCATTCTAACATCACGTGAGGCCATGCTTTTAAACTAATCAGTCAATAAAAGAAAATAAACAGTGTTTCAATACATCACAAGGTGATTACCCACAATGCACTACATTCAATTGAGGATAAATGAAATAAACTAATAAGTAATAATCTTATTGGAGCAAAAATGTCCTTCAGGTGTTCTGCAAATTTGTGTGAAATGCTCAAAACCTATCAAAGGACATGATTAAAAATGAACCCAAGATGAGACTAAAAATCTAAAACTGCTGACCCACATATGTATGTATGTATGTAATGTAATGTATGTATGTATGTAGGTATATAGGTATGTAGGTTATGTATGTATATGTATATATGTATATGTATGTATGTATATACATACATATTCATATATGTTTACAGCATATATGTAGGTGCATGTATCTTGTAAATATATAGGCACAAACATATATATGCATTTATGTATGCATACCTAACCATAATTTTATTACAGATTAATGATATTTAGAAACTTTTTATTTCCCCTCAAAGACATGAAGAGAAACACTTACCTTTTTGATTTGCTAATGCACATTCCACTTCAGTTCAGTGTTTATCAGCTGATGTACCTCTCATTACAAATGCATACCAACAAGACTCCAAATTATGTACTCTGTGACTAGTATACAAACTTTAAGAAGGGGCCCTGTACTTTCAAAATGTCATACAGTTTCACAATACACCCATAAATTTCATTTAATTTATGCCCACAATAAAAGTATAGCTTTCCCTGTGCCAATTTGGATGAAAATCACAAGTGCTCAATGACATTTCCCTACAAACATTTCCAGCCAAGTCACGCAACACACGTGGACAGTACAAATGGAAATTCGTTTACTCCTTCAAGTAATACATGGGTTTCATTAAATCTACTTTCACAAAACCCACAATCACTTAACAGATTACTGTGAACATGTTCTGTACTGAATTTTATCAAATCAGACAACAAATGTAGAAAGTAATAGCAAGATTTAATGCACCCCCTCAAGTAAAGTACAACTTTCATGATACCAGTTTTTCAAAACTACAATATATTGAGTCTAAACACAACTGTTTATTCTGTATATGGATATACGGAAAATAAAGTGAATGAATGAATGAATGGCATTGTTTGAAGGCTTTCAGACAATGCGAAGAAAAGACATGCCATAACCATCTACATGTACAAATGGAAGTGAGTCTCGTATATTTATATGAAAATGGACTTTAACACTTTAAATGCGAGGTTAAATCCCATCTGCCCTTTGCTAGCATTATTCAGAGCTAACCATATTCTCCACATTAGCAGGTAAATGGTTAAGTTCTAAAAAAAATTAACATTTGGATCCCATAAATATTTTAACTCCAGTGACACATTCCAATATACAAACAGAATAACCAAATTAAAACACCAACCTAGTCAAGAAATTTCTACATTCCAGCATGAGACCAGTGCTTACAAAAAAAGTGCCTATAATTTCCCTACATCTAACATTTTAAACTCATTATTAGTATATTATCATTGTTTCAGTCTTTTTACTTTTATAAAATTGTCTATAAAAATTCTTATTCCCTAGGCTACTTACCTATTACATGTACTTTTTATATAATAATAAGTCTGTAGGATTTTGAGATCTCAAACCATGCAACTGTGAATATTTCAATTTCATTCTTGTAGACACCTGATGATGGCTATATTTCTATGGCAGAAACATATAGCTGTTTTTTGTGCAGTAAAAAAACAGTTGTGTCTAGACTAAATATATTGTACTTTTAAGTGTACTGAAGAAACAGTGGGGATGAATTACATTAAACACAAACTTTTATAAAAATCACAAATGTTCAGTACAATTATGTGAAGATTTTGTGTACTGAATTTGAAGCAGATGGGTTATTAAATATACACAGTGTGAATAGAAATTAATTTATAATCCTAAGTAAAGTGTGGCAGTCACTGAACCACTTTCATAAAACTCACAAATGCTTCACAACTGTTTGAAAAGAACTCCTATAACAAATTTTATAAAACCCCAACAAGTTTTTCCATCGCTGATGTTGATTTAGAACCAGATGGATGAATCCTTCACTTCCAGATCTTCTATGGCCATTAAATATTTATTTTTTAATGAATGTAAAAACTATTGACACACAGTATTATACACATTATGTGTTAAGCAGTTAACCTTTTGTGGTAAAACATATTACAATAAAATTCTGAAGACCTGTGTGAATTATTCGATTATGATGTATGTAAATCCCTTCAAAATAAATAGGATCTGCACATAGAACAGCACTATATCTAAGTCTAATAAAATCGTCTGTGGTTCCTTCTCAAATAATGCCTATCAAGCAGTCTATTCTAGACAAGAAACCTGGCAGTACAGAAAACAGTTACAATATTTAGTTTTCTCTTTTATATTATCTAACAAACCACTGAAATTTGGGAAAGAGTTAGACCATAAGCATGTCCAAAATAGGTATAAAAGTTACTATGCATTAAAAATTACAAGCTTTGAGATTATATTTGCCAACTACCAAGTTACTGGACTATATATTAGTTGACATTATGCAAAGAAACATATGAAAAAATTGTGTAATTACTAATTTATAATTTCTATTAAACTCTATACATGGATGGCAGTACTACAAGCACAACGGCTAATAACATATTCCAGAACTTCCTGTCTGAAGAAATAAAGGTACAAATAAAGGTGTCCCTCTGTTTAATTAAGCACCATGCCATGAGGAGTTATGGAGGACTAGAGTGGTCAATGCATTCTGAACCTCAACATTAGACACAGGTAAGTGGTTAGCTTCAGTCCAGAGCTGATCTGACCCCATAAAAAAAAAAAGCCTGGTACTATGCAAAACTGAAGGATCTCACAGCAGTCTTACTGAAAATTCTGAAATCCAAGAAGAGAAGATTCTTCCTGACCCTGAGATGAAGATAGTACAATCCTTCAATATATCTACAACTACCTACCAATTAAAATGGCATAATTCCATGCCAGGAAATGGACACCAATTCCCCCGCTTCCCCACCCATAACCTAGTTACTATACAGACTGAAGACAAAACATTTTCTTTTTTTCATTGCAATAGCTTATCAAGCACACTCATAATCTTCTCAACAAAAGCTAATGTGTTATTTTATTCCAATAATATGGTCATGCAATTTTTATTACACAGTGGACATAATTCAATATGTCAGAGAGGAACAAGATTTTCATACATTTCTGATGTCATCTCTCTAAGATATTAAACATAAAAAATAACATATTTATTTAAACAATTACAGATGCACATATTTTTTTGCATTTCAAGGTCAAATTTAAAATTGCTTGATCTCTACAATTTTTTCCAAAATAATAAACCAGTTATGCCAATTACTGGTAGAGGCAAATGATCAGCATTCCAGTACATTTTGATTTAGGTCTCTAGGCCAAAAGTGACCAAAGTTACAGCCACTGCAAGGTGACAGCTTTGATAAAAATTAATTTTGGAAATTTAAAACCATCATTACCAAAACCATTACACTTCCAACTCAAAATAGAAAGGATTCTTATAATCATGACAATTAATAACTCTATTACTTTCATGCATCTCAGTGGAGGTTGGGTTGTTCTGTTGATTTTGCATGAAATGACAAGAACATGGTTTTGCTTCATGGTAAGAGTTGAGGAAGGAAGGACACTGCAGGGCAAACAGCACACAAGCAGGCTCGATGTAGCATTCATCATGATCAAACAAAAGTGCCAAAAGCAAAACACAAGCAACAAGAACTATAAAATGAAAGTAAAGAGAGCAACTGAACAGTACCATAAAACAATAAGAGCACTAAGAAGTACATAGTGCTTGTCGGTTGTTGAAATGAGGAAGAAGCTAAACAGTCTACACAGCTAAAATATTCTTTGAAACATTTGTATGCACACAATGTATGCAACAAGAATGTAATCACTGAACAGCTTCTTCCCTTGCTCTCTTTTAATCTTCCGCCCAATAAAGTTAGTTAAACATTGCAGCAAAAGTTGTGAGTGCCACATTTCGAACCATGCTTTGCTTGTTGTTGAACCCTGGGGTTTCTGAATTGACACCAATCACCAAGTCATTCATAGTTTAACTAAGTTTATTGGGCACTCAAAAAAACCTGTATACAAATAAATATTAATATGTGCAATGGCAAACCAGTGTTTATTGTTAATAACAGTCAGTGAGGAGAAGCACAAGCCATACATTAGTACGAGCCACCTAGCTCACTACTGTCTAATTGCAACACCAATGAATGACCAGGATGCAGAATTATCATGTACAAGTACAATTATTCTCCATCTCCTAATGTCAATACAAAAATTTTATTACAAGTTTAAAAATTCTGTGTTTATTATAAATATTTAATTACATGCCATGGATAAAATAGTAGCCTGTGTTCAAATTTAGCTAGCTATACTGCACAAAATTTGTATTTAGTGTACAGTTACTTTTTTAAAAGGGTATGTTCTAATTTACATTGATTTGCTAGAACAATAACAATGTTAGTCAATGTTTCTGAATTTGCATATTATTTATAACTGTAAATTCCTGACTAAACATCAATTTTAAAAAATTGCCCTAGCCAATCCAAAAGTATAACCCATTGCCAGAAGGGAAATAATTTAGTCACTTAGAATAGTAGGTTGCTTTAAAGTCGTTATTCAGAAAATTGTTATCACATTTGTGACAACTGTAAATGAGCAATGGGAAAATTCCAGTCATTCCACATCATGTGCAAAATGTCCTTGATCTAAATTGTGCTTCCTGATCATACATGTGTTATTCTTGTGATTCTTCTCATGCAAAGTTGTGGTGAAACAACAAGCATTAGATGACTTTGCAAATAGGGTAACACAGTTTATGACTTCCTTACTCTTCAAGCCTTTCTAACATTAGAATTATTAATTTCTCATTATTTTAAACTGAATCGCTTTTGTGGGGCTTGCTAACAATTCTCCCACAGATTAAAAGACATTTCAAAGAATGACTTCTAAAAATTAGTGATTTCAACTAAGTAAGAGCAACTATAATTTCTGGGTTCAACAAAGCACAGCAATTCGTTTTTCTTTTTTTTAATTTTACATAGAAAATTCTAACCTAGCCTAACATGATTACTTAAAATGTATGCCAAAAGGAAATAAACTTTGTAGTTGTAAAATCTGGCAACACTGTTAGGTAGTAGGGTAGGTTCTGTAGATTCTATAGTACTGGTATTTTGGGTTCATTACAATGGTGTGCAAGGACCAGAGGAAGCAGGTAGTTGGAAAGTGGAGTCAGCAGGTCAAGGAAGTGTCATGTGAAAAGGAAGGCCTAGGTGTCTCGTGACTAGTGTATGTATAGCAGATAACGGTGGATGTTTGCAAGGAGTAGCAGACCTGACATATCTATGTTCAGAGGCCGTGGGACATCACCAATTTGTGAATTAAACAAACTGTGTTGTTCCATAGATTTTGTTGGCAAGTAATGATATATATGTGTGTGTGTGTGTGTGTGTGTGTATTTGTGTGTGTGTGAGCATAGCAAAACCACAGAAACACATTCTTCCTTTGTTTGTATGGGACTGTGTGTGTGTGTGTGTTTTTGTGCTAAAACCCTTCACAGTGGAGCACCACCTATATTTCCGGAGATAAGAATCATGTGACTGCCTGACAGCTAGGACAGTAACAACTTCAAGTTACAAAATCCCTCAGACATATTCACATAACAGATGGTTCTATCTCATTTTATTGATATAACTTCAAGTACACTGCAGTTTTTTTCCCATATATCTTTAGACAAGGACATTTGTGAACCATCTTTCTTATCTCTTTGACATCTACAAAATACATTTTTAAACCTTGCTGTTTAACATTTCTTTATACTATCAAACCTGCTGAGTCAGTCTGGTCATACTGACAACAGACCTAATTAACAATATTTTCAATGCTTGAAGAAAAGTCCTAATGCAGCCTGAGTAATAACACGTGAAACATGCAATTAAACCAAGCCCCAACTTGCAAATTCATCCTACTGTTGTATTTTAATACATGAACCATGCCTCTTGTATAATTTTTATTATAACCAACAAATGCATTTGTTTGTTATAATAAAAATAATGAAATAAATAAAATAAATAAAACATCGTCCTACTGTCTTAATTTACAGATTATCTGTAAACACTATGCAATTATTTGTCCTAACTTTGTACCATATTGTATTATTTTTACATCATAATAAAAATAATAGTCACAAATAGTCAACTATTATAATGATTAAATCATAGAAGCAGGTGGAGTATGTCCAGAGCACTCACAATGCTATGTTAGCAGGACCCTCACACACTGAAGATAAAAGATCATGCACATATACCTTCCCTGCTGATGTTGACCCTGTTTTGGGGTGATGGCATGGTGTCAATCACCAACAACAGAGTCAATATCTACTGTACTGCTCTAGACGCTGCAACTGCTTTACAACTATTGAACAGGTGCAGAGTTAGCAAGCACATGCATGATGCTATCAGCTCTTCCAAACTAGTCTTTTATCCAGTGGCTAACAGCAAACATTTTATTCGTCTAAAATCCCAAGGTTTGTTCCACTTATGCCCTCCTAATCATTCTGTGCTAACTTCAAAACATACTACATATGCAAAAAAAGTCATTCAATTTTATGGATTCTTCCTAAATTTAGGTTGTGACTGAATTCTTTAACTTGAACTTTCATAAATAAGACACATTTCCTGCTGCCACTGACTGAGAGTATAACCTAGACATGACACTGGATATGAAAATACTATTAACGTGGCAAAGTTTAAGTTTCCCTGTGCATGCCATGCAAACATATGGAAGTGGAGGTACAGCTCCACCCACCTCAGCACTAGATTGGGGTGAGTGATCAGCTTCACACTGTGGCTGATTTACCCCATGGAGAAACAGCCCCTATTACCTTCTGATTAGGAAGTTTGGGCCCCACAGCTGGTCTTGATGATGTGCAGAAAAGAAAAATGTCTTACCCCTGCCAGGAATCAAACCTCAATTCCTCATTTGTCCAGCCAATAGTCCTGTCACTTTACTGACTACACTATCCTGTCTCCCTACATTAATGGGTATTGGTGAAGTATGTGTGATGAAGCAAAATGATGTCACATATTTCTGGTATGGATCAGTGGCAGACATTTGTGAACATGATTATGAAGCTTGCATACTATAAATGGATGGTTACACCTGCAGAGTGACTAATAACTTCTCAAAATTGACTCAATTCCAGGGATTTATTTAGTTACTTAGATATGGAAACTGGATTGGCATCATGTACTCCAGGCATTTTAGTAAATTCATGTGACAGTTGCATCTTAGAGGCTCTCCTCCTTTAAAGGTAAACTCACTGAAAAATGATGCACCCTGATTTCACAGATGAGGCCCTGGAAACTGAGTCATTGTAACAGAACCAAATACCTCTAGTGAAGAGAAAGTGTTAACACAAAGTTTAGGTAAATTATGTTAGGTTTCAGATTTTGTTTCATTTTCTCGATTACCTGATGACTGAATCTAGCACATATTAGACAGCTTTCAAATCATTAAGAATGTTGTCTTCTGATAATAACACAGTACATCAAGGCCTTGTTGTATGCTGAAGTCATGTTCCTGAAAGAGTGTGTGTGTGTGTGTGTGAATAAAAAAGGTGTAGATTAAAAATGATTTTCTCATCAGCAATAAAGGGTTAGTGTAAGAGCATGGAGCCAGGTAAAGGATGTTAAGCCAAAAATGAAGGGATATTAAGAAGTGGCATAAATTGGTAAGATACATTAAAGCAAAAAGGCATACAACAAGGCCTATGTGCATAGTCTGCTAGAGAGAAACAATCTACCACACTACATTGCATTAGCTCCCAGCAGACAGCAGTCTTAAAATTCACTGCCAGGAAAACCTATTTCAAAACAGCATATTCAGTTCAATTATATCACATCTAATCATGTTCAAAATAAACCTAACATCATGCAATTTGAAGTCCTTATGTATCAGCCACCATCTTTATGCTTATGCCAAAGTATCAGATTGTTCCAGAAGAGCTTACACCATGCTATGTGTGCTTTCTGTCACTCTTTATCCCCTTAATGAAAAATTAACTTCTTAAAAAACACATTTATTGACACCTTTACTTAATATTGTCTAGAGTACTAACAACCTGTATACATTGATGACGGTTTTTTTATCACACAGTGTGAAGAGTACTCTTCAAAAATATAAACATTTATTCAACCAAAGTGAAATTACTGTTTCCTAAATCATGCAAAGCTATCAAAAATTCATGTTCTATTTACAACACTAATGATTTTCGTACTTAAAGATCACAAGTGTCACAGTATTGTCTTCTGGGTTATGATGCTGTGCAGGCTTTGAGTGTCATAACCCACAAGATTATAATATGTACCTTCATTACTGTGAAAGTGTCAAATTTTATCACAAGTATCATTACTAAGATTAGGTTCATAGCAGCCTTACTGATGCAGACCAAAACATAAAGCAAGAGCGCAACTGAAGGAAGATATCTAAAGTATAAAAATTTACTATGCTTTAAAAATTTCTACCTGATTCAAAACATCATCAGTTCATCACTGCTACAAATATGGCCCTGATCCAAAGCCATATAGCAAGACAAAAGAAATGCAACTACTTAGTCATATTAATCCCATGTGTACGTACTGGACAAGAGAGACATATACATGGCAGACAACTTGAAATGCACTGTGAGAGGAGCAACACACAAAAGGGGTACCAGTGCGCAGTCCCATGACATAGTTAATGATGAGAATCTTGGGCACACAACAGCCCCTTCACAACACTATCTGCCCTCCCACAATTCAATTTGTCTCATCTAAATAACACGTACATCTAAATGTTATAAAATATAAACCTCATAGAACTACCAACCCACTTTTTTTACTTAAAAAATTATTATAATTACTTGTTCACAAATGTCATGATTTTCATCTGACTTTACACTACTTAATCCTCAAAATCTGAACACAAAGCTTACAGAATTTTCCTACATGATTCCCACTCATTATATTAACATACCTATTCAGTGCCAATCACCTCAAAAATTGATGCACTATCGGTACATAATCTAGTAACTGATAAGTCTCCAAAAATCATACATTTCAGCTAATAAGAAACCTGCTTCTACTTGACTGTCTAAAACTTCTTTAACGGTGCATCATTAGCATGTAGTAACACAGATCGTTCCATTATCATTAGCAAGTTACCAGATTCTGTTTTTATACACATACTGGGCACTAGGCTATGGGCAGGACAACTGAGTTTTTTTTGTTTCTTCCTCTCTCTCTCTCTCTTTTCCCCTCCCCCAAATTATCTAGACTGGCTCTGGAGTCCACCCAGCTTCCAATACAATGGGTACAGGGGCTATTTTCCTGGTGGTAAAGTGGCCAAGGCATGAAGCAGACTGCTCACTTCTATCTGTCCTAATATTAAGAATGAGTTCAACCACAAATCCACTCCCTTTATAAGCCTTCATGATGTGCACAAGGACAATTTGGCTAGTACTTACTAGATTTATATAATGTGAATAAATTACTTTACATTACAGGCATTACTGTCTGCCATGTAAATAGGTCTGCTTCCTATAATTTCATGAAGCAATAATAAAAGAGTTGGCTTTGACTGGCCATATGAATGCTACCATAGCAGGTGAAAGACCGCACTTGAGTGGGAAGTTAATAAAAATAACAAATATTCAGTTATTTTGTTCATGGTTATTTAAAACAGATGTACTTTTTTCAGTCTTTTCTTTTAAATCAGCATAAGATAACATTAGTTATCAGATATAAATATATTGCTGACTATGAAACAATTAAAGGATCATTATCAGAATGATCATGCATACAGTATAGTGGAAATCAGCATTTTCTCCTGCACTCCTGACATACCATCAAAGACGTTTTAGACAAAGTGTGATTTTTTCTCCTGCTACAATACTGTCATTACACATTTAATATGATTTTACATGAGAATTACATTAACGTTGATCAAATTCTTACTAAATGTTTTAAGATGAAATCATGCACTTGCTGTTTCACACAGTCACAAACAGAAATACATAACACAGGTGAAAGGGTGATAAGCTATTCCAAAGATTGTAGAAAACTACATAAATAATTAAGAACATGCACATGAGATCACTTATAAAAAACTTTGGCATTACTATAATGAATACAGTCCTGTAGATGTGCCTAATGCACCACATTCCATTCCATTAAATGATTAATCAAAACAAAGAAAACTCATGCTGTTAAGTACATACACAAACTTAATAATAATAATAATAATAATAATAATAATAATAATAATACAATCATAATATATTGCTAATGAATAAAAAAACAGGAAAATGATACCCTACGTATGCTGACTTCCTTCAACAAACCATGTTATCTAAAGCAAGACTAGATTTTATGGTCATGTCATGTGAAAGACTAAGCAAGAGGAAGGATGGATAATACACCCACCGTACAGTGAACTGCTTTTGGAAAAGTGAAAGAATATTTTCTAAATTCCTGCTAGCACAAGGAAAGATGTAACAGTAAAAAACGCAACTTCTGCCCTAAGTTTAAGAACAACTGTAATTTTCAAGAGCACAACAAGAAAACATGGACGGGCATATAAAAAAGAAGTTTTTCTTATCATCCATTGCATTGGATAGGCAACATTAATGACACTCTAATGAACACACTACCTGAATTATTATCCTCCCATTGTTATACCATCTACAGAATACAGCCAGAATGAGAAGCACACTGATAAAATATGAATGATCTGATACTAAATATTGCAGCCACAACTACAAAGAAGAAATGGTTTTCATTCATTTTACAAAACTAACTTGCTTTATATTGTGAGAAAGATTTTACTGAGAGCAGGGATAAGACTGATATGATAAATTATATTGAGACACTCAAACTCCCTTCTGTACATGAACAAGTGTGAACACTTTCTATGCAAGAAGCAACCTGACTTTGGCTTTCCAAACTTATTGATCTAATTTGAACTGCCTATTGGACTATTCAGATTGTGGTGTTCTCTGTATGAACCCTGTGTAGTCTTGTAGGTGGATAGCAACATTCAAGAAGAATATGCTACCTCCATTTTCAGTGTACCACTGAAATGTTCCTCTAAAACATCCATGTCCACCCACTAGATTGCATGGTGTTAAAACCCACATGACCACACACACTGAACATTTCCCACCATGAAAACCTGATAACTTCTACCAGCCTATGCTTGAACAAACACAAAAGTGGGAACCGTGGTGTTTCAGTGGCCTGTTTGGTAACAGAAATAATGGATAAATTACTTCGTAATAATATTTCAAGCAAACCATCAACTATTCCCATAAACAGCTTGGCAAAGAACATGCAAAATTTGATATGGCTAATTCTTTGCTTACATAATATGATGACATGCTGTGAAACAAACATGGCGAGCACAATATTTCCCTCTGGAAATAAAGTCCAGTTTGAAAAGAAGCTAGTTTTCAGTAATGAATATAAAAAATTCTTCCTGGTTATTTGAAGGAATGTATATCATACACTCAGTGACAAGTCAAGGGAGCTGGGAACACAGGATGCACAAACTTTAGTTGGCCATATTTGAAACATTTGGAGTTAAAGCCACCCTCAGAACAATTCAACAGTGAGATATACTCAAAAATTGCTGACAGTCAAGAGAAAAACTAATTATTAACTAATTGATTTATGTCACATTGCAGTGTGTATTTAAAGCAGTAGCATAAATGATAATCAAAATATGACTAACTATTTAATAATAAACGCAATAAAATACATCATTTCAATTAAAATAGAACTTCCGTGCTAGGTTATGTTCTGAGTGACTGTTGGGTATTATGAAAGCAGTGAGACTAAAATGCAGTTCCTATTTCAGGGAAATAAAAACCAAAATTCCCACTATATCTCAGAATCCTACTAATCTGTACAGTCTTTCACTTTTCACAAACTTCCTTTGACCTCTACTCAGAATCATACCCCTAACTAACATAAAAAAGAATAACTATCAATGTCCATCCATAAATATGACAAACTTTACCTAATCAATAAAATTTTCAGTGGATATGACAATGAAAGCTCTTTATAAAGATTTACAAATGTAAATATAGGATTTGTTGTTCATATTTAACACTTTGAGGTACCGCCTACTCTAAAGTAAGTTTTGTGCTCTGAACTTTTTCACATTTTCAGTCACCAATTTAAACTGACCATCATACTAAGCTTCATAATAAAATCCAAGTATAAGATGGTACTTTTGGTCCACATCACTCATTCAGAGCTGCCAATTTATTCAAGGGCAAAATTAATTTTTTTCAGTACTCAACCGATCAGAAAAAATTTATTAAAACTACACAACATTGTGAGAAACCTGAATATATTTCTAAGTAAATCTATGCATTCAATATTAGAAGCCATTTACTGAGCATTATGGTCAAGTACTTACCACACCCACTTATATTCTGGAGGTCCCACAATCGAATATTGGCCCAGAGACTGGCTATCCTGACAGGTTTCAGAGATTTCCTCATACCTTTCCCAGAAAATACCATGACAGTACCTCAAATAAGGAGATCAGTGTTTCTTTCCACATCCTTTTATACTCATCTAATCGCCTGATCTTTCAATTCATAGTAATATTACTTACTGAATGCACTGTCCAATAACTGAGTAATAGATAAATACATAAATGGATACCTAAAATGCACTTTCTGCTGCCCTCTATTATGTGGTATGCATCTGATGAGTGCATGTCCAAGAGTAACTTACCAAAATCTATAGAAGTAAATTAAGTTAACCTTTATCTTTCAGATTTTAAATCCCAATGTAGTTGTTGATGGCAAAAGTTACTCTCATTTCAAATGCCCATCCCTGCACATGAGTGGGACAGTGCTTTCCCTTTCATCCATACAGAGTTACATTTAATGGGACTCAGGCATCCTGTTTGGCCAATAAAGGTTAAAAATACACAGTTTTGTACAAAGTTCAGGGCCATATGCAATGAAGTCTGAGTTAAAAATGCTTTATTAAAATTTCCCCAATTAACTTAATTATCCTTCATGATCCTTTAGTACAAAATAAAGCCTGAGGGTTCAGGATTTTTGAGATGTGACACTTGGTCAGTAGGTTAGTGTTGCCAGGTTTTTCAAAGTTTATTTTTCTTGTACCCCTCAAACCTTGAAAATGAATGCAGTATGTTCCTTTGAAATATCAGGAAACACAAATCCAGCAACACAGCATCATGTCCCAGAACAACTGAACACTCAGTAACACTAATGTGGAACCCTCATATCTGGCAAAATATAGCTTATTTAAGAACAAAGTCTTAACTACAGATGAAAATATATAAGCCAACTGTTAACCATAAGTCTTGTATGAAAGAATATATTTCCTTAAAAATGATCCATGGAAAAAGAAGAGTGTAATATCTCTCCACAAAAGCTGGACATTAATTAAATACATGGAAGGAAATTTATTTTTTTGGATAAGATGACACTGCCATCCATGGCAGCAATCATAACCACATTCGCTTACAAGATGAATGCTCCAAAATGACCCTATCTGATAATCCTCTGGAAGTCATCAGAAGTACCCTACCACTGGGCATGCAGCTTGACTCCAGCTTCTCATTCAAAATGTATTCACATTCATGAAAGGTGTGTTAGTACACAGAAAGACCTACATTTCCATCACTTTAAAGTACTGGAATACCAGAATGAACTAACAAAGGCCCACTCTGACACCTAGCTTCCATTCACTAGTCACATGTCAACTGAATACTGAAGTAGGTTCCATCCCACATCATAGAACATTCTGACACATTCTTAAGAAACAATATCTCTACCTACTGCTTGTGTATCATGCTTACTGATACAATGTTAATAATTATGAGGGTGAGTCAAAAGAAAACCTTAAATATTTATATTTATATATAAATCTTATCAAAATTTTAAGGTTTTCATTTGACTCTCCTTCATATAAATGGGTAACCTAGGATATCAAGCACAGACTGGCAAAACTTAGCAGTCACAATACACATCAACAAGACAAATTAAATTAATTACCACAAAAATCTAGTGAGCAACTTAATTAAAATAAATAACATGTCTGTACATCTTCAGTCACCACCTACCTCATGTGTCATGGGAGTATTTTCTTTAGACCATGCTGGTTACCTTGACGAAAAATACATACAATTCTGGAAGCTGTCTCTAGTCTCATTCTACTCTACAGAACCCATTTGATGCAGCTTCTCCTTACTACCAAACAGAGCAATCTTTCACAATTCGTTTCTTGCTCCTCAGCTCCCACTGGAGTTTTCATATATGTATATATCTGTTACAATCAGTATCTAGTCTCTTCCATGGTTTAGTGATACAGAATAGTTTTTTATAACACCATAAAGTATAATTACCCCTTCCTTTTCTCTAAACATGGAGAGAAAGTAAGCCCATAAGACATTAGATATGTTTTTATTCAAAGAACAGACTGCATTCCAAGAAAATACTCCCGTGACTTTCATATACATTTTAAACCCCATTATCTAATATGGCCTAAAATTAACAGTAGCATTCAAGACTTCAATTAAAGAACATTTACCTCAAGATGGACTTACTTCAAATAGCATTTGATGCATAATTCATGTGTTAAACTGGATCGAAGCAAAGTGGCCAAAAGGTAAGCTTTATGCATTCCAACAACTATTTCTTGCTTGACACAACTCATTACCTTGGATTTAAATTCAGATAAATAATTTAACAACAAAAGTCCAGTTCAGTACTTGGAGACAGACACCACAGATCCTTTTAAACATGTAGAACCTATGTAATTTGAAGTTTCAATGATGACTCTATGGTACTGTTTGTGTCATACACTAATGACTTCTGTTTCTCATTAGCTCATCATAAGAAAAATGTAGCTTCAGGGGCATGATGACAGAACAAAGGTTTTCACTTTGTAAGTGTCACAAATCTAGACATGTATTACACTGGACGTTTTTATTAGCAAGAGTTTTATGGCACATGGCTCCTGAAATACCATGACTACTATGAACACAGGGGTTATCCAAGACTTATGGACATTACCTCAGAAGATAATTTCCTATGTCTTTGTGATTAAAAAGCTCACATAAACACATGTCCGATTGTGGACGGTTAAAGACTTATAGCTGCTTGAAACTTAGAATACAGGGTACGGATTATTGAAAATAAATGGGGCAAAATAATAAACAAGCATAATATCTAATAAATTTAAATAAACTTCATGAAACTGGCTTCAGTTTACAATGAACTGCACTTTAAGGAGGTTACCAAAATGCCACCACCAGCCACAACTCACGTTGCCACTTGGTTGTGGACAGGGAAAGTTGTCAATTGCAAATTGCAGCTTCTGCTGACTCTTACTCCTCCAGCTGGTTCACGATTGCGTCATGTGACTTGTGAGGTACAGTTCATAGGAGGGTATTTATGACAACACCCATAACTCCATAACCACTCAGAATAGGGCTCATGCTGATATTAACTTTTTTGATCATAAAGACCTACAGATAATCTCCTGCAGTAATGTCCACAAGTCATGAATCACTCTGTATAAGATGTGCAACCTAGTTCATTTCTCACCTGTGATGAAACTGTGAACATCACACTCAAGTACAAAATACAGCCATGGCCTGTATTTGAAACATGTATTACACTTTGAAAGACCAAGGCATTATGAAGTAGTGCCTCAAAGGAGTTTCACTATTGCAAGATAAAGGATTCACAGTGGATTCACCTTCATTCTTCCTCCCAATAGCCAATGGTGAAATAACGTGGGGGAGGCAAGACCATAATAATCCTCTCTGATTCTTGTTCTCTCTCTTATGTCCTCCCACTCCTCCTCTTCCCCTATCCTCCACTCAGTTCTTCTACTGCTCTTCCTCCTCCTTCCCCCTCCTTTTCTCCTCCATATCCTTGTCCATTTCTGTCACCTACATTTTACAGTACAAGGAACCCTGCCTCCTCCAGCTTCATAAGTTTTCCCGGTGTTCTCTGAGTCATCTCATATCTCATTCTGTTATAGGTTAGTAGATTGATGCTACTCTGGGTAATATTTATTCAGTCACTCTTAACAGATATCTTATCCATTTCTGACAGTGTTCTTCTAATTTATTATTGAATGAATATTCTTGCAATTCGTTTTTATAGTCTGTCCGCTCCCATGAAGCCTTAAATTCTCCTCAGGAACATCATTTCAGCAGGTCGTATTTAAGTATGTTTGCAATAATTCTCTAGCTAAATCAGGTTTTGTTCTAGTAGTCATTGTTTCGTCATCATTATTGTGGTTTCTGTTCTTGTTCTTATTACTACAGAAATACTACCCATGTGCAAATTACTAAGATCAGAATTAGTAAAAATTTCAAGAACTGAAGAAAGAACACAAATTCACCAGAATTTCAAGACATTATGCTGTAACTGGGTGGCACCTATCACAGGCCAAAGTAGTGGCCCAACTTGTAAACTGGCACTGCCATTCCTCATACATACTAGTGCTCACAGAACTGAAGTTCAAACATGATGTACAGAAGTGTAGAAAGATATGGTTTGGACACAAAATGGGAGACCAACAGATTTTGTTGACACACTAATTTATTGCCAACCATTATGAATCCGAAATATCAGGTAGCTTGCAAGTTACTATAGAAATCATAAGGAGCTGACTGCTAATTCTCAAAACCTGACACTGAAAATTGAAGTCTGAACTGAGATAAACATACATTTTTTATGTGATGTCACAAACTCAAGGTTCACACAAACATAAAAAACGCCCCAGTGATTTTCATACCCTTCAACTGTGTCACTCCTGAGATAATATAATTGCATTACATTTCTATTACTCAAACAGAATTTATCCACTTTAATTAATTTTCTGAAACTCTTTGCTTCAGCATTTAAAACTTTGCCTCCTAAAACATTAATGCAGTGTTGCCAATTAAGTTCTTTTAAATTACCAGCATTCTACCATATTATAAACAGCAAAGTATTAATAAATCATCAAAGCCAATACCTAATTTACTGAGAAGCAAAACATATGAATAAGAGCTATAGGCTTTTTCAATATATGCCCATGGAAGGAAAATATAACCAACTTTTTCTGTTGATAAAAATCTTGTTCATACACAAAGTACCCATTACATCTCCAGCACTTACATGCCCTCACTCGCAACACTGTAGTGTCCTCGCCAAATTTCAGTTCATGGTGTTAACTTTTGAGAATCCAAAGAAATGAAAATTAACTTTTCTAGCTGTATTATTTATACGTCAATTATTCTAGCCACTGAACAACTTCGAACCAATTTATTTACAATCATGAGAATGTTCACCAAACAAGAGAGAAACGTTTCTTCTTAGGTATGTGGTTAACAGTAATCTTTTTCAGCATCCCTGCAGATGTGCCTTTGCGAGGTTTGAACAAATTTACCTGCAGTCCGACCTTGATCTTCTTTGTCAGAGCCCCCTGTGGGAAGACTGCCTGTACTTGGGGTACCACACTGGACGACACCATGCCTCCCTCAGGTCCTATCGCATGTACCTCCTGACGGATGCGAGACACCACAGCGAAATACTGGGGAAAGTCTGTGGTCAGAATCCGAGTCATGCGACCAGAGCCCGTGTCCTCCAGAGCAGTCAATTCTGCAAACAACACTCCAGCTGAGTCTAAATTCTGTGCACCAATTTGACCTGCTAGTATCCTAGCAAAGCACTTACTAATCTTAACTAAACTAACACCAAGTTGGCTTAAAGTCAGTGCAGCTAACACAAAGCCCACCATGTTACATGACTCTGAGACACCTTCTAACCTGTTAAACAAACTCAGTTTTCATCTGGTCATTTTGTGCCTACATGCATCATCTCCAAAACTACTCTACAGACTTAGGAAATTTGATACCAGAAGATTAAATGTACTGAAATGTGGTCCTGTGCAAGCCCTGTTTTACTCACATAACATTACATCAGAAAGGACTCACCACAAAAAAAAAAAAAAAAAAAAAAAAAAATGAAAAAAAAAAAAAAAAAAAAAAA
>Ga0123357_10000883_pt1 | contig 30575 bp, 37 predicted proteins | sample TergutEmb28metaG_FD_89873 | JGI IMG/M metagenome (GOLD analysis project Ga0123357, IMG submission 89873) | Embiratermes neotenicus P4 segment gut microbial communities from Petit-Saut dam, French Guiana - Emb289 P4 | ecosystem: Host-associated > Arthropoda: Insects > Digestive system > Gut ...
ATCACCCTTGGCCGGAGAGACGCTTTGCGACCCGTTGACCCGAGGTGGGAGCCCGGTGCGGGAAATCCGCTCGCCGGGTTCTGTCCGGGGGGCGGCCCGAAAGGGCCGTCCCTACCGGGACCCGCAACTGGTGAAGCCATGGCGGATGGAACGGCAAATCGAAAGCGGTTAGACGCGGCGGCGCTTCGGGGGACGGCAGCCGTTATGCGGGACCGGCGTGACGTCGCGGATCAGCGTGACCTTGAAGCCCGCCGTTTGCAGAGCGCGGAGGGCACTTTCGCGGCCGGCGCCGGGACCCTTCACGAAGATGGCGATGGAGCGCATGCCATGCTCCATGGCTTTGCGTCCGGCTTCCTCGGCAGCGAGCTGCGCGGAATAGGGGGTGGACTTGCGCGATCCCTTGAAGCCGCGCGATCCGGCACTCGACCATGCAATGGCGTTGCCGTTGATATCCGTGATGGTGACCACGGTGTTGTTGAACGTGGACTGAATATGGGCAATGCCCGTTGCCACGTTCTTCTTGACCTTCTTCTTGCCGGCCTTTGCCTTGCCAGTCGTCGTGCCCGCCGCAGCGGTCTTCGCAGTTGCCATGACTTATCTCCTTTCAGGCCGGCCTACGCGGGGCGCCACCACCACCACCGCCACGTGAAAGAATGCCTTTGCGGGGTCCCTTGCGCGTGCGAGCATTGGTGTGCGTGCGCTGCCCGTGGACGGGGAGGCCCTTGCGATGGCGGAGACCCCGATAGCAACCAAGATCCATCAGGCGCTTGATGTTCATTTGCACTTCACGCCGCATATCGCCTTCCACGCGATATTCGGTCTCGAGCAACTCACGAATGCGCTTGATGTCCGCTTCAGTGAGCTCCTCAGTGAGCTTATTTTCCGGGATATTCGCCTTTTGGCAAATCTCTTTCGCAAGCGCACGACCAACACCGTAAAGGTATGGAAGGGAGAAGGCGATGTGCTTGTGACGGGGGAGGTCGACGCCTGCAATACGAGCCATGATGCATTCCTTCGGGCAGTGACGGGTTAGCCTTGGCGCTGCTTGTGGCGCTGGTTTGCACAAATGATGCGGACCACGCCCTTACGGCGGACCACCTTGCACTTGTCGCAGATTTTTTTGACGGACGGACGGACCTTCATGACATGCTCCGAAACGGGCTTCTCAAGGATACTACTTGTGGCGATACGTGATGCGGCCACGGCTGGGATCGTATGGGCTCACTTCCACGGTGACGCGATCTCCCGGGAGGATGCGGATATAAAACTGCCTCATCCTACCGCTGATGGTTGCAAGAACGACGAGCCCGTTGTCGCACTTGACGCGGAACATCGCGTTCGGCAGCGCTTCTTGAACAACGCCATCGAACTCGAGCTTGTCGCCTTTAGGCTCTTTCCGCTCACGACGCTCGCTCATTCACCCAGCCTTCTTTCCTCAACCCTCGCTGTGACAATTACTTCGCTGCCTTGACAACGGCGAGAACTCGCCGCGTAACTTCTTTTACGTCACCAACCCCGTCGACACGCTTCAGAAGCCCTGCGTTCCCGTAGAAAGGAAGCAAGTCCGCCGTCATCTTCTCGTAAACGTCGATGCGATGTCGAACGGTTTCCTCACGGTCGTCGGCGCGGTGCTCCAGATCTGCATCCGGGGGCGGTGGCTTATACTTCAAGTGATAAATCTGTCCAGTCCGTTTGTCGGTGCGACGGAGCACAGCCCTCTCCATCAGCAGATCCTGCGGGACCTCGAGTGCGACGACAACGTTGAGTTGCTGTCCGCGCGACGCGAGGAGCTCGTTCAACGCTTCCGCCTGGGGGACCGTGCGCGGGAAGCCATCAAGAAGGAATCCGGGTTTCGCGTCGTCGAGCTCCGTGCGGGCTCGGATAAGGCCGATCACGACATCATCCGGCACGAGACCACCTTTCGACATCTTCTCGACCAGATCCTGGGGAAGCGTTCCTTTCGCCTTGGCCTCGCGCAGCATATCGCCCGTGGAGATCTGCGGAATGCCCCATTCTTCGCAGATGAGCTTGGCCTGGGTGCCCTTGCCCGCTCCTGGCGGTCCAACGAACACGACTCTCATCCGACGTCCCTCCTTCCATGAATACGCGTTGCACGACCACCCCCGCCCGAAAGACCTTCATAGTTACGCGTGATAAGATGCGCCTCGATCTGGGCAACCGTGTCGAGCGCAACGCCGACGACGATCATGATCGACGTGCCACCCCAACGGAACGGAACTTTGAAATACTCGCTAATGATACTGGGCACGATACACACGGCCGCGACGTAAAACGCGCCCCCGAGCGTGATGCGAGTCATCACCTTGTCAATGTAGTCCGCCGTTTGCTTGCCCTGGCGGATGCTCGGAATGAATGCCTGCTGCTTTTTTAGATTGTCCGCAACATCCACCGGCTGGAACGTCACGGCCGTATAAAAGAAACAGAAAAAGATAATGAGCGTGACGTAAAAAACATTGAAAAGCCAGTCACCACGCTCCAGGCTCGACTGAAGCTGCGCCATGCCCGGCACATGCATGCCGGCAAGGGTGGCCGGAAACATGAGCAGCGAGCTCGCAAAGATCGGCGGGATGGTCCCCGCCGTGTTTACTTTGAGCGGCAAGTGCGCTGTCTGTCCGCCATAAACGCGGCGGCCGATCGTGCGCCGTGCGTAGTAAATTGGGATTCTGCGCTGACCGCGCTCGAAAAACACAATCGTTGCAACGGTGATGATGACGAGCACGCCAACGGCGAAAAGGTTCAGCGGCTGGATGGATCCCTTGTGAGTGTGGAAATAGTTGAGGACACCGCCGGGAATGTCCGTCACGATGCCCGCGAAAATGATGAGCGAGATGCCATTGCCAATGCCCCGCTCGGTGATCTGCTCACCCACCCACATGATGAATGCCGTGCCCGTGGTGAGCGTGATCAAGGTCAGGATCCGGAAGCCCCAGCCCGCGTGCGTCACCACGTCTCCCGTTGCGCCTCCTGCGAAGTCCGCATTGTTCAAAGCCTCCAAGCTCATGGCAATGGTGAAGCTCTGAAAGCACGAGAGCAGAATGGTGCCGTAGCGCGTGTACTGGTTGATCTTCCGCTGGCCTTGCTCCCCTTCCTTACGGAGCTCGTCAAGGGGCTTCCACACCATCGTGAGGAGCTGCAAAACGATGCTGGCACTCACGTACGGCATGATGCCGAGCGCGAAGATCGACAGGTTCGACAGCGCACCGCCGGAGAACATGTTGAAGAAGCTGAGCAAACCGCCCTGGGACTTGTTCACCACGGCGCGCATCACGTTCCGGTCAACGCCGGGGATCGTGACGAACGCACCAATGCGATAAACAGCAAGCATCGCCAGCGTGAAAACGACGCGGCGCCGGAGTTCCGGCACCTTGCCGATATTCGAAAAGCCGGCGAGGATGCTCATCGGTGTTGGACTCTCACTCCGCCTGAGTGGCGATTTGAGCCGCGACAAGAACGGTCTTGCCGCCCACCTTCGTGATCTTCTCGTGGGCGCCCTTGGAGAAGGAGTGCGCCGTCACCGTGATGGCTTTCGTGAGCTCGCCACGACCGAGGATCTTGATGCGGTCGAATTTGCCTTTGATGATGCCACGAGCGCGCAACTCCGCTTCGTCGACCAGAGCACCCGCCTCGAACACGTCGAGATCACTCACGTTCACTTCAGCAACGACGGCTTTGAAGATATTCGTGAAACCACGCTTCGGCAAACGGCGCGCGAGTGGAGTCTGACCGCCTTCGAACCAAGGCTTGAACGTGGCGCGGCGAGCAAACTGACCTTTCTGGCCACGGCCAGCGGTCTTGCCAAGGCCCGAACCCACGCCGCGCCCCTTGCGGATTTTGTGGCGCGTTGCCCCTTCGGGCTTCGCGAGCCTGCTAAGTGTGTCAGCCATTGTCGACCTCTTCAACCGTCACGAGGTGCAAAACGCGTTTGATGGCGCCGCGAAACGACGGAGTGTTGTTGACGACCACGGTCTTGCCAATGCGACCCAGCCCGAGCCCTTTGAGGTTCACGCGAAGACGCTCGTCAATGCCGATCGTGCTGCGAATCTGTTTGACGCGAAGCTTTGCTTTCATGATGCAGAGGCCTCCGCGACTTTCCTCGCCCTCTTCTTGTTGCCACCCTCGATGACCAAATCCGCGGTTTGCTTGCGGCGCTTGGTCGCCACCTGATCGAGACTCTTTAGCTCGCGAAGCGCCTCGATCGTTGCGCGCACCACGTTGTGGGGATTCGCGCTGCCAATGCACTTGGTGAGAATGTCGTGGATGCCTGCGCTCTCGACGACCGCGCGAACCGCACCGCCGGCGATGACGCCCGTACCAGCCGAGGCCGGGCGGAGAAACACGCGACCAGCACCAAAGTGCCCGTGTGCTTCATGCGGGATGGTCGTGCCATCGAGCGGCACTTTGAAAATGTTTTTGCGCGCCTGGTCGTTGCCCTTGCGAATGGCCTCGGGCACCTCGTTCGCTTTGCCAAGCCCGACACCCACATGACCGCTTTCATCGCCAACAACGACGAGCGCCGCAAACGAGAAGCGACGGCCACCTTTGACGACCTTCGCAACGCGGTTGATGTGGATGATGCGCTCCTTGAGCTTGTCTTCGTCGATCTGCTCGATAGCCATCTTAAGTCTCGATTCTTTCGACTTTGGAATATCGAAGGGCCGAAATGAATCGGTTCTCCCTCTTTTTAGACTTTAGAATTCGAGGCCCCCTTCGCGGGCGCCATCGGCGAGCGCCTTGACGCGCCCGTGGTACATGTAGCCATTGCGATCGAAAACGACTTTCGTAACGCCTTTGGCTTTGAGAATCTCGGCAATCGCGTTGCCGACTTTCTTGGCCGATTCCGTCTTGTTCGCCTCCGCGGCGAAGCCTTTGACGTCCTTGGCGAGCGTGGAGGTATGAGCTAGCGTCTTGCCTGCCACGTCGTCGATGACTTGCGCATAGATATGCGTAAGGCTGCGAAAGACGGTGAGACGAGGACGCTCGGGGGTCCCACTGACCTTGTTGCGAATACGGAGCTTGCGCCGCTCGCGACCTTTGATCTGCGCCGACATGGTGAGGCTCCTTACTTTCCGCCCTTGGCGGCCTTACCGGCCTTCTCTTTGACTTTTTCGCCTTGGTAGCGAACACCCTTTCCACCGTAAGGCTCCGGCGGACGGAATCCGCGAATCTTCGCCGCGGTCTGACCCATCGTCTCCTTATCAGCGCCGGTGAGCACGATGATCGTACCCTTCGAGTCGCCCGGGATCTCGACTTTGACGCCGGCGGGAAGCGGGAAGTTTATGGGATGTGAAAAGCCCAGAGCAAGGCTCAACGTCGTGCCTTTGACTTCTGCGCGGTAACCGGTGCCCACGAGCTGCAGCGTCTTCGTGTAGCCCGTCGTTGCCCCCATGATCATGCCGTTGATAATCGAACGAGCAAGGCCCTGGAAGCGCGCACCATCACGACCGCCAATGGTCGGCACGATGGTGACGGAGGCGCCTTCGACTCGAACGTCGACGTTCGGCGTGAGCGCATGCGAGAGCTGGCCCTTGGGACCCTTGACGTCGATCCTGCCGTTCGCAATGGCCAACGTGACTCCCTTCGGGAGTTCGATCGGACGTTTGCCCACGCGCGACTGACGAAGATCTGCCGGAGCACCTGTTAGAGTATTGGGGGAGGTTTGAGCGGTCATTGGATCACCAAACTTCGCAGAGGAGCTCGCCGCCGACGCGCTGTTCGCGCGCCTGGCGATCAGTCATGACACCGCGGCTGGTAGAGAGGATCGAAATCCCCATACCGCTGCGAACACGCGGAATGCGGTCGTGGCGAACGTAAACACGACGGCCGGGAGCCGAGATTCGACGAACACCATCAATTGCGCTCGTCTTGTCGCGGCCGTAGCGCATCACCAGCGTAAGCGTCTTCGGTCCTTCGCCTTCGCTGACGCGAACGTCGTCGAGAAATCCTTCTGCCTTGAGCACCGTGGCGATGTGCTCTTTGACCAAGGAGTGAGGCATGTCCGTACGGTCATGGCGTGCGAGTGCCGCGTTTCGAATGCGTGCAAGCATGTCGGAAATGGGGTCGGTCATCATGGGATCACCAGCTTGCCTTGATCACGCCGGGGATTTCACCGCGGAGTGCATAGAGACGAAGGCACACGCGGCAAAGCTCGAACTTTCGATAATACGCGCGCCCGCGTCCACAAACCTTGCAACGGTGACGGTGACGCACACTGAATTTCGGAACGCGATTGAGCTTCGCAAACTGACAGGCTCGGGCCATTTTTCTTCTCTATTCCTTATAGGTCCTTCTTCAGGCCTGCCGGAATGGCATCCCCAGGTGCTGTAGGAGCGCACGCCCCTCTTCATCCGTATGGGCCGTCGTCACGAAGGAGATGTTCATCCCCTTGATGACGTCGATGCGATCGTAGTCAATCTCAGGGAAGATGATTTGCTCCTTGAGACCGAGCGTATAATTGCCTTTCCCATCGAACGCCTTTCGCGACGTACCGCGGAAATCGCGCGTACGCGGCAACGCAAGCGAGACCAAGCGGTCCAAAAATTCCCACATGCGACCCTTGCGAAGGGTCACCATGGCGCCGATGGGAAGGCCCGCGCGAAGCTTGAAGCTCGCAATTGCCTTGCGCGACCGCGTGACAACGGGCTTCTGACCAGTCAGCGCACGGAGTTCGTCGACAGCCGAGTCGACGATCTTTGGATTGGTCACCGCAGCGCCAAGACCCATATTAATGACGATCTTTTCGAGGCGCGGCACCTGCATCGGATTCTTGTACCCAAACTGCTTGATGAGCGCCGGTACGACGTCCTTTGCGTACTTCGTTGCGAAGCGGGGAGAGACGGCTTCCGTCTTCGAGGCGCCGGAGGGCTTGAACGCTGCGGAGGAACCGCCGCCTTCGCCTTTGCCCCTTTTCTGCTTCTTTTCCTTTTTCTCGTCAGCCATGACTCAGCTCCAGCGCCTACGACGCCGCGTTGCGGGGCGACGGGATTTCCTCGCCACTCTTGACGGCGATACGGACCTTGGTCCGCTTGCCTTCTTGGTTGGCTTCGATCTTCACGCGCACGCGCGTTCCCTTACCCGTCTTCGGATCGACGGGCATCACCTTGCACGCAGCGATGGGTTGCTCACGTTCGAGAATGCCTCCCTGCTGCATGCGAGGGTTAGGCTTCGTGTGGCGTTTGACCAGGTTCACACCTTGGACGAGCACTTTGTCTTCCTCGCGGAAAACACGCATAATCCTGCCGGTCTTGCCCTTGTCCTTGCCCGAGATGACGATCACGTTGTCGTCCTTCTGAAGACGCGCGACGCTCATCACAGCACCTCCGGCGCGAGCGAAATGATCTTCATGAATTTCTTTGCGCGCAGTTCGCGAGCCACAGGTCCGAAAATGCGCGTACCCACGGGTTCGAGTTGCGCATTGATGAGCACGGCGCTGTTCTCGTCGAAACGGATGTAGCTCCCGTCCGATCGCGGAGTGTCGTCCTTCACGCGAACGACGACGGCTTTCGCCGTATCCCCCTTCTTGACCTTCGTTCCCGGCAACGCCTCCTTGATGGAGACGACAATGACATCACCGAGTCTCGCATAGCGACGGCGTGATCCACCGAGCACCTTGATGCACTGTACACGCTTCGCGCCGGAATTATCGGCGACCTCCAGGATGGTGCGCATCTGGATCATGGCAGCCTCATTCCTCCACGAACTTCTTGACGAGGCGCACCACGACGAAGCGCTTGTCGCGCGAGATCGGGCGGTGCTCCTGAATCTCGACTTGATCACCAACCTTGTATTGGTTGGTTTCGTCGTGCGCCTTGTAACGCGTGCGACGTCGAATGTACTTGCCATAAAGCGGATCGCGGTGCGCGCTGACGCACTCGACAACGACCGTCTTATTCATTTTGTCTTTGATGACCTTTCCGATCATCTTTCGACGGAAACCGTGCGCTTCATGCTTGCCAACCTGCGTGGCATTCGGGGCTGCTTGAGACATGGCTACTTCGCCTCGCCTTCGGCCTTCGCGGCCGCATTGAGCTCTTGTTGACGAAGCAGGGTCTTGACGCGAGCCAGGTCCTGCTTGGCCTTCCGGATCGAGCTCGTGTCGTCGAGCCGGTTGGTGAAGTTCTTGAAGCGCGCCGTGAAGATGTCTTTCGCAAGGCTCTTTTCGAGCTCGCGAAGATCCTCCACGCTGCGCTCACGCAGATCTCTGGCCTTCATGACGCCTTCGTCTCCGTCTTCGCCGCACCGGGCAAACTCGCCACGACCCCGGCCACGCCGCGAACGAGGAATTTGTAACCGATGGGGAGCTTGTGGCCCGCAAGGCGAAAGGCCTCGCGCGCGGTCTTTTCGTCGATACCGGAGATCTCGTACATCACGCGGCCCGGCAGGACGTCGGCCGCCCATTCCTCCACACCCCCCTTGCCTCCACCCATTCGAACTTCGAGCGGCTTTTTGGTAACGGGGCGATGCGGAAAGATGCGGATCCAGAGCTTGCCGGCGCGCTTGACGTGGCGGGTGATGGCCATACGAGCCGCTTCGATCTGGCGCGCAGTCACGCGACCTGGTTCGATCGCGAGCATGGCAAAATCACCGAAGGACACGTCGGAACCGCGCAACGCGATTCCCCGGTTGTTGCCCTTCTGCATCTTGCGGTACTTGGTTCGCTTGGGGGAAAGCATAATTCCTCGAAAAACTAGAATCTTCGCAGCAGTCCAGCCTGCTGCGCAATTCGCACGCGACGGCTGGCAAACATGCTCTTAGTTACCGGTATGAGGGCGGCGCGTGCGGCGCGGCAGAACCTCACCCTTGAAGACCCAGCATTTGACTCCAATGATTCCGTATTTCGTACGGGCTTCGGCCTGGCCGAACTCGATATCGGCGCGGAGCGTGTGAAGCGGAACGCGCCCTTCACGATAGGTCTCCACGCGGCTCATTTCGCTGCCGCCGAGGCGGCCCGAACAACGAATACGAATGCCTTTGGCGCCAAACTTCATCGCCGTGGACAAGGCCTTCTTCATGGCGCGGCGAAAAGCAGCGCGGCGCTCGAGCTGCATGGCGACATTTTCCGCCACGAGCTGCGCTGCGGTCTCCGCCTTACGAATTTCCTGGACGTCGATGAAGACTTCGTTGTCCGTAAACGATTGCACGCCGGGGAAAAGAGTCTCACCTTTGGCAGCCGTTTTGAGATTGCCAATCTTGAGGGTCTCGATTCCTTTGCCGCCTTTGCCAATGACCATGCCGGGGCGCGCCGTATAGACAATCACCTTCGCCTTGTTCGCGGCGCGCTCAACCTCGATGGACGCGATGTTCGCGTTCATGAGGTAGTCCTTGACGGCGCGCTTGATGCGGACGTCTTCGTGGAGCCACTTCGCGTAGCTCTTATCCTCGAACCACTTCGAGTTCCACGTCTTGATGACGCCGAGGCGGAAGCCTACCGGATGAACTTTCTGACCCATTTCTGGTTTCCTTACCTGGTTCCCTTACTTGCGTGTGCCGAGGTGGATCGTGATGTGGCTCATGCCCTTTTGAATGCGCGTCGCGCGCCCCATGGCACGGGGACGCCAGCGACGCAGATGCTTGTTCGGTGCTTTGTCGACGAACGCGGTCTCGACGAACAGCATGTCGAGATCCATGTCCGGGCTGTTCGTGCGTGCGTTCGCCACAGCGCTCTCAATGAGCTTCTTCAAGACCGGGGCACCGGCCTTCTGCGTGAACTCGAGAAGTTGCAGAGCCTCGCCCGCTTGACGACCGCGAACGAGGTTGACAACGACACGAGCTTTGCGGGGGCTTAGCCGCGCAAAGCGGGCAATCGCCTTCGACACCATGGGAACGACCTTCCGCCGACGAGTGAGTGACTACACCGGCTGTTTCGGGACGCCGTCGTACCGCCGGGGGCTACGTAAACTCCATCGAAGTTGCGAAGCCACGCCAGAGGCCGTTACGGCCGTCCAGAGACTGGAAACACGAGACGTGCCGGCTGCCCGGCACCCCTGCACCACCATCACGAGGAGGGGGCCCAAGGGAAGCGCGCATATTACGCAGAACCTCCGTCTTGGCAAGCGGATTTCCAAAAAATCTCGCACGCGCGTGTCGGTCAGTTGGGGAGCGATGCGATGAAGTCCGCAATCTGCGGAAGCGCGAGGACCTTTTGCACGACGCCGGCCCGCACCGCAGCTCCCGGCATGCCGTAGACCACCGCGGTCTCTTGCGACTCGGCGACGACGAGACCTCCCGCGTCGCGGATCGCACGTGCGCCGAGCACGCCGTCGTCGCCCATGCCCGTGAGAATGACGCCGATGGCGCGCGATCCCGCTACACGCGCGACGCTCCTGAGCAGACGGTCGGCACTCGGTACGTAGCGGTCTTTCGGCTTTGGCAGGCTCACCGAAATACGGAAGTCGAGCCTACTCTGCACGACCTCCATGCACTTGTGGCCGGGACACACGAAGCCCGTGAGCCTGCCGACGCGATCGCCGTCTTTGGCCTCCTTCGTGCGCACGGCGCTTCGGCGATCGAGACGATCCGCAAAGGCGCGCGTGAACTTGTCCGGCATGTGCTGCGCGACGACGATGGCAGCCGCGGTGGTGCCTGGGACCTTGTCGAAGATCTCGAGCAGCGCCGACGGACCGCCCGTGGAGCTCGCAATGGCAACGAGATGCTTCGGCGGAGCAAAGGACGTCTGCGCGCGCGCCGCCACCGAATCGATCGCGGTCGAAGGGCGCTCGACCCCGAATGATCCGCTCGCGCGACGGCGGTAAAAAGGCGCCTTCGGCGCCGTCGCGCCGCGAAGCTGCCGCACGAGGAGCACCTTCTGGACGATCTGCTCGTGCACCTCCATTGCACCAGCCACCCGTGGCCTCGTTGGTCTCGCCACGAAATCGAGCGCGCCGAGCTCGAGTGCCTTGAAGACGTTCTCCTTGTGCGCGTACGACGAGACGACGATCACCGGCGTAGGCGTCGACGACATGAGGATGCGCAGGAACGTAAAGCCGTCCATCCGCGGCATCTCGAGATCGAGCGTGATGACGTCGGGCTTGAGGAGCGCCACGAGTCGCAGGGCTTCGTCACCATCCGCCGCCATGGCAACGACTTCGACCTCGGAGTGTGCCGCAAACGTTTCGGCGATGCTGCGGCGGTTGGAGGCCGAGTCGTCCACCACCAGGAGCCGCGTTGGATCTTGCGTCATCGCGAGCTCAACCCCGTCACCGGTTTGCGATAAACCAGGTCTTCCTTCAGGTGCAAAAGTTCGAACGCCGTCGAGACGTTGAGCAGCGACTCTGCGTGTCCGAGCAAGAGCACGCCGCCCGGATTCAGTCGTTCGTGGAACATCTCGATGACGCGCCGGCGGGCTGATTCGCCGAAGTAGATGAGAACGTTGCGACAGAAGATGACGTCGTAGCGACCGACCAGGTGCGTTCGCTCTTCGTCGAGCATGTTCATCTGGCCGAAGTGACAGAGAGTGCGCGCTGCCGGGCTGACGCTGAACGTCTCCGCCGCGCGCTCTCCTTCACCTCTCTGCACCGGAACGAACCATTTGCGTCTCTCGTCCTCCGGGGTCGCGCGGAACGAGGTCTGGCCATAGATTCCGCGCCGCGCGGCGGCGATGCACCGTTTCGAAACGTCCGAACCACGGATGTGCACGTCCCATCCGTCGAACAGACCCGATTCGAGAACCAACATCGCAACGGTGTATGCCTCTTCGCCGGTCGAGCACCCTGCGCTCCACACGAGAAGCCGCCGCCGGTTCTTCAGACGATCCGCCAGCATGGGCAAAAGTTCGTCTTTGAAGGCACGGAGTTGAAAGTCCTCGCGAAAGAAATACGTCTCGTGCGTCGTCAATAGCTCCGTGGCTTCGTCCCATTCGGCCGCCGCGAGCGGGTCGTATCTGAGAAGCTGGTAGTAGTCGGAAAACGACGCGAGACCGAGCGCCGTGAGCCTGCCCCGCAACCGCCGCTCGAGCGAAACGCGCGACTCGGAGGCGAAAGAGATGCCGAGTCGCTCGCTCACCAGATCGCGCAAGAGCCGGTAGTCGTCGGCGCGCAGTTCGGGGTCGCCCCGGCGCGCCTCTCTTCGCCCTTCGCTCGTCCCGAGACCGAAACGCGACCGCATCACGCTCCGGCTCCGAGATCGGCGCGCGCAGACAGCGCCTCCATGATCGCGCGCCTTACCTCGGCGCTCGGCTCGCGATCGAGTCTCGCATGCAGAAGGCTCTCGGCTTCGGCGCTGTTCTCCTGCCCGACGATCTCCGCGGCATAGCGTCGAACGACGTCCGCGGGATGCTCGAGCGCGCGACCGAGCGCGAAGAGTGTGCGCTCGTCCTTCACGCTCGCGAGCCGCGCGAGGGCGACCTTCACTACTTCGTGATCGGGATGCGCCGTGGCATCCATGAGTGCATCGGCACGAGCACGTGCCGTCTCCACCTCGCCGAGCGCGCGAAGACCCGACACGACCTCCCCCACCACCTCGACGGCCGCCATGGCCACGGAAGCTTCATGCGAGCACACGAGCGGCTTCGCGGCCGCGAACGCACGTTCGGGATCGGCATGGCCGAGCGCGCGAAGCGTCGTCCCGAGGCGGAGGGGATCACGCGTCGACGCAGCGAGGGACGCAAGCTGCTCGGCGCGACCGAGACGGCCGAGCGCGCGAATCGCCGCCTCTGCAACCAGCGGGGCCTCGTCCGCAAGCGATAGCGACACCGCTGCTGCCGCTTCTTCGCCGCCCATCGCAGCGAGCGCATCGACGGCACCTCGGCGCACGCGCGCATCACGATGCGTGAGCGCGCTCTCGAGAAACGCGGCATCCGCCGCGCGCGTCTGCCCTATCTGAGCGAGCGTCTCGAGCGCAATCGTCGCGACGAGCGCGGCATCCCCTCGAGGATCGACACCCGCGAGCAGGCGCCGGGCATCGGCCGGATGCCGGCGCGTGATCTCGCGAAGCGCACTCGATGCCGCGCCCGAAACGATCGTGCGTCCGACGTCGTTCACGCGCCGTGCGACGGGCGCGAGGTCGACGGCACCTCCGACCATCGACAGGCTTTTCAGCGCCGCAACGACGACCCCTTCGGACGCGTCCGAAAGCGCGCAGCGCAACGCTGCGAGAGACTCGGACGCGAGTGACGCGTTTTCGCGGAGCGACTCCGCTGGCGCAAGCTCGGGAAGCATCGAGATCGTCGCGCCGCGAAGCGAAGGCTCGGCTGTGCGACCGGCGACGAGGAGAGGCATGACGGCATCGCGTCCGAACCGCCGCAGCGCAGCCTCCGCGAAATCGGTGACGTCGTCGGCCGCGAGAGCGTCGGCAAGGAGCGAAATGTCGCTCGGATCCTTGACGAGTCCGAGGGCGAGAAGAGCCGCACCGCGGGCACCGGCGTCGACGTCGTCCCGCGCGACGTCGCGCAAACGTGCGTGCGCGTCCGCCGACGCGCAGAGCGTCTTGGCCGCGACGTCGAGCAACTCGTCGTCGCCCCACGCCTGTTCGATCGATCGCCCGAGGGCGACAATCGCTTCGCGCGAAATCGTCGCGTTCGGATCGGAGACGGCCTCGGCGAGCGCGTGCACTGCGCGCGGCACGCGGCTTGCGCCGGCGGCGCCGATCGCCGGGCGCTTGAGGAGCGGCTCGTCGAAGAGCGGCTCGAGTGCAGCCCACGGGATCTCGAACGCGAGGGCGCGCAGGGATCCGAGCGCCGCGAGACGCAACGGGATGTCGTTCTCATCCAGCACCCCGACGAGGGCCGCGCCCGCCCTCTCTCTCGCCTCGTCACCCGCGAGATGGGCGCGCCCGAGCCCCTCCGCGGCGGCGACCATGACGTTCGGATCTTCGTCGTCGAGCGCCGTGGCAAGGGCCCGCATCCCACCGAGCGTCGGTGCACCCGCCAAGATCTCGACGGCGAGTTTGCGCCCGTCGGCGTCGAGCCTGCCGAGCGCTTCGACCGCGGCAGGCACGGAGTCCGGACCAATGCGGACGAGCGCTTCGACCGCGGCGTTGCGCAGACCGACGTCGTCACGCTGCGTGAGCGCGCTCGCAACGGTGAACACCACCTGCGTGCGAGGCTCGACGCGACAAGCCACGCTCGCGGCCTCTTTGCGTACGCGCCAGTCCTCGTCACCGAGCGCGACGAGCAGAAGCTCGCACGACTCGGGCACGGGCAGCCGCGGGATGTCCTGCGTTGCCAGCCTTCGAACCTCGGTCTCGGGATCTGCGAGGCGCGCACGAACGCTCTTCGAAAGCGCGCTCATGACACCGCCACGGCGGCTTCGGTGATCGCGCGGAGCGCACGTACGTCGAGCACGAAGACGAGTTTGTCACCGTGCTCCGTCACGCCCTCGATGCCGCGAACGGCGTCGCTCGCGCCGAGCGCGGGTGAAGGTCGGACGCCCGCGTTTCCGGTCCCGAACACGTCGGTCACCGAGTCCACCGCGAGGGCTGCCAAACTCTTCGCCGCACGCCCGGCCGGCGTCACTTCAGTGCCCGACACGACGGGCGTCGCCGCGACGTCGACGATGATCCATTTGCTCTTGCGCGTCTCTTGGGTGGGCGGCAACCCAAAGCGATCACGAAGGTCGACGACCGGCACCACGTCCCCACGAAACGACGCGACGCCGCGCACGGACTTCGGCGCGAGCGGGAGCTCCGCGACTTCGAGTGGGTTGACGATCTCGCGGACGACCTCGATGCGCACGGCGCACGTCATCTCGCCAACGAGAAAGCCAACCAGGTTCTTCGAGGGGTCGTGACGGTGCCTTGGCATGAATCAATCCATCAAGTCCGATTGAAGGAGCGGCGAGAGATCGAGAAGCATGAGCACCGCACCGCCCGGAGGGCGCCCGATGCCGACGACGTAGGGCGGCTGCTCGGACCCGAGAACCGTGGGCGGCTCGATCTCGGCGTCGGTGAGACGAAAGACCTGGAACACCTCATCGACGAGCAGACCGATCGGTTCTCCTCCCACGTCCACGAGCAAGATGCGGCTCTTCTGGTCCATGGTGAACGTGGACGCGAGATTGAAGCGGCGCTTTAGATCGATGACCGTGACGAGCCGCCCGCGAACGCTCATCACGCCGACGATCTTGGGATCCGAGCGCGGCACCTCCGTGATGGGCAGGGGCTTCAGGATTTCGGCGATGCCCCCGATCGCGATCGCGTACGCCTCGGGCCCCAACATGAAAGCGAGATACTCGACGCGTTTGCCGAGCTCGTCGGCACGCTGCAAAGCCGACCGCCCCTCGGTTTTCTGTTCGACGAGAGCCTTCACGCGCGACCTCCCTCGACGGCGTTCGCAGGGTTGAGAATGCCCACGACGCGCGCGTCCGTGGTGCTCGCGAGAACCTCGGAGATGAGCGACGCGGCGTCGATGACGAGCCCCACGCGCTGATCGCCGAGCTCGGTTGCGCCCGCAAAGCCGCGCACCTTCTTGAGCGTCTTGCCGAGCGCCTTGATGACGATGTCTTGCTGGCCGATGAGCCGGTCGACGACGAACCCGACGCGGCGATCGGCGACAGCGGCGATCACGACGTAACTTCGTTCCTTCTGCCGAGGGCGCACCTCGGGCGGCTTCGGTGTTGCGGCGGCTTCGTTGATCCACACGCCAGGACGGACGCCTTCGAGTTCGAAGAGCTTGCCGAGCCGCGCGAGGGGCAAGGTTGCTCCGCGCTGGGTCATCACCTCGCGGCCTTCGAAGGTCCGCACCTGGGTCTCGTCGAAGGCGATGGCCTCCTCGATGCTGGCGAGCGGGATGCAGAAGGTGCGACCGCACACTTCGATGACGAGCACGCTGATGATCGCGAGCGTGATCGGCAGCGTGATCGTCATCTTCGTTCCGATACCGACCTCGCTCGAGACGTCGACGACCCCACCGAGCCTGCCGATGTTCGTGCGCACGACGTCCATGCCGACGCCGCGCCCCGACAGCGCGGTCGCTTCTTCCCGTGTCGTGAAACCGGGTTCGAAGATGAGGTTCAGGATTTCTTTCGCGGTGATCTCGCGCGCTTCGGCCTCCGGGACGAGGCCGTGCCGGACGGCGGAGGCGACGATCACCGCGGGGTCGATGCCCCTTCCATCGTCCTCGACCTCGATGATGACTTGATTCCCTTTCTGGAATGCATTGAGCGCGATGGTGCCGACGGGCGGCTTGCCGACGTGCATGCGCTCGTCGCGGCCTTCGATGCCATGATCGATCGCGTTGCGGATCATGTGCATCAGCGGATCACTCAGCTCTTCGACGATGAGTTTGTCGATTTCGGTCTCCGCGCCGGTGACGACGAGATTCACCTGTTTGTCGTGCTCGCGCGAGATCTGGCGGACGATGCGCGCGAGCTTGTCGAAGACCTGCCCGAGCGGGACCATGCGCACCTCGAGGATCCCGTTCTGCATCTGCCCGAGGTGACGATCGAACGATCGGTGGAGGCGATGCAGATCCGTCGCGAGCTGTGATTGCCCGAACTCGCGGCGCACGCGCTCGGCGATGCGCGCCACGTTCGAGCGAACGATGGCGAGCTCGCCGACGATGTTCATCAGATGATCGAGCTTACGAATGTCGACGCGAACGGTCTGCGAGACGGATCGGAGCGTGAGTTCGCGCCCGCCTTTGTCCGGACCGGGAGGTGCCGCCGTACCTTTTCCCGCGGACGTCGGACCGGCTGGCGCCGAAGGGATCGCGGGGGGCGCCGAGACGCCCGTCGAGACGGTTTGCGCGTCGTCCGAGAGATCCTCCATCGACGGCGCTGGCTGCTCGACCGAGCTCCCTTGCGCGACCGGCCCGAGCGTCCCCGCGTGTTGGGGCGACGGCGTACGCTGGCTCTCGACGGAGACCGCTACGTCACGACGACGAACTTCCTCGATGAGGATGTTTGGGCCCGCGAGGGCGCCGCGGATCGTCTCGAGCGGCGCGCGACTGGCGACGAGGATCTCGAGTTCGACGCTCTCCGTGTCGCCGCCTTCGCCGGTGGGCAAGAACGTGATGATCTCACCGTGCGGGCGCGTCTTCGCCTTGAGATCGTCGAGCGCCGAATCGATGGTCAAGAGCGGAAACTGCACGCGCATCCGGTAGAGAGAGATCCCCGACTGAAGGTTGGTGCGAAGCCGGTGCTCTTCGTATTCGGTGAGGACACCGAGGAGGCCTGGATCGAGCTCGTACTGCGCGACGACGTTGCCGCCGCCGCCCCGCTGCTGCGAAACCTGCCCGAGCGCCGAGAGCAAGGCTTTCACCTCGGACGCAGGCTCCGGCGCGTCACCCTTCGCAGCCGCGAGGATGCGCCCGTAAAGTTCCACGGACTTGAAGAGCAAGTCGAGCACCGGAGCAGTGAGTTCGATCCGACCGAGGCGCAGATCGTCGAGCAGGTTCTCGAGTTCGTGCGACAGACCGGACATCATCGCGGCGCCGAAGAGCCCGGAGAGTCCCTTGAGCGTGTGCACTGCACGAAAGACGTCGTTGACGAGTTCGGCGTCGCTGCCTCCGCGCCCGCACACGTCGTCCAAGGCGAGCAGATCCCGGCTGAGACTGTCGACGATCTCTTGCGCCTCGGAGAAGAACTCCTCGCGCGCCTTGTCCCCGGCGCTCTCGCCGCGCCCGCCGCCGCCCTGATTTTCAGCCACGGACACACTCCGCGGTGAGCAGGCGAGCGCTCGTCGATCGAAGCAGCACCGGATCGAAGGGCTTCGGAACGAACGCGTCGGCACCGAGCCTTCGTCCGCGCTCGATGTCGCGTTCGGTTGCCTGCGTGGAGATGATGATGAGCGGCGTTGCGCGGTAGGCGTCCGACTTGCGAATGAAGTGAATGAGCTCCAGTCCGTTCACGTCCGGCATGTTGATGTCGGTGATCACGAGGTCGCAGTGCGCGCGCGGCAAGAGGCGCATCGCATCGAAACCGCTCTCTGCTTCGACGATCTCGACCGGCCCCACGGCTGCAACGAACGCGGCGTCCTCGAGGATGGCTCGAACGAGCGAACGTGTCGACGCGGAGTCTTCGACCACGAGAATGCGACGCACGCAGTCAGTTTACATCAGCTCAAATGGCAGCGCGTTGGGGGGTACGGATCGTGCCAGCGCAACAAAAGGATGTGCTCTATGCTCGTAGCCTTTGACGATTTCCAAAGGACCTGCGAGAAAGTCACGGTTGCTTTTGCGGCACGACGGTCGCTACACTGAAAGTCGCGCCCCAATGCCGGTCTATGCGCGCTCCGCCCCATGTGGAAGCTGGTCATCGAGGACGACGAAGGGAAACGCACGGTTGTTCCGCTAACGCGCGAGGACTATTCCATCGGGCGTCAAGAGGGGAACACGATCCGGCTTACGGAGAGGAACGTCTCGCGTGAGCACGGCTTCATCCGGCGCAATCGAGCCGACAACAACGGCTCTGCCAAGGCGGGTTCGTTCGCCGTCGAAGATCGCTCGAGCTACAACGGCATCTTCGTCAATGGCCTGCGCGTCGCGCACTCGCAGGACCTGCAACACGGCGACCTGATCCAGATCGGCGACTACCGCATCGTCCTTCAAGACGAAGCGGCCGTCCCGGATACGGCCGCCACGCCGGAGCCGAGCTTCGACGCCAAGACGACCCTCCCAGTGGCGGTGCCCGCCCGCGGACACTCGCTCGCGGAGCGTCCGCGGCGCTTCGTCATGCTCGTTGGGCCCACCCCCGGCGTCGAGTACCCCCTCGATCGCGATCGCATCACCATCGGTCGCGAACAGGGCTCGACCATTTACATCAACCACAATTCGGTCTCGCGCCTGCACTGCGAGGTCCATGCGCTGAGCGACGGTCGCTTCGAGATCGTGGACAACGACTCGGCGAATGGGGTGGGAGTCAACGGCGTCAGTCTGCGTCGCGGGATCATCGAAGCGGGCGACGTCATCGAGCTCGGCGACGTTCGCTTCAAGTTCGTCGGCGCCGGTCAAGTCTTCGTCCCGGGACCTCACGAGAGTCAGCAGCTCGATTCGATCAGCGAGCGTGGCGAGCGCAAGACCGAGATCGTGGAACCCAAACGCCGCTCCAGGGTGTCCCCCACCATCGGCGTCATCGCGGTCGTCGCGGTCGTTCTCGTCGCACTGGTCGCGTGGAAACGACGAAACCACGGCCCAGACGAGACGGAGAAAGTGACGACAACCGAGCCGGCGCCACCATCCGATCCCGAGCACGCGTTGCTGCTCGAGGCGAAAAAGGCCTGCTCCGTCGACGACTGCGAGATCCCGCACTCGCAGATCACCACGCAGCTCGCACCAACATCGCCCTTGCGCGACTCGATGGACTTCAAGCTAATCGAAGCGACGTGGGCTGATTCAATCTTGAAGGCGGCGCAGGCGGAACCCAACCCGGTGGAGCGCCGCGCATTGCTCGTTCGCGTGGCGAACGCGCCAACGGTGGACGAGGCGCGCCGCAAGCTCGCGAACGAAAAGATCGCGGAGATCGACAAGCCGACGAGAACACCAAATCCGTCTCCCGGTCCAGGAGCGGCTCGCACTTTGACTTCGCCCAGCGCTCTGCCAGCGGCTTCGGCGAGGCCCGTCGTCACGCCGCCAGCGCAAAAAGCTACGGCACTCGAAAAGGCGCGCGCCGCGGCTCTCGGTGAGCGGTACGGCGAGGTTCGTTCGCTGCTCGAGAAGCACGTGCGCGCGGGCCATGGCACCCCGGAAGAAGCCCGTCTCCTCCGCGGCGCATGTCAGGCGCAGCGTGATACCGCCTGCGTCGCGGATATCGAGAAGAAGTATTAAGTAGACCCATCCGCCATGGCTTCGCCTTCGGCTTGCCATGGCCGCCTTCCCTTGGCCTCGTGCTCGTCAGGCGGACCGAAGCGGTCCGCCTTCCTGCGCGCGGGCAGGGAAGGCTCGCGACCGCTGCACCGTCGCAAGACCGGCAGCAGCATGGCTTCTGTACTCTCAATTAGAGTACACGAATAATCCGGTAACCTAAACGTTACCGAGCGTGTCTGAGGTAGTAAACGGCGGCGCCGACAACGACGACGAGGAGCAGAAGAATCCACAGCAGGAACGAACTGCCTCTCCGTTGCACAGGTGCGGGGGGCACTTTCTTCATATCGACTGCTGTCCTGATCTTCGACTCCGCAGCCGCCTGTTCCGCAGCCGCCTGCTCGGCAGCCGCTTGCTCGGCGGCGGCACGTTCCGCAGCAGCCTGCTCGGCAGCAGCCCGTTCAGCAGCAGCTCGCTCGGCCGCAAGCTTCTCTGCAGCCGCTTTTGCTTCTGCAGCCGCCTGCTCAGCAGCCGCTTGCTCGGCGGCGGCACGTTCCGCAGCAGCCTTCGCGTGTGCAGCAGCTCGCTCGGCCGCGAGCCTCTCTGCAGCGAGTTTCTCGGCAGCCGCACGCTCCGCGGCTGCCGATGCTTGCTCCGCAGCCTTGTTCGCAGCTTCCGTTGACGCAGGCACTTTGGCGATGTCGGGACGCACCGCACTTGGCGAGACTCCGACGGAACGTGTCGACGACGTGACGCTCGCAACCTTCTGCGAGGTCGCAGCAGCGACGGCGGGTGGACGCGACGACGGGGTAACGGCGTGCGACGCTCTTGCTTCCACGTGCGCGGTGGATTTGGGCGGATGGGCAGCGGCCACTTGCTGCTTCGACGAAGCCGCCGCAACTTTCGCGGGCGCGGGCTCTACGAGCGGCGTCGCCATTGTCCATCGCTCGTGGGTGTGCAAGGAAACCTTGCAGTCGCCGACCGTCAGATCGAAGGGGCCTTGCGAAACCTTCCGCGCCTCGCCGAAGAGCGGCACCGGGAGTCGCCGTTCGTTCGTCTCCGCAAGCTCGCTTGCGATCTCCTCGGCGAACGCCCGGTATTTCTCCGAGCCGCTGACGAGATCGGCGAGCTCTTTTTCGAAACTCTCGAGAGAGACGTCCGCAAGACCGGATCCGTCCGCCGCCGCACGCGGCAGCGCCGCAGCCAACTCGAGGGACAGCTCGCTCACGCGATCCCGCGACAGCGTGCGAAGCAGCCGATCGACGAGCCCGTCGAGAACGCGTTCGATCGCCGCGTTGTCCGCGCGATCACCAAGCATTGCGCCTACGGCCGCAACGAGATCTCCTTCGCAGCGAACGGCTGGCTCACCACCGCCTTCTGCCAGGTAATAGAAGCTGCTCGTGACGCGATCGACGCCGATGGTGTGGATGTGCACACCCGCCTCGATGAGTTTCGGCACAAGCTTGCTCGAAACCGCGATGAGCGGACTCTTCTTCGCGGCCTGAAGCGTGAGCGGCATGCGCGCCGGAGGGATCTGCTCCTCCGGCAACACGGCCTTGGTCGAACGCCGAATATTCTCCGTCAGTGCTTCGCGTTGAACCACGGAGACTTCGTGCGACCACTCCAGAATTCCGCGAGGAATCGACCACCCGGCGGCAGGTCCCGCGAGAGCAATGATGCGCCCTCGATTGTCCTCTCCAACATACAAAACACCCGGCAAAACCAGAGGAGAACTTGGCATTCTAGGGGTTTGAGGCTACCACGGAAAGCGCGGCAGAAGCCACGCTAAACCCGAATCACGTGCTAACGTTATTAAAGATGGAAGCTGAAAGCTCGATTGCCCGCGTCGAGTGCCCGTCCTGCGGAGGCTCTGGCGGCGGCCCGTTCGGCCGCGCAGGCAGCGCTTGGGACGACGAAAGCTATGTCTGCCCGCTTTGCAAGGGTCGAGGCAGGATCACCCTGGAGGAGCTCCTAAAGAGACCGCTCGAGCCACACCCGGGCATTGCCAAGACCGTTCCAGCCGCGCCCGCAAAAAAGAAGAAGAAGCAAGCCTAAGAGCGTGTTTACCAGCCGTCGCGAGCGAATCGAGGCTAGGGCGGGCGCGAGGAGCCCGCGAAAGCGTACTTGTCGTACGTGCGCAGGCACCGCAGCGCCCAACCGACGAATCGATTTGCGCAGCAGGCTGGTAAACATGCTCTAAGAGCTTGTACCTTTACAAAGGCGATGGTCGACCGACTCGTCTGCAGAGTCATGCCCTATGCGTGGGGATCGCGTACGGCGATCGCCGAGTTGCTCGGTCGTCCGGCACCAAACGAGGATCCGGAAGCCGAGCTCTGGATGGGCGATCACTCCATGGCGCCGTCGTCGCTCGTGAGGAACGGAAAGACCGCGTTGCTCGCAGATGTCATCGCAGAAAATCCCGTGCGCGAGCTCGGCGAGATGACGGTGCGCGCGTTTGGTGCACGCTTGCCGTTTCTCCTGAAAGTGCTCGCAGCCCGAGAACCGCTGTCGCTCCAGGCGCACCCCAATCTCGCGCAAGCAGAGGCGGGGTTCGACGACGAAGAGCGACGAGGTGTCGTTCTCACTGCACCGAACCGCAACTACAAAGATCGCTCGCACAAGCCAGAATTGCTCTGCGCGCTCGGCCCGTTCGATGCGCTCCTGGGTTTCCGTCGCATCGACGACACGATCTCCCTGTTCGACGCGCTCGACGTCAAAGAGCTCGAGGACGTACTCGCACCGCTCCGGCGCACGCGCAGCCGCGCGGGCCTCTCAACGACGTTTCGCGCCATCATGACGGCACAGGGCGATCGCCGCGCGAGCATGGTCGACGCAACGGTGGCCGCGTGCGCACGAACGAACGAGCTCGCGAAGGATGCCTTTGCCAAGGAGCGTGCTTGGACGGCGCGCCTCGCCGCGCTCTATCCCGGCGACGTTGGTGTTATCAGCGCTCTTCTCTTGAACAACGTGCACCTCGAACCGGGCGAGGCGATCTATCTCGGAGCGGGAAAACTCCACGCGTACCTCGGCGGCGTCGGCGTCGAGATCATGGCGAGCTCTGACAACGTCCTTCGCGGCGGCCTCACCCCGAAGCACGTTGACGTGGACGAACTCGCGGGCTTACTCGACTTCGAAGACGGCCCCATCGCGCCTATGCGCGCTCGCGCCATCGACGAAGTGGAACGCGTCTTCGACACGCCGGCGCGCGAGTTTCGCTTGTCGATGATGCATCTCGCGAAGACGCCGGCGATCATGCGCACCATGCACGGTCCGGAGATCCTGCTCTCTACCGAAGGAGCAGCCCGCATACGCACCGGCGCCGGCGACGTGACGCAGCTCGAACGCGGTGCATGCGCATTTCTTGGAGCAAACACGGATTCCTACATTCTCGACGGTGAAGGCACGATCTTCCGAGCGACGGTCAATCTCGTATGAATATGCAATACCCCGGGCGCGTTGTTCCGCGTCCCCATCCGCGTCCCAACCCTGAAGCCACCCGCCACGTCGTCGGCGCAATCCTCTACGCGCTCGGAATGATCGCCGGGCTTTTTCTCCTCGTCGCCGTCTTCATTCTTCCCGCGCTGACGTCGAGACACGCGGACGCCGACATGGCAGCGATGATCATCGGCGCGGTCTTCGCGCTGCCTCCGCTCGCTGTGTACTTGTGGATCCCTTGGGTCATCGATCGGTACGATCCGGAGCCTTGGTGGTGTCTCTTGCTTGCGCTGTCGTGGGGCGCCATCGCCGCGTGCGGATTCTCCGCGCTCGTCAACACGGGGGTGCATGTCGTTGCCAACGAAATTGGTGGCGACGAATTCGGCGACGCGCTCGGCGCATGCATCAGCGCGCCTCTGGTCGAAGAGTTCACCAAGGGCCTTGCTGTTTTCGGCATCTTCTATTTCGTGCGACGCGAGTTCGACGGAGTTGTCGACGGCGTGATTTACGCGACGTTTGCGGCCCTCGGCTTCGCCGCCATAGAGAACATCATCTACTACGGCAACGCCGCGAAAACGGAGATACTCACGCACAAGGACGGCATCCTCGCCGGCACGTTCTTCGTGCGCGGGATCCTCGCACCGTGGGGACACCCTTTGTACACGTCCATGACGGGCATCGGTTTCGGCATCGCCCGCGAGACTACCAAGTCTTGGCTCAAGTGGGTCGCGCCGGCGGGTGGCTATCTGTTCGCCGTATTCTTGCATTCTACATGGAATACGGCAGCGACGATCTCGAACGCGCTCGTCATCATCATGCTGCCGCTCTGGCTCTTGTTCGTCCTTGCCTTCCTCGGAGTGCTCATCTGGCTCGTTCGACGAAAGGGCAAGATCATTCGCGATCACCTAAAAGACGAGGTGCTCATGGGAAACCTCACCCCGTGGGAGCTCGATCTCGTCACGTCACCGGTGGCGCGGATGCGCGCAACGACTTCGTTCGGCGGCGCTGCCGGCAGAAAATTCATCGACGCTGCGACGCGCCTCGCACTCAGCAAGTGGCACACGGGACGAGCCACGCAGGGACGCAAGCTCACCGTCAGCGCGGACATGATCCTTCCGCTGCGCCAAGAGCTGCACAAGCTGCGCGCGGAGGTGGCGCGCGCGCTCGGTCGGCCGGTCCCGTTGCCGCGACCGTGGACGCCGGCGGCGCAGCAGCCAAATCCGATGTGGCAGCCTCTGCAGCGTCCTGGATATGGACCGCCACAAGCACCGTGGCCACCCCGTCCGCCGAACGGTCCGCAGCGCCCTCCGTACTGATATGGACATTGATATGGACCGCTTTGCGTATCCGTTCGTTTGATCCGACGTCGGAGATGAGTCCCTTGGCACCGAAGCCATCGGCGGTGTCAGGCAGCGTCGATCCGCCGCGCAACTTCACGATTCCCATGAGCGAGCGCATTCGGGCCATGACGATCGGCGTGCCGGCGTATGCCGCGCGCAAGCGGCGGATCGAGGATGCCGAGGAACGCATGCTCGGCATGATGATCGATCTCGCACGCGCGCTTGCAGAGGCTGGTGTTGCGGAGAGCGAACGCCGGACCCTTCTTCGCGCTCAGGCCGAAGCGTGCATCTTTACGAAGTTGAACGAGCTCATTACCAAACACAATCGCTACTATCCCGTCGAAGCAAATCTCGCGATGGACCGCACCACGGGCAACTACCTCCTCGCCGGCAAACCGTGGAGGCCAACCTTGCCGTGGACGGGCGCGCGCCTCTTCGAGGTGACGTGGGCGTGGTGCGAAGAGTCGCGCAACGGGTTGTGAAGCGCGTTTGCATGCTAGGGGATGCGTAAAGTGACGAGTGTCCTCTCTCCTGCCGTCGTCTACGTCGCGGGTGCGGCTGTCGGCGCGGCGATGGGCGCGGGATCGGCACGCCTCGTCGATCTTCTTCCTGCGCGCTCCGGCATCACGCACGTTGCAACGAGCTCCGCGCGCGCGAAAAGAAACGTCGTGCTCGTCATCCTGTCGACGATCTTGGGCATCGCTCTCGCGCACGGGATACGGTCGGCAAACGCGCCGCTGTCCGGAGCCGCCGTCGGTTTCGCGTTCAACGCGCTGGCGTGCGCGGCGCTCCTCACCGCCGCGGCGATCGACATCGAGCACATGATGATGCCGAACGAGCTCACGCTCGGCGTCGCCGCGTTCGGCCTCGTGACTTCACCGCTGCGCGATCTCGGTCTTCGAAATGCGATCGTTGGAGCGATTTGCGCCGCTATCGTGTCCATCGTTCCGGCTGCAATCTACAAGAAACTGCGCGGGCACAGCGGCGTGGGCTTCGGTGATGCAAAGCTCACGCTCGCAGCCGGCGCGTGGTTCGGCGCAGCCGGCGCGATCTTCGTGCTCTTCGCAGGTGCCGTGCAGTCCTCGCTCGCCGCGCTCCTCATGCGCGTCTTCGGCATGTCTTTTCCGGTGCCCGAAAGCGTCAAGGCCGAGATCGCGGACTTGCGTGCACGAGCGGAGGCAGGAGACGCGGAGGCTCGTGCGCTGCTCGCCGATGATCCCATGGCCTTCGACGCCGAACCGGGATCTGGATTTGCAACCGCGCGGTTGCCTATGGGACCTTTTCTCGTGCTCGGGTTCTTCGAATTTCTACTCTTTCGCGAACCAATTCTCGTACTCACCGAGCGCCTCCTGCTCAACTGACCGCTTTCGATTTGCCGCGATCTCATCGTTGGGGCCTGCGGTGCGGTCCTCAAAGCCCCACAAGGCTGTTCCGGTCCGCTCCTCGGCCCCGCCTCGACCTCGCGTCAACTTGAAAGCGGTATAGACGGGGTTTAAGCAAGCGATTTGCCGAAGAATTCCTTCATGCGCTCCCAGTGGCGCTCGGCGGAGGGCGCGTCGTAAACGGAATGATCGACGACCGCGAATCCGTGCGATGCGCCCGGGTAGATCTCGATCGTGTGCGGGACGCCGGCTTTCGTGAACGCAGCCTCGAGGTTCTGTGAGACCTCTTTGGTGTGCCGGCGATCGATCTCGGCGACGCCGAGGTAGAACGCGGCGCGGGCCTTTTGCGCGATGAGATCGGGCGTTTTTGGATCGACCACGGATCGTCCGCCGTGAAAGGACGCGGCAGCGACGACGCGATCGGGGAAGCTCAGTGCGGCGCTGACGGCAAGTCCGCCGCCCATGCAGTACCCGGTCGCGCCGATCTTCTTGTCCCGCACCATTGGCTCGCGCGAAAGCCAGTCCAACACCGCACCGGTATCGCGCTCGACGCTCGCATCCTGAATCGAATCGACCATGCCTCGGAATCGCTCGAGTTCAGGGCCTCCCGCGGAGAAAAGATTCCTCACGTCGAAAGGAGCGAATGCGCCGTGGCGATAATAGACGTTGGGTGCGACTACGAAGTATCCAAAAGATGCAAGCCGATCGGCCATTGCGAACATCGTATTGCGAAGACCGAAGGCGTCGAAAAAGAAGATGATCGCGGGCCAGGGACCGTTTCCCTGAGGGTGGGTCACGTACGCGTCCATCACGCCGTCAGGGGTGGTGATATCGAGCTTGGTTCCATTCATGGTTGAGACCTCCGTTACGCCGCGCAGCGTACCTCGTTCGTGGAACGGCAAAATAGATGAAATCGGCCGCAAGACCTTTATTGGATCCGGCTAGACTCGGCTAGACTGTGTTTTTTATGCGTACCGAGCTCGCTTTCGTAACCCCCAGGAAGCTTCCGAAGGCGCAATCGATCAAGGGCCGCGTCGTCGTGCTCGACGTTGCCTTCGCGTCGGAGGCATCGGGCGGCGGCTTCAACGGGATCACGAAACCCTTCATCGACGGCCTTGGTGCCCGCCTGGCGGCGTGGGTGGATCACCACGACCATGCCATGCATGCACGATACGCGGGTGATCCGCGCTTCGTCCTTGCGACGAAGGCAGAGCACGGTGCGTGCCCGGAGATGGTGACCGAGGAGCTCTGCGCGCGCGTCGGCGCTATCGACACGGTCGTCTGCCACACGGATTTCGATGGGCTTTGCAGCGCAGCCAAGTGGCTGCGCGAAGGCAAAGAGCCCTACCCTGGTGCCGACGGTGACGCGCGCGCCATCGATACGCGCATTGGCAATCCGTCGGCCCTCGCCCGCCGCTTCGACCGCGCCATCCGTGCGCGTCCTCGCGATGCGGGCCTGCTCGGATTGATCGTGCGTCACCTTGCAACGGGCCTATCCGACGAATCCCTCTGGATACCCGTCGACGAAGCCGGTACGGAGCTCGACGCCGTCGAGCGCGTCACCATGGAGCTCGGACGCAACTATCGCCGCATCGACGTCGCGAGGCCGTCGTTGCCTGCATGCACGTCGATTGCGTTGCTCGACGTGACCCACCAGCGAAAAATGTACTCCACGAGGTACGACAAAACGATGCTCCTTCTGATCGGGCAGGAGCGTGCCTCGATTGCCGTTGTCCTTGACGGTGACACCATGACGCTTGCGGCACCGTTCGACAGCGGCATCAACTTCCTGGAAATGCTCGGACTGTCCGGTGGAATGCCGACGCTCGTGTCGGTCCAGAAAGACAGACTTGCCGAGGCGCTCGATCGGCTCGGCGTTTCCCGTTCCGAGATCGACGCGCTTTCGTGAGCGGGGAAGGCTCACGGCGTCACCGTCCAGTCATCGGCGCTCACCACTTTGCCGACAAGGCCATAAGGACCGTCGTTCGTACCGGGCGTGCCTCCCGTGCCACCCATAGCCGCACCGGCCGCTGTCGACGTGAACGTGCAGTCGCTGTCTGTCGTGGGTTGACTGCCGGAGTACAAGATAGTAGCCGATATCCCTCCGGCGCCTCCGCTGCCTGCTCCTCCCGCACCGCCCGCGCCACCCGCGCCGCCCCCGCAACCGGCGGCAGTGTCGGGCCCAACCACTCCGCCAAGACCACCACTCATGCCCGCCATGCTGCTCCCACCCGTGCCTCCCTGGCCACCGTCCCCGGCTTGGTCCGTCAGAAGCTGACAAGAATTCAGTGTCACCGTGCTCTGATACGAGAGAAGCGCCACGCTGGAACCTCCCGCTTGGCCTCCTCCTCCACCTGAGGCTCCACATCCTCCGCAGCCTCCACCGCCTCCCGCACCACCGTTCCCTCCACCGCCTCCGCCACCTTGTCCGGGACCGCCGGCTTTCCCAGGATTGCCGTTGCTCGGCGACCAGCCTGCCGGTGTCAGAGTGCCGGGAGACGTAATAGCGTCGCCGTTTGCACCCGCGGGAGCAGAAGCACCCGCGTGACCCGTGCCGGTGGAGCAATCGTTGGTTCCCCAGGGTCCCCCAACGCCGTCGTTTGGAGATGCAGGATTGGGCACGGGCGGCACGGAGGTGCCGGGACTGCCGTTCGCTTGGACATCACCGCCGTCTCCACCATTTGTTGTACTCCCTCCGGTCGTACATATGCATGCCACGCCGGTGCCGGCGATCGTGCTGCTTGCGTTGTCACCGCCGAGCGTCACTGCCCGGGTGTCCGTCTCGCCGTTCTCACCATGGCTGCCTCCTGCGGCTACGTGGGCTACAAGCTCCGTCCGCTCGAAGGTGACGGTCGAATTGAGGGTAAAAACGGCGATGGAGGAAAGAACCGCGGGGTCCACGCCTCCTGGCTGTGCCTCAAATCGCAAATCCGAGACCGTGATGGCGCCGGGCAGACGCGTCAACTTGAGCGCCGGGGCCGACCCGTCGGATCGCACGGTGGCCTTCGTCCCGTTGTACTCCCAGCTTGCGCAGTCAAAGCCGCCGAAAAGCGACACCGCGCGCGTCAGCTCCGCGTGCTCATTCAGGGTGCCCGCTCCGCAGATGTAGATGCGGGGTTTCATGCCATCCGGCGTACTGAGCAACGGGAGAGTCGCCCCGATGCTTGCTACCGGTTGGTCCTTGGTGCCGGGATTACTGTCGTCGCCAGCTTCGGTGCTCACGAAAACGGCGTAGGCGTCAACCACGCACAACGGTGCGTCCTTCGGCTCCGCGGTGGCGTCACATCCCGGAGGAGGCGGGATCATGTCGGGTCCGGCCTCGGTGTCGGCAATCCCGGACTGAATCGGAATGTCGTACCCCGTGCAGCCCGTGGGCTGCGCGACTGCCATGCCTGCCGTTGCGCTCAGCGTCCAAAAGAGAGCCCTCGAGCAAGCGGGCGAGGAAGAGTCGTTTTGTAGCCGGCGGCGTTTGGTGTGATCGTTGTCTTGCATGGGGAGTCTGCCACTGAAATTATCGTGAAAATTGGAGATGCGCAACCGGCTGAGTAGCAGCACTACTGCGTCACCTCTAGAATCGCGCCCGTTACTCCAAACGGACCGTCGTTGCAGTTATCAGAAACATCGGCGCATGAAATGCCTCCTGTTCCAGCCTCTGCAACTGGGGCAGCCGACCCGTCCGAGGACGGCGTCGAGTCCAGCGTCCACTGTAGCGTGTTGGTGGGGTCGTCGGCATCTGGCCTAACTAGTTTCCATCCGAGAAAGGGCAATTTGCAGCGAGAGTTGGCACATCCAAGCACCCCTCGCGCACCTTGGGAGGGAGGGTGGGCATGGGATGGTGTCCGAGGAAGCCTTCCAAAAGGTGCAAGTGCACCGATATGCAGCTTGCAGATGGAGCGCTCCCTGCGCGGGGTGGGGTCCCGCCTGCAGACGGCCATCTGCCGCAAGGAAGGGTCAGCTCGGCGGGTGGCGTGGCAGCAGCGAGCGGGCGAGCACGAGCAAGTTGTGCGCGACCGTCGAGCACCACGCATACGAGCAGAATCGCGCAAACCCCTTCCACGTGCACCGCGACCCGCCAAACGAGCGTTTCAGATACGAGATCGTGGCTTCGATTCCACTTCGAAAGCGCTTGAGGATGCGACGAATGCCTGGAGTCGAGGTCATCTGGTCCACAGGCACTCCCGCGGGTTTCGAAAAGCAGACTTCCGTGCTCCCCAGGGTCTTGAGCGCCTGATGATTCGCCTTCGATGCAAACCCACCATCGAAGGCTACACGCTCGGGCATGACGCCGAAAAGCTTCTTGTGTCTCATGGCCGAGCGCAAGGTCAAGGTCGAGTCAGCCGGATTGCCTTTCTCCATCACCATGTCCGTCACCAATCCACTGCGCCCGGTCGACAGCGTGATCTTATGACCGAAGTACGTGGCGCGGCGATCTTTGCAGAGGATGTCGGTGGGGGGTTCGAAGAGGCTGACGAGTTTCTGTTTCGCGGGTACCGACTCGCCGCGCAGTACGCGCCGTTCGGTCTGGTCGAGGACACGCTTGACGAACGGAAGGTACTGACCGAGCTCGGTGGCATAGACAACCGCACCATGACGGGACAACTGCTGCTTTGCTTGCTCCGCCGCTTCCACCGTCTTGCGCGTAACCTTGAGAAGGTCCTTGTACAAGGCAACACGTTGTTCCTTTCGACGCGCATTCATAATGGCCAGCCTGCGTCTCTTGGCGCGACG
>Ga0123357_10000885_pt1 | contig 30533 bp, 27 predicted proteins | sample TergutEmb28metaG_FD_89873 | JGI IMG/M metagenome (GOLD analysis project Ga0123357, IMG submission 89873) | Embiratermes neotenicus P4 segment gut microbial communities from Petit-Saut dam, French Guiana - Emb289 P4 | ecosystem: Host-associated > Arthropoda: Insects > Digestive system > Gut ...
CAATTCAAGTACTACCGCAAAGACAGTAAGCGTTACGGCCACCACACTCAGTGGCGGCGCAAATATCGCACTTGCCAAAGATACAAGCGGCAAATACACCGGAGCGATCACCGCAAAGGCAGCGGGCAAACGATCCGTACTAAAAGTGACCCGCACCGTAAAGACTACCACGACTGATAAAGCTGGCAAAAAGGCGACGACTTCAGCTGTAAGCTACTACCTTTTGCACATCACAATACTAAAACCGCAATCACCTTCGGTCGGCTACCTCATCACAGACAATGCCCAAACCTATGCGTGCGCATCCACAACCTGTCCAACACGCAAACTGGCGCAAAACACGAAAGTCAAAATCGTCGGCTCAATACTGGACAGTGCAGGAAAAGTAAGCATGCTACAAGTGCAATACAGCGTAAGAACTGCTACTGAGACCCGCTATATCTTTGTAAAAGACGTGCGATATATCTCTGTTGGCGCTACTATCATAAACACGAGCGGAGACAAAACAGTCAGCAAGACGGTCTTTTATCACAGTTTCCCCAATGACAGCAGCCGCGCTGTCTCAACAGCTGTGACCGGCAATACCAACATCGCCACAGCTACAAAAGCAAGTGGCGCGGTAACAATAAAAAGGGTAGCGCCGGGATATACGACCCTGACCACTAAGGTTGGCGCAGACAGATACACAAGCTATAGCCCCGTGACGGTCTATTCGCCGACGAAATACAACTACAAGGGCTATCTCAACGCTGCAGCAGATCTCTTCAACGGCGCATCAAGCGGCGCCTATCCTGCGGCTGTCGCCAAACTCTACAAAGGCAATGCTGTGACCATCATAGGGCAGACTCCCGGTTGGTTTTATATCAAAACAACTATCGGCAAAGATACCTACCGGGGTTTTGTGCCAAAGAGCAAGGTCGTCTATGTAGAACTGAAGCAATACACCAAGACCATGAACAAAACTTCGACGACAACCATCGGCTCTATCTTACACAACGCGCCAACGGGCACCAAGCTTTCCTGGAAGATCAATAACAGCAATGCAACGATTAACGCAACAACAGGACTTATCACCCCACAAAGAGAAGGCAAGTCGCTTGTGTGGATACAGACCAGCAATGGCCTGGCTGTAAGCCCCACCTGCTATGTCAGCATGTATACGGCGATGGGCAACCCTCAAGGCTACATGAAACAAGCAGATGATTTCCGCTACTGTGCAACTGACTTAGCGTCCCGGCCAAAGAAGGGCACGATCACCCAGAACACCGCGCTCACCATCACGGGTAAGTGCACAGATTTCTTCTGGGTAAAAAGAAGCGACGGCACCTCTGGCTGGGTGGCAAAGTCCAAGGTCGTCTACATCACTTTAGACAAGTACTCCTTAGCGCTGTATCGCTATCACACAGGAACCTTCTCCGCTTTCCTGAACAACAGCAGCAGCGACCATGATATCGTCTGGAGCAACAGCAACTCGTCACTTGCCAGCATCAAGAGCAGCAATGGCAACAACCGCAAAACAGTAACGATTACCACCAATAAACCAGGAAGCCTGACCCTTGCGGCAACCTACAAGTATGCCACGATAAATGGAAAAGCTCGCTACATCACAGCGAAGACCAAGGTCACCATTAAAGACATCTATATCACGTTGAATAAGACCAGTGTGAGTCTCGAGATTAAGAAATACTCAGAGTATGGACAGCCTGACAAAACTGTCTATCCAACTTATCAGCTAACAGCAAAGATTTTCACATGGCCAAACGAGAAAGTGACCTGGACAAGTTCTGATTCAGGTAAAGTGTCTGTAGACAAGAACGGAAAGATCGCTGCAAAACGTGCTGGGACAGCAACGATTACCGCGAGATTTAAAGATATTACAAAATCGTGCCGAGTGACTGCTACTGAAAAGGCAATTACTCTATATGCTAGTCAGTACGCCTACTCTTTTGGTACTGATTATTGGGCTCAAGGTGTTAGGAGATTGTATGAAGAAGTATTTACTCCGACAATAGATACTTCTCAAGATGCAATTAATGCTGCCACGAATTTCGGAAACGCGGGCTATAAATCATACTATAACATCACTCCTACTTTTGATTATCTGAATGGCAATAGTCCGAATACAGGTGAAAAAAGGCTATCGAGCCCAATCGTGTTTTTTGACGGTCATGGCAATTACGATAATGTAATGTTCAACTACCACGAGAAAGGCGGAGAATATTTCACTGGAGTTTGGATAGATCCAACAGGGCAATCACAAAAGACAAAAGGATATTATGTGGGTATTCCCAGTACCCCAATGACAAACGTTAAACTGATTACCTTTGCAGCCTGTTTGACAGCAGAACAAGGCCATGGGCGAAATCTTTGTTCAGCTGCAATTGATAAAGGTGCTGCTACCGCAGTAGGATGGAGTACAGAGGTGTATACAACCGATTTATCACCGTGGCTAACAAGATATACCGATAGCCTTTCTAGAGGTTTTACTGTCGCGGAGGCAGTAACTTATGCAAACAATTTTCCTGATTATGAATATGATGATATGGCTCATACAGTTATTTATGGTTCACGAACTACTACAATTCGATGAGGAGACCAGCTATGAAAGAGAAAAGCAAAAAGACAACCTTATTACTCATAGCATTGCTGACACTAGTTGCTATCTCGGCAGGTATAGTTTGTTATGTTAGGTATCATGTAGCATCTGGTGATGAACCGCTCAAAGCTAACTTGGCCGATTCTGTTGGCTCATCTGGCGCAAAACCTGCAACAATGGGGGAAGACGATAATGTTGGGGATGTTTCTAACTATCGAACAGCGAAGACTACCGAACAGGAAAAAGAACCGATCCCTATTACGCCGTCTTGTGAACTGATTTGTACGAAAGAAAATCCAAACCATCAGGGAATCCTAAACTATATCAAAGAGATAAATCCAAGTTTTGATATAAAAACTTGTATTATCAAAGACCCGGATTGGGATAATCAGCTTCAGCCTATGGTTATTAATGAGACCGTTGATGGCTTTAAAACAAAAAGCGGCTATACCGTATCCAGATCAAACGGAAAAGTAAATATGATTTATGATGGCATCGTGAAATTTGACAAGAATGTTAAAGCTCCAAAATTCAGCGAAGCATCAGTAGTTAAGAAGGCGAAAAAGAAGGCTATCGGCTGGAACAGAGATAAGGTAGCGAAGCAGGAGGTTGTTAAATGGTATGACATAGATAAAAAGCAATTCTCTATTCATGTGGGAACGATATTTATAGATAGTGCGGGTGATAAATACGGTACCGACTATGCCTATGTGCTCAAGTGATTTGAGCCAGCAAATGAAAAAGTGGAAAAAGATGATCGGGGTACTCGTAGTCTTACTGGCACTAGCAGCCGTTGTAGCAGGTAGAGTTTATTACGAAAATTATCAGAGAGTACATGGTGCCACTCCAGCTCTGCCGATAGAGACGCCGACCAGCATCGATGATCCGGCTTTTGCGAAAGCCGCTTTGAGGCACGATCTTAAGCCATTACAGGATATTTTTGTAAATATCGAAGGAATGGAAAGATGCTACTGGCAAAAAGCTACGTACAATCCAAAGGGCTGCCCCTCTTATGAAATCTATAGAGGCTTTATTGTTTTGAAATCGGCAGATTTCAAAAAACTTAAAGCTACGTATCGGTGGGAAAAGACTAACGGTGATCTTCTGTCAGAACTAGCATTAAAGACAACGGGCTATCATAATTTTAAATGGACCTATAATCAAGATTTTGAGGGTATTAACAATAATAGTATGCCAAGTGAATTTAGTGGCCCCCTCCGCCTCGATTTAAAAAACGGTATCATCTATTTTTATCTTATGAATCGGCTGCCTCAAACTGAGTCAACAAGCAGCACACCTCAGACGCATCTTCTGTGCCAGTAAGTACGACTGCCTCTGATGCTGTAACTGTCTCAGGCATCGGGGATGCCACATCTGGCAAGAAACATATTGCTTCAAAAGATAGCAAGCATGTCAAGGGGACGTAAAGCTTGACACGTTTTACTCCCGCTTGTTACCCTTGAGGCGAGGTGATTGTCAAGGGGACGTATAACTTGACACATCTGTGCTTAATCCCGATATCGCAGGTTTTGGAATGGGAAATTAGGTGAGACAAATGAACAAAACTTCAAAAACAGTGCTGTTTCTCGGTATGCTACTTGCATCTGTGCTCATTCTTGCTGCTTGCGGTCACAAGCCAGATAAAGTGACGATGAACAGCACGACATCCACTCCAACTTCTTCGACAGCGAGTCCGAATACCTCCGATACCGCAAATAGCTCTGGAGGCAACGGAAGTGCGGGCAAGAAAATACCTATTGCCTCACTTGCTATGCTTACCAATGAGATAACGGGTAAAGGAGTTATTTCTTTTGGCGACTCTGTACAAAAGGTTAAGCAGACGCTTGTTAAGTATCAACCGTCTGAAGGCTTTTCTACCATAGTTCAAGATCTCAAAACTCAGCAAGGCGAAGAATTTATCTACGGGCCAGCAGGATATTACTTTAATAAAGAAGGAAAACTTGTTGGCTATGATGTTGGAAGTTGCGGAGATCCAGTTGTAACTTCAAAGGGCTTAAGAATCGGGGATCCGATCTCAAAGGCGGTCAGCCTTTACGGTGAGAATTATACCTATAATAGTGGGGGACAAGATGAGCAAGCCAGCTACAGCTTTACTTTAGAAAATACTAATCTGTCAATTACCGTCAGGAATGGTTCATTAACCGATGACCGGACGGGATTTGTAGATGAGGTGGCCGTTGGTTTGCGTTAGTTGTCTTTGGCTTGCTGTGCAAGGGGCGGCAGTGAACCCTTGACAGCCTTGATAAGTGCAACTTGCTCATTGGCACAGGGAATGAGGTGGAGATGAAAGGCTACTTAAAATCGGTATTGCTCTTGAGCGTATTGGCAATGCTGGCGCTGGTTCTTACTGCCTGCGGGTATAAGGTGGCGACTAAAGCCACAACAAGTACCCCAACATCAAGCCCAACTTCTTCAACAGCCAGCATAAATACTTCTGATGCGGCAACCAAGCCTGATGGAGGTGCCAGCAGTAGCACAACAAAGTCTCAAAATTCCGGTAACGCAACAGCGAAAAAGTCTATCTCATCACCTTCGTTGCTCACTAATGAGATGACGGGCAAAGGTGTTGTCTCATTAGGTGATTCAGTTGCGAGGGTTAAGCAAACGCTTGCAAACTACCAGCCAACTTTCGGACCGTCCACAATTACTGGTGATACAAGCAACCAAAATGGTGAAAGCTTCTTTTTTGGTGATACGACCTATATCTTTAATCCAGCTGGCAAACTTGAAGGCTTTTACAGCGCTGGAGGAGGTGGACCATTTGAGACTTCAAAAGGCTTAAAAATAGGTGACCCGCTTTCAAAGGTATTTGCCTTGTATGGGAAAAACTATACTTTCAATGACGGCGGTACAGATAATCAGCCAAGCTATTCCTTTGCTTTTGGAGACACTGCTCTGGGAATAATAGTGAAGACTTCCTCCAAGCAAAAAGGCGACATGGATGCTACGGTATATCAGATAGGCTGCGGGCTTAAGCAATAGGAGGTTGAAAGAGGGTTAGAGTACGGGGCTAGGAGACGATATTTATTGATACTGTTTCCTAGCTCCAAAAATTCCCAACTGCTGGTTATGACTGGGAAAACAAGATGATGACGAAAAGGGTCCTGACAGTAATTTTGGTCTGTATGGCATTGGTCATGCTCGCGTTGGTTCTTATTGCCTATGGGCATAAGACGCCGAGCAAAGCATCATCAGCTGATGTCACATCAAGTACGACTTCATCGACAGCGAGCGCGGATGCCTCTGGTACCCCAACAGGTCCAGGAAAGATTGGAGGTCCTGCTGTTAAGAAGCATATCGCCTCAACATCACTCTTAACCAATGAGATGACGAGCAAAGGTGTTGTCTCATTAGGTGATTCAGCTGAAAAAGTTTTTCTGTGGTGTATTCACCTGATGGCTCCAAGCCGGTTGTTAATCCATTAGGCGAAATAAAAGGTCTCAGTTACCAAATCAAAAGGCTCAAAGGAAATTGGTGGTCAATCACAGGCAATTAGAGCGATCAGGTACAATTGATGAAGAGGCGGGCATGAAGAAGCGGAAAAAGATAGTACTTATTATTAGCGTTAGCATAGTAGCGCTCGTCGCTGTTGAGACCAAATAATTGAAGCCAAGTAAAGGAGTCCGGCGCAATGTGTTCCGGGGCAAAGCAACGCCTGATTTTTCCGAAAGGCTTACAGCCAGAAATAACGCGATATCATGGTTCTTTACGGGAGGAACAGCGATGAAAAAGAAAAGCAATAAGAAAACCTTGTTATTGGTAGCTTTGCTGATTTTGGTAGCATTGCCGTTGCTGGCAGGCGTTTCAATTGGTGTAGCTGGTTATTTTCAACAGCGGACAACAGAAGCTCCCGAACAGGAAAAAGAGCCGATCCCTATTAAACCATCCCGAGAGCTGATTTGCACGAAAGAAAATCCTAATCATCAAGAAATCTTAAACTATATCAAAGAAATCAATCCAGACTTTGATATAAAGACTTGCATTATTGATGACCCGGATTGGGATAATCAGCCTCAGCCTCAGACCATGGGTATAGGGGAGGCTGTCGACGGTTTTAACACGAAAAGCGGCTATGTGATATTCATATCAGACGGAAAAGTAGATACAATTTACGATGACATCGTGGAATTCGATAAGAATGTCAAAGCTCCAAAATTCAATGAAGCATCAGTAGTTAAGAAGGCGAAAAAGAAAGCTATTGGCTGGAACAGAGATAAGGTAGTAAAGCAGGAAATTGTTAAATGGTATGACATAGATAAAAAGCAATTCTCTATTGATGTAGGAACGATCTTTGTGGACAGCACGGGCGATAAATATGGAGCCGACTATGTCTATGTGCTCAAGTAAGGTGGTGCTATTTGCGATTCATGATTCAAGACCGCAGACATCCCTCTACTGCCAGGCTTATCCAAATGCGTAGAACTTATAGCTGAAAGATCCTACGAGAAGAACTACCAATGAAAGAGAAACGCAAAAAGAAAACCTTGCTGTTAGTGGCATTGCTGATATTCGTAGCCGTTTTAGTGGGCATAGCTTGTTATCTTAGATATCAGGCAGTATCTACCCCTAGATCTTATGTAGATTTTCCGGTCGGTAGTACTGAGAACTTTCCTGAGAAACTTGCCTGGAGGCATGACCTTAAGCCCTTGCAGGATATTTTTGGAAGTATCGAAGGAATGGAAAGATGCTACTGGCAGAAAGCTGCAAGCAATTCAAGTAGCCGCTCCTATGAAGCTTACAGGGGCTTCATCGTTTTAAAACGAGCAGACCTCAAAAAGCTTGAGGTCGAGTACCGCTGGGAAAAGACGGGCGGTGATCTCCTGTCAGAAATAGCATCAAAGGCAACGGGCTATCACGATTTCAAATGGGCCGATAATCAAGATTTTGTCAATAAAGTTATGCCGAGTGGATTTAGGGGCGGTCTTTGTCTTGATTTGAAAAACGGTATCATCTTTTTCTATCTGGAGGGTAATTCTGGAGGCGCCAGCAGTAGCGCAACAAAGTCTCAAAATTCCGGTAACGCAACAGCGAAAAAGTCTATCTCATCGACCTCGTTGCTTACCAATGAGAGTATCGGCAAAGGAGTAATTTCTCTGGGGGACTCCGTAGGAAAAGTAAAGCAAACGTTTGCGGGTTATTCAACAGATGATGGTTCTTCAATAGATCAGGATTTCAAAAACCAATACGGTGAAAGTTTCTGGTTTGGAACTGCAGGGTATTCTTTTGACACGAGTGGGAAACTGTTGGGCTGTGGCAGCGCAAGTGGTTTTGGGTCTTTTGAAACATCAAAAGGGCTGAAGATTGGGGATTCACTTTCAAGGGTATTTGAGCTTTACGGCAAGAATTACTCCTTTAATGACGGCGGATCAGAAAATCTACCAAGTTATATGTTCTCCCTTGAAAAAACGAACTTGATGGTCATCGTTTCCGCCTCATCAAATAAAGAAAAAGATATGAGTGCTACCGTAAATGAAATGGGTTTCAGTGCTAAACGTTAGCCTGTTCTTATGTTTTCATGGCCGGGAGCTGCGCCAGCTGGATGTAGCCCCGGTGCATGAAGATATGTGACTGCTGGCGGTGATACAGGAGACAAGATGATAAAGCGAACCTTAAAAATAATACTGCTCTCTTGCTTGTTGACCATGTTCGTACTGGCGCTCAGCGCGTGCTCGACTTCCAAGGTGACCAGCAAGATAAAGCAAGCCGGTACAAAAACGCCCTATGAGCTCTGCACTGAGGCTAACAATACGACTAATAATATGATGCGGTCCTCAAAAGGCATTAGCGAGACGGTTAGGGTGACCGTTACCGGGCCTGCGGCAGGAGAGTCCCAATCTATATCTATGGCTGGTGATACCAAAGTGAACGCTCCTGATACTCCTTTAATGGAGGTGGCCGTAAATTATGATTTGCAGAGGGCCGGGCAGGACATTCCCATGAGTGCGTATTACAAGGGCGGTATGTCATATATCCAACCCAACGGGCAGAAACTTAAGAAAAAGGTCAGCATGAAACAGTTCCATGTGTCGATGGGCATCACTCAGTTCCCTGAGAACGCGATCATCAAGCAGAAAAGCGCCAAGACATCCGATGGAACTGATCTTGATTTCACGCTCAAAGGTGAAACGCTCAAAGGTTATGATTCTCTGCTCAATAATCTGCGAATTCTCAACATGACCTATGGTCCAGCGGTTCAATATGACTTCAAGGACGCAACTGTCACCGCGCATATCGGCACGGATGGTTCATTGAAGTCATGTGCATTGGATGTGCCTTTTTCGATCGCCGTCAAAGGTAAGTCCCTTACGGGTGATTTGGCCATGAAGATAAGCGACATCACCTATGGTCATCAGAACATCACGGCGCCGAGTGATCTGAGCAGCTATAAAGATATATCGTCGGGTACGGGTACGACGGCGCCCTAGACTACTAGAGCGATCAGGTGCTATTGATGGGGAGGTTGGCGCGAAGTTGAGCCTATCGTGCGTGATTCTTTGTGTGAGTACTTCGTACGATCATTTCAAACAGAGCTAAGCCTGTGCAGCCCACTGCGTAGCAGGCGATATCTTTTACATCGAAGGTAGAGCCAATGAGTATTCTTGTGATCGTGTAGCTGCTGAGGCCGAGCAGTTTTGCTGCGTTGAAATACTGTCCAAGCTCCACTAAGCAAGCAAACAGAAATATATATAACGGCAGTAGCTTGGTTTCGCTCTCCGCAAAAGTTTTGATAAGGCAGTAAATCAACACCACTACCAAAACATCGCCGAGATACGGGCGTATAAAACTGTCGTGTATAAAAATGGCTATAATCGCCTCAATGCCGAAAACGATAATAAACGCACACAGGTATTTTATGCTCAATCTGAATTTCACACTACGCTCCCGAATTACTTACTGAATCGCCGCGGGTTTCCCGGAAACTAAAAGTCGGGTTCATACGCCGCGTGCGAGCTAACTTCGTGTTTCTATAGTACAACTCTTCCAGCTTTGCCATCTGACTACGCGACTCAAGTGAGGCAGTGCGTATCGAAACGTGAGTTTGGGCGCTTGGACGGAAGTACGAAAGCCTTTGCGGTCCCCGTTGCGTTATACTAAGGACGGTTTTCATAACTCATTTTTCAACCATAAGAGAAAGGGCATTCGGATGATTATTGGCGTACCAAAAGAGATAAAAAACAACGAGTCTCGTGTTGGTTTGACCCCGGCTGCTGCCGCTGACTATGTCGCTCATGGCCACCGGGTGCTGATCGAGACCCATGCCGGGGAAGGGTCCTCTTTCCCGGATGAGGACTACACAAAAGTTGGCTGCGAAATACTGCCGGATGCCGCTGCAGTCTTTGCGGCAGCAGAGATGATCGTCAAGGTCAAAGAGCCGCAGCCAGTCGAGATCGCGATGCTGCGCCCCGGCCAGGTTCTCTATACCTACCTGCACCTGGCGCCGGATCTTGCCCAGACCGAGGGCCTCATCAAGAGCGGCGCGGTCTGCATCGCTTATGAGACGGTCGAGCTCCCCAACCACTCGCTCCCGCTTCTGGCGCCGATGTCAGAGGTTGCCGGGCGTATGGCCGCCCAGGTGGGCGCCTACTACCTTGAGAAGATCAACGGCGGGCGCGGCACGCTCATGGGTGGCGTCCCTGGTGTTCCGGGCGCTAACGTGCTGGTGCTGGGCGCAGGCGTTGTTGGCTCCAATGCGGCCTTTGTGGCCAAGGGCATGGGCGCGCGCGTGACGATTGCCGACGTTAACGTTGACCGTCTGCGTTACCTGACTGATTGCTGGGGCGACGAGATTACGACGCTCTACTCTTCGCGCGGCAACCTGCTGGAGGTGCTGCCGGACGCCGATCTGGTCATTGGTTCTGTGCTGCTGCCGGGTGCGAAGACGCCGTGGCTGGTGCTTAAAGAGGACCTGAAGATCATGAAAAAGGGCTCGGTCGTGGTGGATGTTTCTGTTGATCAGGGCGGTTGCATCGAGACCACGCATGCCACCACGCATGCCGATCCGATCTTCTTTGTTGACGACGTGCTGCACTATGGTGTGGCCAACATGCCGGGCGCGGTGCCCAATACCTCGACGCGCGCGCTGAACAACGCGACGCTGCGCTATGGCCTGGCGCTGGCCGACAAGGGCTGGAAGAAGGCCCTGGCTGATGACCCGGCGCTGGCGCTGGGCGCAAACGTCATCGAGGGCAAGGTCGTCTATGAAGAGGTGGCAAAGACCCACGGCCTGGAGTACACGCCGCTGGCGGAGTTCCTGAAGTAACGTATATTTCGATATCAAGAAAGGGAGCCCTGGGGATTTCGGGGCTCTCTTTTTGCGTTAGCATGGAGTCTATGGAAGTCTCAGTTGCGTTGAAAGAGTATCTGGCGCACCTGCGTGTCGAGCGGGGGCTCTCGCCTCATACGATTGACGCCTACGCGCGTGACCTGCGCGACTACCAGTCCTTTCTAAAGCAGCGGGGTTGCGGTGAGCTGGACGCTATCACCCCGGCAGATGCCGAGGCGCATATCGCAGCGTTGCGCCAGGCGGGGCGGGGCGCCGCGACCGTGCAGCGCCATGTCTCTGCCTTGAAGGGCTTTCACAAGTTTTGCCTGCGTGAGTCCCTTACGCAGAACTATCCGCTCAAGTCCTTGCCCCGCTTAAAGCGTGGGCGTACGCTGCCCTCGGTGCTCAGCATCGATCAGGTCAGCCGCCTGCTGGATGCCTGCGACCCGCAAGGCGTGCCGCTGCTTCTGCGTGACCGGGCTTTGCTTGAGCTTCTGTATGGTTCAGGACTGCGCGAGTCGGAACTCTGCAATTTGCGGCTTGATGACCTGAACCTGAAAGAAGAGATGGTGCGGGTTATTGGCAAGGGCAATAAAGAGCGCCTGGTGCCAATGGGCTCGGTTGCGGTGCGCTGGATGCAGCGTTACCTGGCAGAGGGGCGTCTTTTGCTGCATGCCAAGGGGGGGCTGCCTCCCGTAAGTGACCGGGTGTTTCTGACCAGCAAGGGCAAGCCGCTCTATCGTCAGGCGGTCTTTATTGTGGTGCGCGATGCGGGCCAGCGGATTGGTCTGGAGGGGCTTCATCCCCACACGCTGCGCCATTCGTTTGCTACCCACCTGTTGGAGGGGGGAGCAGATCTGCGGGCGGTCCAGGAGCTGCTGGGGCATGCCGACCTGTCAACAACACAGATCTACACCCACATCGACCAGGCTCGCCTGCGCGAGGATTATCTGCGCGCCCATCCGCGCGCTCGCCTGCGCCGCACCTAAAACCCGCGGTGGGGTCGTTGGCTTTCGGCCTTGGCCCATCAGCGCGCTCGCCTGCGTCGCCCATGAAAAAACCCGCCGAATATCCAGCGGGTTTTTCAAAAGCTTTGGTTGTAGTGGTTATTTCTTGGCTTTAAGAGCCTTCTTTGCCGCCTTCTTCTCCTGACGCGCTTTAAGGCCCTCTTCATATGCCGCATCCGCGGGCATATCTTTTTCGGCCGCTTTAAGATTGCGCGCCGCATACCAACCGATGATGACCGCAACAATCAGCATCAAGAACATGATGACATACAAAAACGTGTTCAAGATAATCGGAATATTGCTGCTAAAGCCCCAGAACACCATAGAAAACCTCCAAAACGATGTGTTGTTGTTCCGTATCTATTGTAAGGGGAGTTCCCCCGTACTGCAAGCGTTCGCATGATAAAAATTCTCAGGCGCCTGCTCAGGGCGCCCGTCAGGGCGTTCGGGGTTGATTGCAGGACGCCTGACCAGGGCGCCAGATCCGGGCTTGGGGCCAGGCCAGACTCTGCCAGGCAGCCCTGATGACCAGCCCCCATCCGCTCTGGCCCGAGGTCCTCTTCTGCGGCCTGAATCGTCTCTCTTCTTTGCGGCTGCGACCACTCACTCTCTCGATAACAAGCAGCAAAAAGCCCGTGTCCACGCTTGTGTCCGGACTCGTGCTCGCTTCCTGCTGCCTCTCACTCTCCCGCTAACAGGCAGCAAAAGTGGACTGTCAGAACGGAAAAGTGGGGCAAAATGGTAAAAAAGTATTGTATTTGGTCATAAAGTGGGATACTATGGAGGTAATCGTCGGCGATCAGGCGATGGCTCATCGTCGATTGAGCAGGCGCCGTGAGGCAGGAAAGGCAGATTAGCACAGCATGTTCTTCGGAACCTACGAACATACGATGGACACTAAGGGGAGGGTCTCTTTACCGGCGCGTTTTCGCAACAAACTGGGCGAGGAAGAGATCATCTTGGTGCGCGGTTATGAGCACTGTCTGTGGTTGTTCAAGATGGCTGACTATGAAGCCTTCCTCTCGCAGTTCAACGATACGGTCTTCGATGAACGTAAACGCAAGATGCAGCACTGGTTCACGAACGGCGCGTTTGATATGGAGATCGACGCGGCGGGACGCATCCGGGTTCCGGCAAGCATGCAGAGCTATGCCGGGCTGGGTAAAGCGATCACGTTTACCGGTAACCAGGACCGCATCGAGCTCTGGGATCCTGCTGAACACCAGCGCTACCTTGACTCGATCGATATTGACGAGTTGACCAATGAGCTGGTGGCCGACGGAATATTGTGACCTTGACAACTGGATATGCCCATACTCCCGTCATGACCGCCCAGGTCAGTGAGTATCTGGCGCCCGAGGCCGATCACGTGGTGGTCGACGCCACGGTGGGCGGCGCGGGTCACAGCTGCGCGCTGTACCGCCAGCTGGGGCCCGGAGGGTTCCTGGTAGGAATCGATCAGGACGAAAGCGCGCTGGCTGCAGCCGAACAGCGTCTTGCCGAATGCGCCGCCCAGCAAAAAGCGTCCGGCCAGACGCCGGCCGCCTACTTGCTGCTGAAGGGAAACTTCCGCGACCTGGACCGTCTGCTTGCAGGCGTCCCGCTCGGTTATGTCGATCGCATTTTGTTCGACATTGGGGTCAGCTCTCCGCAGCTTGATGACGAGCGCCGCGGCTTCAGCTATCATCCGGGCGCACCGCTTGACATGCGGATGGACCCGGACGGCGCCGCGCCAACGGCAGCAGAGATTCTGGCCGCAAGTACCGAGGCTGAACTGGCGGCGCTCCTGCGCAACGGGGGAGAAGAACGCTGGGCGTCGCGCATCGCGCACTTCATTGTGTGCGCCCGCGCGCAGCATCCCCTGCACACCAGTGACGATCTGGTGGAGGTGGTCAAAGCCGCCATACCGGCGCGCGAGCGCAGAGCGGGCGGACACCCGGCGCGCCGGACCTTCCAGGCCCTGCGTATTGCGGTAAACGATGAGCTTGGCGCGCTGCAACAGGGGCTTGACTGTGCGGTCGGCTGGCTTGCGCCAGGCGGACGCATCGGGGTGATTACCTTTCACTCTCTGGAAGATCGCCTGGTCAAGACGAGCTTTGCCGCCTGGGAGGACCGTTGCATCTGCCCGCCGGACCTGCCGGTCTGCGCCTGTGGCCGGGGCGCGATCCTTGCGCCTTTGACGCGCGGCGCCCTGCGCGTCAGTACCGCTGAGGCCCAGGCAAACCCGCGCGCGCGTTCGGCGCGCTTGAGGGTCGCCCGGCGCAGCGTACCAGAGGCTATCCAGCATAAGAAGAACACAGAAGGTGGCACGGGCACGGGCCATCATCTGTCAGAGAAAACAGAAGAACGGAAGAGCGAACACGAACAAACAAGAAAGGAGGTGTTCTGATGGCAGCAACAGCTTACCAGTATAAGTACGATGAGGCAGAGGAGCGCGAGCGCACCGGGTTGCGTTTAATCCCGGGCGGCAAGCCAAAGCCGGGCCGCGCGACGGCGGCACGCTCAGCGCGCGCGTCACAAAGCGCGCGCCATCAGGACGCGCGTCCTTTCCGTCGGGTGTTTACGACGGTGGTAGTCGTATGCGCGGCGCTGGTGGTCCTCGGGCTGGGGCCGGTCTTTTTGTCGGCCCAGGCGACCCGTGACAGCCAGCAGTCGGTCCTCATCCAGGAGAGTCTGGATGCGGCTAACGCGCGCTCCGAGCAGTTGGAGATGCGGCGCTCAGTGCTGACCTCTTCGCTGCGGATCAATACCATCGCCACCACTCAGCTCGGCATGGTGCCAGCTACCGGGGGCCAGATGACCGTTGAGCTTGACTCCGCTAAGCCTCGCGTGGCGGCGGCGCCGCAGGAGGTCCCGTCGCAGGCGCCCCGTCGCGGACGCGCCGGCTTTGGCCGGATACCGGGCCTCAGTACCCTCGCCCGTCTGACCGCCGGACAGGCCAGCGCGCTTCTGGTGGGTGATGTCGGCCTTGCCGCAACGCGCTGAATTGCGTAAGGTTGTTCTATGAGTTCTCGCACGGCAAAACAATCTGCTTCTCACAGAAAGCAGTCCTCGCAACGTTTTATCATGTTGTTCACGGGCTGCTTTCTGCTGCTGTTGGCGGTCGCGGTCGCGCGGCTGTTTTCGGTCCAGATACTTCAGGCCAAAGCGCTTGCCCAAAAAGCGGAGAACCAACGGATCACTCAGACTGCCACGCCGGCCCAGCGGGGGACGATCTATGACCGGCAGGGCAATGTGCTGGCAAAGTCCGTGCTGGTCTATAACATCAGTGCCGACCCGACCCTTATAAGCTACAAGCAGGTGGTCGCCGCGCGGCTGGCGCAGGCCTTTGGAGGCAAAGCGGAGACCTACGTGACGCAGCTGTCGCGCAAGGGCCGCTACAGTCTGCTGGTAAAAAAGGCCGACGCCGACGCCGTGGCCGCCTTTAAGAAAAGCACGGACTTGAGCACCGGTGACAGCGTGCAGGTCAAGAAGCTTAAGCGCGAGATGCAGACGCTTACCTTTACCCAGGACTACAAACGTGTATACCCGGCTGCTACGGTCGCGGCACAGATTGTTGGCTTTGTTGACGCCGACGGCAAAGGGGTCGCCGGCATAGAGATGCGCTACGACTCTGTTTTGCAGGGGACCCCGGGGGTCAACTTCAGCGAGCGGGATCAGGCCGGAAACCCCATCCCGGCTGGCATCCAGAAGACCATCGCTCCTAAGCCGGGCCATGATATCATCCTGACTGTTGATAGCCAGATCGCCTACTACGCACAAAAACAACTGGACGCAGCGGTCAAGGCGCACCGGGCAAAAACCGGAGCTGTCGTGGTCATGAACCCAAAGAACGGGGATATCTATGCCGCGAGCTCTTCTCCGTCCTTTGACCCGGGTGACCTGAAAAACACCACAAATGACGCCATCCGCAATCGCGCCCTGGTTGACCTCTACGAGCCGGGATCAACCTTTAAGGTGCTTACCCTGGCCGGTGGGCTTCAGTCAAAGTCGCTGGCGCCTGCCACGCCGTTTTCCGTACCCTACAGCGTCCAGATTGGCTCTCATGTGGTAAAGGACGCGGACTTTCACAGCACCGAGACGCTGAGCGTGACCCAGATCATCCGGCAATCCAGCAACGTGGGGGCAACCAGAATGGCCGAAAAAATGGGGCTGGACGTGTTTTATCGCAATCTTGAAGACTTTGGGCTTGCCAGCGACCCGGGTATTGACTTTCCCGGATCGACCAAAGGCTACCTGGCCCCGCAGAAGGACTGGTCAAAGATTCTGCTTTCGAATGCGAGTTTTGGGCAGGGGGTCTCGCTGACGCCGGTCTCTCTGGCGCGCTGTGTCAGCGCGGTGGCAAATGGCGGCACGCTGGTCACGCCGCATCTGCTGGCTGACGTTCCGGCTGACCCGGCAAAAGCAGTGGACTGGGCTGCGCAAAACAAGCAGATCCTGGACGCGACCGTCTGTCAGCAGGCGACAGAAATACTTAAGGGCGTCATCACAAAGGACCACCTGGCGGCGCCCGGCTATGTATCTGCCGGCAAGTCCGGGACCGCGCAGATTGCCGAGCAGGGCAAGGGTTATGTGGCGGATAAGTACGCCAGCTCCTTTATTGGCTATCTTCCGGCAGACGACCCGCAACTGCTCTGCCTGGTGGTTATTTTTGAGCCGCAGGGCAAGAGTTATTACGGTGCGGCGGTTGCCGGGCCAACCTACAGCGACATCTTAACGTATGCGGCGGGGCAGCTGAATATCCCGCAGACCACGGCTGCCGGACAAGGCCAGACAACGACGGGGACAACGGGGACGACGGGAACGGGAACAGGAACGACGACGGGGACTTCAGATCATGACTGACGCACACGATTTTACGCTGGCAGAGCTTTTGGAGGGCATTGTGCCTGAGGCGCGCCTGCGCGAACTGAGCGCAGTGCAGCGCGCGCTGCCGATTGCCGCACTGGCGCATGACTCGCGCAAGGTCAAGCCTCAAACGCTGTTTTTCTGCATCCCGGGAGCGCAAAGCGACGGGCACGACTTTGCGCGCGTGGCCACCCAGGCGGGCGCGACAGCACTGGTGGTTGAGCGCGCGCTGCCAGAGCTTGACGCGGCTTCTGTGCCCCAGATTGTTGTTGACGACAGCCGCCACGCGCTGGCGCTTGTTGCCGCGCGCTTCTATGGCCAGCCCAGTCACCGGCTGCGCGTCACAGGGATCACGGGGACTAATGGCAAGACGACCTCGGCCTATGTTCTGGAGAGCCTGCTTGCTGGCGCGGGACGTAGGACGGGGCTGATTGGGACCGTTGAGACCCGGATCGCGGGCGTGCGCGAGCCAGCTGAGCGCACGACGCCTGATGCGCTGGAGCTCCAGCAGCTGCTGGCGCGCATGTTGGCTGCCGGGGTCAGTGATGTGGTGATGGAAGTCAGCAGCCATGCGTTAGACCTTGAGCGCGTGGGCGCGGTGCGTTTTGCGGCTGTGGCGTTTACGAACCTCAGCCAGGACCATCTGGACTGGCACCATGATATGGAACACTATTTTGCGGCGAAAAAGAAGCTCTTTACCAACTATGAGGCAGCGGCGCGCGTAATAAACGTCGATGACGCCTGGGGCGCGCGTCTGGCCCGGGAGCTAAGCGAGCAGGGCACGCCAGTGTTTGCGGTGGGCGCCTGCGAGGGCTCCTCTTCCTCTGCCGCAGAGCCCCGCGACCTGGCCTTTGACCCGGCGCAGGTGAGCTACCGGCCAACTAAGACGGCGTTTAGCCTGTGGGAGCCCGCCGCAGCCTTTGGGTGCAGCGCTACGGCGACGGCGGTGCAGACGCCGCTGGTGGGCGCCTATAACGTCCACAACGTACTGATTGCCGCCGGTTGCGCGCTTTGCCTGGGGCTCTGCCTTGAAGAGGTCGCGCCGCTGCTGGCGCGTGTCACGGCGGCGCCCGGTCGCCTGGAGCATGTCGAGGCGGGCGCCTGTCCTTTTACCGTAATCGTTGACTACGCGCACACTGATGACGCCCTGCGTACGGCGCTTGGCGCCCTGCGCGACGTGACGGTCGGGCGCCTGATCACGGTCTTTGGTTGCGGAGGGGATCGCGACCGCAGTAAGCGCCCCCTGATGGGACGTGCGGCGGGGCAGGGCTCAGACTACGTGATCGCCACAAGCGACAACCCGCGCAGCGAGGACCCCGCGGCAATACTGGCAGAAGTCGAAGCCGGCCTGAAGGAGACGGGAGCGTCCTATGAGGTCATCATTGATCGCGCCACCGCCATACAGCGCGCGGTCGCGATGGCACAAGCCGAAGACTGCGTGTTCATTGCGGGCAAGGGCCATGAGGACTACCAGATTTTTGCGGACCGCACGATCCACTTCGATGACCGCGAGGTGGCGCGCGCCGCGCTGGCAGCCCTGGCGCGCGAGCAGAAGCAGGAAGGCGCGCAGTCATGCTGCGCATGACTGCCGCAGAAATCGCGCGCGCTACAGGCGGGCGCGTCTGCGCGGGCAGCGCAGACGCAGAAGCTGACGCCTGTGTGATAGACTCGCGTGCTGCCAGCCCGGGGTCAGTTTTTGTTGCGTTTACCGGCGCACACGGAGACGGGCACGACTATCTGGAAGACGTCGCGCGGGCAGGCGCTGCGATCGCCCTGGTGACAAAACCCGTCCCGGCCCCTGCTTCCGGCTCGCTGACGCTTATTCAGGTTGACGACGCCTGTCAGGCGCTCCAGGATCTGGCGCGCTTCCAGCGCTCAAGACTTTGCATTCCGGTTATCGGCGTCACGGGATCGACCGGAAAGACCTCTACCAAAGAGCTGCTGAAGGCGGCGCTGAACACGGGCCTGAAGACGGTTGCCACCGAGGCCAATCATAATAACGAGCTGGGCGTGCCGCTGACGCTGCTTTCCGCAGATGAGACGACCGAGGCCCTCATCGTCGAGATGGGCATGCGCGCTGCCGGAGAGATCGCGCTTCTGGCAGAGATCGCGCGCCCGCAGATCGGCGTCATCACCACGATCAGTGACGCGCATCTTGAGCGCCTGGGCAGTCGCGAGAACATCGCGCGCGCAAAGGCGGAGCTCTTTGAGGCTTTGCCCGCAGGCACAGACGGCCTGGCCGTGTTTCAGGCAGGCGTCCCCTTCGAGCGTCTGCTGCGTTCGGCGACAAGCGCCCGTATCTGTACGGTTGGCCGCGCGCCTGTGAAAGCTGACCTCGTGGCGTCAGACCTGTGCCTTGACAGCCAGGCCTGCGCCCACGCGCGCGTCACCTTTCCTGATGGGCGCACGCTGCCCCTTGACCTCAGTGTTTCCGGGGCTCATAACATCGACAACGCGCTGCTTGCTCTTGCGGTCGGCCTTCATCTGGGCCTGGACGCCGAGGCGATGACCGCTGCGCTCCAGGCGGTTACTCCGACGGGCCTGCGGCTTAAAAGCGTTGACGTACCAAAGCGCGGCATCACGCTTATCGCCGATGCCTATAACGCCAACCCCGAGTCGATGGCAGCCGCGTTGCGCACGCTGGCGTCTTTGCAGCCTTCGCGCGCCGGGGGTCGCCGCATCGCGGTGCTGGGTGATATGCTGGAGCTGGGTGCGGCCTCAGCCGAGGCCCACCGTGCGGTGCTTACGCTTGCGCGCGAGCTGGGCCTTGAGTGTCTGTTCGTTTTCGGTTCACAGTTTGGTGCTGTCTGTAGCCCTGAAGTCGCTTATGATGATATGGTTGTGCTGACGCAGAGCCTCTGTTCATTTGTGCGCCCGGGTGATATCGTGTTAGTTAAGGGCTCCCGGGTGATGCGCATGGAGCGGGTCATTGAGGCCCTGCAGGCTGAAAACTGAGAGGAGATAGGTCTTCGTCGTGCTGACAAAGCTAGCGCAGTATCCGACATTTCAGGTCTTTTTAGCGCTTGCGGCAGCGGTTGCTCTGGTGGCGCTGCTCACGCCGCTGTTTATTCGTCTCTTAAATCACCGCCAGATCGGCCAGCAGGTGCGCGCTGACGGACCAGCCGGGCACCTGAAAAAGCAGGGGACGCCCACGATGGGCGGCGTGGTCATCCTCGTCGTGGTTGCGCTGGTTTTTGGCGTCCTGACCTACTGGGCTGCGCCGGAAGCGACCAACTCCTCATTTGACAAGCTGGTGAACTATAACCTTGCGGTACGCGCCGCGGTCCTCGTGCTGGTGACGACGCTTGCCTGTGGCCTTTTAGGGATGATTGATGACCTGGAGAAGGTTGCCTATGAGCGCTCGCTGGGGCTGAAGGCGCGCGCGAAGATCATCGGCCAGGTGCTCATCGCGCTGGCCAGCGCCACGGCAGCGGTCAACTGGGTCCATATCAGCACCAAGCTCCAGTTGCCTGCTACGCGAATGTATCTTGATCTGGGGATTGTGACTACGCGATTCTCTCTGTGGGGGGCTGCCATCCAGTTGCCCTGGCTCTATCTGGCGTTTGCGGTGTTCATGATCGTGGCGCTTTCAAATTCGGTGAACCTGACCGACGGCCTGGACGGTCTGGCCGCCGGCATCGTCATGATCGTGATGCTGGTGTTTGCCGCCATTGCCTATGCGCAAAACTCGCTGCCGGTCTCGCTTCTGGCGGGGGCAATCACCGGCGCCTGCATTGGGTTTCTCTGGTATAACAGCCATCCGGCAGAAATTTTCATGGGAGATACCGGCTCCCTCGGTCTGGGCGGCGCTGTTGCCGCTTTGGCCATGGTCACAAAGACCGAGCTGCTCCTGCCGCTTATTGGCGGGGTTTTTGTTGCCGAGGCGCTTTCGGTCATCATCCAGGTGCTCGTGTATAAACGCTTCAAAAAGCGCGTGTTCAAGATGGCGCCCATTCATCATCACTTCGAGATGCTCGGATGGTCTGAGACAAAGGTCATGGTGCGCTTCTGGATCATCGCAGGGTCGTTTGTCGCGCTCGGCTTCGTCATTTTCTTTTTCCAGTTCACCCGCCTGGGGTCATAAATGAGTGGCCCGGCGTCCTCGCGCCTGCTTATCGCAGGCTTTGGCCGCAGCGGTCAGGCAGTCGCGCGCGCGGTGCTGACGACTGATTTGCCCGGTGGCGCGTCTGGGTCTGGTTCCTTGGGCTTTCTGCCCTCTCTGGGGCAGCTGACTATCACAGACGGCGCTGATACCGCCGCCCTGCGCGCCCGTCTTGATGAGTTTATCCAGAGCGCCGCGCGTCTGAAGCCGGAACTTGAAGTGCAGGCGTTTCTGGGGGCAGAAGCGCTGCCTGAGGAGGCCGGTCATTTTGAGCTGGGGGTCATCAGCCCGGGCCTTGCGCCGCACGATCCGCTGACGGTCTCGGTGCAGCGCCACTGCGACGAGCTTATCAGCGAGCTTGAGTTTGCCTGGCGCCTGGCGCCAGCCGGGCAGAAGTGGATAGCGATCACCGGCAGCAACGGAAAGACGACCACGACGATGCTCTGCGCGCACTTGCTGCGCGAAGCCGGACGCAGCGCCGCCAGCGTTGGCAACATTGGCGAGCCGGTGACCGACTTGTTGTGCGCAGAAGGCGCGCTGCCAGAGATACTGGTTGTTGAAGCCTCGTCATTTCAACTGGAGTATACGACCAGTTTTGCTCCCCAGGCGACCGCCCTGCTCAATGTGGCGCCCGATCATCTGGACTGGCATGGCTCGCTTGAAAACTACGCAGCCGCCAAACAGAAGATATTTGCGCATCAGTGCGCGGGCGATCTTGCGCTGCTCTGGGACGCGGACCCATTTGCGGAGCGCACGGGCGCTGTAATCGCTCAGACCCCCGTTACCCGGGCGACAGTCTCGCTTTCTGAGTACGCCGCGCCTGCGGCCTACGTGCACGCCGGGATGCTGTGGCTTCACCTTGATCCGGCCTGCGCCCCCCAGGCGCTTTGCCGCGCAGACGAGCTGCCCCTGTCAGGGCAGCATAACGTTGTCAACGCTTTGTTTGCAGCTGCGCTGGTCGCGCACTTTGGCGTGGCGCCGGAGCAGATAGCAGCCGGCCTGAAGACCTTCGCGGCGCCTGCGCACCGACTGGAACTTATCATAGAAGTCGAGGGCGTACGCTACTTTGATGACTCAAAAGCCACCAATCCGGATTCGGTACGCGCGGCCCTGACCGCGTTTGGCCCCGGGGAGGTGCATCTGCTGGTAGGAGGGCAGGGCAAGGGCACCTCTTATGATGAGCTGGCGCGCGTGGCGCTCCCTTACGTGCGCAAGGTCTATACCTTTGGCGCGGAGGGCCCGGCGCTTGAGGAAGATTTTTTGAGGATACAGGCACAACTCGGCACGACAACGCCGATTGCGGGCTGCACAGATCTGGAAGAAGCGGTCTGCTGCGCTGCGACGATCGCACGCCCGGGTGAGGTGGTCTTGCTTTCGCCGGCCTGTGCCTCCTTTGATGAGTTTTACTCCTATGCTCAGCGTGGCGACGCCTTTCGCGCTCATGTGAGCATTTGGGCGCAGACTGTTGACGAGTATCCGGCCCCGTGCCCGACTCGGCCCCTCTCGCCACCGGGGCACGCAAAAGACCGTGCGCCGAACGCGCGCAGACGCCTGAGGTGGTGGCGCTAGATGGCCTCTCACGGCGCCCAAAGCACCGGAGACGCCCGGAAGGCGAAGCGCAAAAGCGCCCTGCGGGATTTTGCCGGAGGGCCGGCGGCGCGCTACTTTCTGTTGGTGGGGGTCACGATCCTTATCGCGATCGGGCTTTTGATGGCGTTTTCTGCCTCAAGCGGAGAGGCGGCTATTCGCGAGGTCAGCCAGCAGGGGCAGGCGGTCGCAGACCGGGCGGGACAGTCAAGCTCGATCACCGCGCTTCTGACGGGCCTGAAGCTTTCTGCCTTCCAAAGCGGCTTCATGCAGTTGATCTATATCGCAACCGGCGTAATCATCGCGTTTATTATCTCGCGTATTGACTATCATCATTTCATCCGCTTTGCGGCGCCCTTTGGCTTTGTGGTGATTGCGGGTCTGATCGCGGTTTTTCTGTTCCCCCAGACGCTGGGCTCGCATCGCTGGATCCCTTTGGGCCCGGTCACGATCCAACCTTCAGAGATCGCTAAACCGGTCCTGTTGATAGTTGGCGCCAGCGCGTTTTCTGCCCTGCGCTCAAAAACTGCGCCAAAAGCGCGCCTGGACTTACATAACCTGATTGCTCCGGCGCTGCTTATTGGCGTGGCGCTGGCGCTGATCTTATTTGAGCCCGATATGGGGACGTTTTTGATAGTCTGCGTAGGCCTGGCAGGCGCCTGGCTTCTCTGCGACTTACCGCTGCGTTTTCCCCTTGGGTTGGGAGCCATCGGAACGCTCATCCTGTCTGTCCGGCTGCTTCTTTCGGGCGGAAGCTACGGCTCCAATCGTATCTCAAGCTTTATTACTGCCTTGACCTCCGGGCAGGCGGACTACCAGGCCCGGCAGGCCCAGTACGCCCTGGCAGGTGGTGGGCTTGCGGGGGTCGGCCCCGGTCTCTCGCGTCAGAAATATACCTGGCTTACCCAGGCTCAAAGCGATTTTATCCTGGCGATTGTCGGCGAGGAGCTGGGGTTTCTCGGCACGCTGACGATCATCCTGGCCTTTGTGCTCATCCTGCTCTGCGGTATGCGCATCGCCGCCCGGGCTAAAGACCGCCTGGGCCGCTCGCTTGCGGGTGGCGCGGTTATACTGCTGGTCTTTCAGGCTGTGCTCAACATCTTTGCCGTGACGTCGCTGATTCCGGTGACCGGAAAGCCCCTGCCATTTGTGACGGCGGGCGGGACGTCACTTGTTACCAGCCTGTCGCTGGTCGGTATTATCCTGTCTGTTTCACGCTTTGGCGGCGGACGCCCGGTCAAGGAGGCACAGCGTCCGGCCTCGCGCCTCAGCCTGGTTATCGGTGGCGCTGGTGCCGGAGCTGGCGCTGGAGCTGGCGCGCCTCCTTCCGGTGCGTATGGTCCGGGGGAGCCCCGGGTGCGCCGGGAGAGCGAGGATAAAAAGCCTCCTCGCAAGAAGAACTCCGATAAGAAGAACTCCGATAAGAATAATCGCAACAAGAAAAACTCTGGCAAGAAGCCGCCTCGCAAGGTCGCTCCCAAAAAGAAGCGATCTGCGGGCAGGCGCAGTCCCGGCAAGAAGGAAGACGAGCATGAGGATAGTCTTGAGTGGCGGTGGGACAGCGGGGCACATCTATCCGGCCCTGGCTCTCGCCGCTGAGCTGGAAAAGCGCGGTCATACGCTTTGCTACGTGGGCACTCCTGACGGCCCTGAGGCGCGTCTGGCGCCCGACGCAGGCCTCGACTTTACCCCGGTGCGTGCGGCAGGATTTAACCGCGCGCATCCGCTGACGCTGTTGACGTCAAGTCTGGTCATTGCGCGCAGTGCGCTGAAGCTTCGCCGCGTCTTTAAGCGGGAGCGCCCGGATGTCGTGGTCGGATTTGGCGGCTATGTCGCGATACCGGTGGGTCTGGCTGCCCGCTTTCAGAGGCCAAAGGTTTCCCTGGTGGTCCACGAGCAGAATTCTGTGCCGGGCATGACCAACCGCTTTCTTGCGCGATACGCCCAGAGCATAGCGGTTACCTATCCGCAGTCAGCGGCGCTGTTTCGCGAGCAGCACAAGAAGCGTGACGCAGCCGCGCCGCGCCTGAATGTGGTGGTAACAGGCGACCCTGTGCGCGCGGAGGTGCTGGCCGGTCAGCGCGAGCGTGGGCGCAGGCAGCTGGGTATCGGCGCCGACGCGCTGGTGCTGCTGGTCTTTGGGGGAAGCCGCGGCGCGCGCCATCTTAACGAGGCGCTTGTGCGGATATTGCCCGACGTGCTTGCGCGCTATCCGCAACTTCACGTCGTTCATGCTTCGGGCGCAGGAGAGCACGAGCAGGTCCGTGCGGAAACGCAATCCCTGATCGATCAGGGTGGCGCCGGCGCCGTGGCTCAAGCGCTCAAAGATCGCTATCATCTTTTTGCCTATCTGGACGACATTGCTGACATCCTGGCTGCCGCCGACCTGGCGGTCACGCGCGCCGGGGCAACCTCGATCGCAGAGCTGTCTGCGCTCGGTCTGCCCGCGGTGCTGGTGCCGTTTCCTCACGCGACCGACGACCATCAGACGAGCAATGCCCGCGACCTGGTCGAGATGGGCGGGGCGCTCATGCTACCGGACAGCCAGCTCGATAGTGCCGAATTTGTGGCTATCCTTGACGGACTCTTATCAGATGCGCAGCGCCGTGATACGATGGAGGCGGCAACACGCCGATTTGGACGACCAAATGCCGCAGCGCTTCTGGCGGATTGTGTCGAAGCCGCTGCGTTTCGAACAAAGGGATAGCAACTATGACTCAACAGGAACTGCCTGAAACAAGCGATCTTGATCGCCCGCTTACGCACGTGCACTTTATCGGTGTCGGAGGGGCGGGCATGTCGGCTCTGGCGTTGGTGCTCCTGGCGCGCGGCGAAGTCACGGTAACAGGCTCTGACCTGAAGGATTCGCGCTACACGCGCGCGCTGCGCGAGGCTGGCATGGACGTGTCCTCCGGACATGCGGCGCAAAACATCACCGACCCCGATATTGTTGTCATCTCGACAGCCATTACCGATAATAATCCTGAACTCCTGGAGGCCTATCGCCGCGGTATCCCTGTCTGGCCGCGCGCGCAGATGCTTGCCTGGTTGTGCCGGGGCCGGCGCACGATCGCGGTGGCCGGGACGCATGGCAAAACCTCGACGTCTTCTATGATCGCGGTCCTGCTTACCGGGCTCGGGCTTGACCCCGGGTTCTGCATTGGCGGCCAGATCACTCAGTTCGAGACCAATGCGCACGCCGGGAGCGGTCCTGACTTTGTGGTTGAGGCCGATGAGAGTGACCGCAGTTTTCTCTATCTGTCCCCGCAGATAGTCGTGTTGACCAATCTGGAACCCGACCACATGGATCACTATGCGGATCTGGACGATATCAAGGCGACGTTTGCCGCGTTTCTGGATAAGGTCGATCCTGACGGGACGGTCATCGTCTCGGGCGAAAGCGCCCATGCGCTGGAGGTCGCGCGCTGTAGCGGGCGGCGGGTGCTGCGCTATGGCGCAGGTCCTGATGACGACTACCGCATTCTGGATATAAGCTCTGCGGATCAGGGCTCGACCTTTGAGCTGCGCTATCCTGACGGGGGCGTCCAGACCGCCCGTGTTGCGTTGCCCGGCGCCCACATGGTCGCAAACGCCGCCGCCGCCCTGGCGCTGGCTGACCAGCTGGGCATCGACGCTGATCGCGCGGCGGACGCGCTTAGCTCCTTTAAGGGGGTACATCGCCGTTTCGACCTTGTGGGTGTCAGCACGGATGGCATCAAGGTTGTTGATGACTACGGCCATCACCCGACCGAGATTGCGGCGACTTTAACCGGCGCTGCGCATCTGGGGGCAGAGCGGGTTGTGGTGGTGTTTCAGCCGCATCGTTACTCGCGCACCCAGGCCTTTGCCGATGACTTTGGCGAGGCCTTTACCGCGGCCGACAAGGTCATTTTGACTGATGTCTACAGTGCGGGGGAGGCGCCCATTCCCGGCGTAAGCGGTCGGACCATCCTCGAATCCCTCCTGACGCGCCATCCACATATTGACGTCGCCTACCTGCCGCATCGCTCAGAGTTGGCGCCCTATCTTGAACAGAGCCTGCGACCGGGCGACCTCCTGATCACCATGGGCGCAGGAGACGTCACCTTGCTGGGGCCGCTGTTTCTGGAGCATCACGAAAAGGAGCTTGAGGCGCGTCTGCGTTCAGGCTCCGGGAGCTCCGGAGGCTCCGGGGGCGAGGAGGCAGGCGCAGGAGAAGCAGAGGTGGCGGCGGTAGCGGTAGCGGCTTGCGCAACCGCCGATCAGGCGCGCGTGGCGCAGCCCTAGGAAACCTTCGTGGCGACAGCGACAACCGAGCGATTGTTTGATGAGCTGGCCTGCGTGTTGGGCCAGGACCTTGAGGGCACGTGCAGGCGCAACGAGCCGCTGAGCAAGCATACCAGCTTCCGCATCGGCGGGCCCGCGGCGCTCTGGGTCGAAGCAGAATCCCTGGCCGATATCCGACGGGTGCACGAGGTTGCAGCGTGCCATGAGCTTGCGCTCACAGTGGTTGGCCGGGGAACAAACATCCTGGCCTCTGACGCCGGTTTTGAGGGGATATGCCTGGCCCTGGGCTCTCACTTCCGGAGCTGTGCTGTTGACCCCGAACAAAGGAGCCTGACAGCGGGCGCAGGCATGTTGCTGGCCCGCTTGGTTCAGGAGGCTCAGAGCGCCGGTCTTGCCGGGCTTGAGTTCGCGACTGGTATCCCGGGCACGCTGGGCGGGGCGCTCGCGGGCAATGTGGGGACCCGTCTTGAATGGATCGGGCCGCTGGTCCGGGAGGTCACCGTCTACGTTTCGCACGACGGCTTGCAGCGCCTGCGGGGCGCCGATATCTCCTGGCACTACCGCCGGAGCAGCCTGCGGGGAGCTGCGGTCATCCTGGAGGCGCGCCTTGCGCTGATTCCGGATGACCCGCAACTGATAGCCCAGCGCATCGACGGCGCCCTGGCGCACCGCAAGGCCACTCAGCCCCTGTTTGTGCCCAACGCGGGGTCGGTGTTTAAAAATCCGGAGGGAGTTTCTGTTGGCGCGCTTATTGAAAAGGTGGGAATGAAGGGCGCGTGCCAGGGCGACGCGCAGGTCTCGGAGCTGCACGGGAACTTCATTGTGAACCGGGGCGCGGCACAGGCGCAAGATGTAGTAAAGCTCATTACAGAGATTCGTGATAAAGTACAGACTAACTATGGCATCGAACTTACACCAGAAATCCGATTCCTCGGGTCGTTTGACGAACGCTGACGTTCGCAGGCAGCTCTCTGCCGAGTTGTCCCGGCGCTCTTCCGGGCGCCCGCCGCGGCGGGCGGCGTCGGCATCGACGTCTGGCGAGAGAAGAGCAGCCAGCGCCGGTGGCGCGCGGCGCCGGGGCCGCAAGCGTCTGGAAGTAACGAGCCGCCTCGACCGGACCACAACTCAACTTGAACGTGAGGCCGGGCTTCAGGCCGGTTCTGGGCCAGACGCGTCGCCCAAAGCGGCGCCAAAGCAGAAGCAAAAGCAGAAGAAGGACCGATCCGCCCCGCGCCCGCAAAAGGCTCAGCGCAAAGCAAGCGGCGCTGGCGCCGGGCGCCAGCGCCCCGCAGAGCTGAGCGAGGCGCAGCAGCTCGTGGAGCGTAAGCGGCAACAACGCAGTCAGCGCAAGAGAAAGAGCAGTGCGCGTCAGGTGCTGTCGCTGCTGGGCGTGATAGCGGCGATCTGCGGCCTGGTATTTGGCGTGAACTACGCGCTGCATTCGCCGCTGTTTGCTGTCAGCGACGTCCGTGTGACCGGCAATCACCTGCTGACCAAAGCGGAGGTGACCGCGCTGGCTGCGCTGCCTCCTGGCCGCACGGTCCCTTTGCTCTCTGTGCGCAGCTTGCAAAAAAACCTTGAGAGAAATGCCTGGATCAGCAGCGCAAAAGTGAGCCGTCATCTGCCGCATCGGGTTACGCTTGAGATTACGGAAAGAAAACCCGTAGCCTACCTTGATGATGGCAGCGGGAAAAAGCGCGGCTGGCTCATCTCTCATGACGGCGTTTGGCTGGGTTACTTTGACGCAGAAACAGCGACTGTCTCGGCGTCAGCTACGGGGGGCGACTCGCATGTTTTATCGGCGGAAGAGCGGGCCCAGATCATCGTAATAACAGACGTTGAGGATCGCTCGTTTGCCCTGGGCGCGCCGGCTAAAGACGCGACAATAAAAAATATGCTGGCGATAATAAATGGGATATCTCCTGAGCTGCGCGCGCAGATCGCAAGCGTTTCTGCCCCAAATGTTGCGGGCACAAAACTCTACCTTAAGGGTATGATCGAAGTCGATATCGGTTCTGCAGAACCCATTGCGGACAAGGATAAAACCATCCGGGCCATTCTTGAAAAGCAAAAAGGCAAGGTCAACCTCATCAATGTTCTTGCGGTCGATAAAGCGACCTGGCGCGGCCTCACAACGGCCGAATAAAGCCATAGACACCAAACTGTTTTCTTATGGACACACCATCTGACCTGCGGTTTTCATAAACCCTCAAGTAATTCTTAAGGTTTTTTTCAGTTTATACTTGAGTTGCTCTATTGACTATGAGAATATACTCCGTTATACCTTTGGGGTTACTCTTAAGTTTAACTTTAAGGTTTCACGAAGACAGGAAGGCAGGTTCCCGCATGTTGGATCCAGGCGCAAACTATCTTGCGGTGATAAAAGTTATTGGCGTTGGCGGCGGAGGCACCAACGCGATTAATCGTATGATCGAGGCCGGCGTCAAGGGCGTCGAGTTCATCGCTATCAATACTGACGCCCAGGCTCTTTTGATGTCGGACGCCGATTATAAGGTACATATCGGCGTTAATTTGACCAAAGGACTGGGGGCAGGCGCTAATCCTGATATCGGCGCCGAAGCGGCGGAGGAAAATCGCGAAGAAATCCGGGAGGCGCTCCAGGGCGCTGACATGGTGTTTGTGACCGCCGGCGAGGGTGGCGGCACCGGCACCGGCGCGGCCCCGGTCATAGCGGGCATCGCAAAAGAAGAGGTGGGGGCTTTGACTGTCGGCGTCGTGACCCGGCCCTTTGCCTTTGAGGGCCGTAAGCGCTCGCAGCAGGCTGAGGAGGGCATCAAACGCCTGAAAGAAGCCGTTGATACGCTTATCGTTATCCCGAATGATCGTCTACTACAGGTTGCCGAGAAGAAGACGTCGATACTTGACGCGTTTCGCTATGCCGATGATATCCTGCGCCAAGGTACGCAGGGCATCACCGATCTTATCACGGTCCCCGGGCTGATCAATCTTGACTTTGCCGACATCCGTACCATCATGAAGGATGCCGGTACGTCACTGATGGGTATTGGCGTGGCAAACGGCGACACGCGTGCGAGCGACGCCGCAACGGCTGCGATCTCCAGCCCGTTGCTGGAGTCTTCGATCCAGGGCGCCGACGGACTCATCCTCTCCATTGCCGGCGGCAGCGACCTGGGTCTGCTTGAAGCAAATGAGGCGGCAGAGATCGTCGCGAACGCGGCAAGCCCTGATGCCAATATCATTTTCGGCGCGGTCATCGATGACGCGCTGGGCGACTCGATCCGGGTGACGGTCATCGCGACCGGATTTAATGGCGCGCGTAAGACCTCGCGCCAGGGATCGCTTTCTCTGGGTGGCGATGATGGCGACAGCGCACTGGGTGGGCTGCCGTCCTTTACCCCACTCGACGATGACGATATCGACATCCCGGCCTTCCTGAAGAAAAGAAGCTACTAGCGATTTCGTATCCCATCAAGCGCTGACTCTGTAGCGCGCGTAGTGCCCTGTTGTGCCTGGGTACTGGGCAATCACTTCGATCTGGCACCCGCCCCGTAGGGCGCGACGACCCGGCGCGCCTCTGCTGACAGAATTACCCCAGGGGTAATTCTGTCAGCTCAGTATCGCAGGGTGCAACGCTCTCGGCGCCCCGCGCGGCGCCCCGCTCCCCGAAATAACAGTTGACAGGCTGATTTCATCAAGTATAATAATCAAATCAGCTTTGACGGAGGTCAGTAGGACGCTGTAAGCCGCACAGAGAGTTCCCGGTCGGTGCGAGGGGCGCGGTAGGCGATTTGAAATTTCCCTCCTGAGCTGTCTGGAGAAAGGCGCGCAGACCCTAACGGGGCGCCGAGTAAAACAGACCGG
>Ga0123357_10000886_pt1 | contig 30530 bp, 30 predicted proteins | sample TergutEmb28metaG_FD_89873 | JGI IMG/M metagenome (GOLD analysis project Ga0123357, IMG submission 89873) | Embiratermes neotenicus P4 segment gut microbial communities from Petit-Saut dam, French Guiana - Emb289 P4 | ecosystem: Host-associated > Arthropoda: Insects > Digestive system > Gut ...
GACGGTGAGCGGGCTGCAGACCGAGATGAAGGCCATGGGCACGGAGATGAGCACCATGGGCACGACGGTGAGCGGGCTGCAGACCGAGATGAAGGCCATGGGCACGGAGATGAGCACCATGGGTACGACGGTGAGCGGGCTGCAGACCGAGATGAAGGCCATGGGCACGGAGATGAGCACCATGGGCACGACGGTGAGCGGGCTGCAGACCGAGATGAACGCCATGGGCGCGGAGACGAGGGCATTGAATTGCCGGATGGGAGAGGTCGAGGAGCACGTGCGAGATGTCGCCACGGCGACAGGTGTGTCGGATGCGCTCGTTGATGTGGCCGCAAAACTCGTGAGGCGCATCGAATTCGGCGAGAACATAATTATCAGGCATGTTTTGGAGAGCGAGGCCAGGCTTGACGGGCGCATCGACGAGCTTCGAAGCGAAGTTAGGCAGTACCACTCCTCAGTTGTCGGGCACGGAAATCTGATCTCCGACCTTGATGAGCGTGTGACCCGGCTTGAGCGGCCCGCGAGTTGATGGGAGTTCGATCGTCCAGGGGTTGAGCCCCCCATTGAAGTGGAGGGGCTCTCCCTCGGATGTGTGTGACCATTTCGGTCGCCATCGAAGCCCGGTCTCACATTCCCGAATATTCCGCCGGCGACGCGGACTGGAGATGTTGAAATTGCGGCGCTGCGGTTTTGACTGCGGGACAGCAACGAGTTCACCCATCGGAATGCTGTGGGGGCCGGCGCGGCAGCAGCAATGCGGCGGGGCTGGTGCATCTTGTGTGGGACCACGCGCGGGTTGCGTGCCTGTGGTGACAGCCCAACCCGGTTCTGGCCAACCTGGTGCGACTGGACGAGGAAGTGGCTCACGCACGCGTCCTGTCTGGATTTTCTGGGAGCGGTCAGGTGCCCGCCCGCCCGCCCGTCCTGCTGTGCGGCAACCAAATGCGTTCGCACGGTGCTTGAGCAGGGGGCACTCAGGGTTCAACTGCGGGTGGGTGAGGAAGGAAAAGGTGAAAGGCCGAGGTTTCGGGTCAAGGGATGAACCGGCAATCCCCCAACTCCCAAAGGGGACAGAAAGGGCGGCTATCACGGATCACTCACAGGTTCAGATGCTGCACATCGCCCTGTCGCTCGCCGTCAATAGCCGAACCCCAATGCGACCAGGAGCAGGCTGGCGACGATGAGAATGCCTAGTCCGGCAAGAAAACCATAGAGCACCCCGCGCTGCCTGCCGACAAAGATTCCACCCAGGACCGTGGCGACGGCGGCAATCAGGTAAGGCAGGTCCTCAAACATAACAACTCTCCGAAGGGAACCACGCTCCCCAACCCTCAGCGGCCGGCGCGGTATGCCACCAACTCCTGGCGTGAGACGCCAGGAGCGATGGCGTAGTGAAAGGTCATTATACGAAAAAGGGCTGGGTCGCCAAGAGATTCCGGCCTGCTGAACAGATGTCGTCGGGGTGGACCTGAGCGCGGACAGGCGACGGGCGTGGGGCAGGTAGCGGCGAAACAGGCGTGTTGGGAGCAAAGGCGGTCCGTCAGCGCAGTCGTTGTCCGGGAATTGGCGGGCTTTTGCAGGACCTCGGGAGGATGTCTGTGCGGTCAGCCTTGTCTGAGAGGGCAGCGACAGCATGTTTTGCCCTGTTCTCTGTTCGAGAACTCTCAGCAGGAGCAGCTGTGTGGGGATTTTTCTGTGATATCGCGAGCCTGGCGTCGATTGCCGGCACTGGGGGACGGCACGACAAGGCCGTCTCAGACTGAGAGGACTGGCGCGGATGGCATAGGCGAGCCATGAGACCGTGATGTTTGGGGCTGAGAGCGGAGTCTTTCAACTATAGGGTGCGAAAGTGCCACCTCCAGATGTGTGAGGCTTGTCATGGCGGTCAACTGCTGCCTTTCGCTTGAGGAGAGCAGAGGATGCGGGCGATCTGCGCGTATGTTGTGCAGGGACAAAAAATTGGTGCGCGATCACAAGGGTGGGAAGGCATGCCGCAAGCGGCGTGCGGCGCGCCGAACGCGTGGCAATACCTGGAGACGCACGGTTCCGACAGGCGGCTGTCCTTGCCTGGAGGGCAGCCTGGGTGTCTGGCCGACCATAGCAGATGCGGATCCGCCACGATTGCGGCAGTGGCGGCCGGCGGTGGATTTGCGTGGCCGTCGCCGTATTCGCACGGGACGCAGAGTTTTGATCTCTGACAAGTGATCGGGTTTCGGTCGCAGCTCAGAGCCTGCTGCGCGCCGGAGCGGCCGGGCTCTGAGCCACACGGATGAGCGGATTAGCGATCCCTGGTGTGCCTGCGGAACGTCACTGAAGGGACGGGGAAGAATGTGCCCGCACCAGCCGGTGTCGGCGGAAGGGGGCGAATTGTTTATCTCTCCGGATTGCGGTCGCGGTGAGGAGCCGAGCCAGCCGGCTGGCATTGTCGGATGTGGCTGGGAAGACTGGAGGGCGCGTGAGGGCAGGAGGCGTGTGAGCGTCCATCGCGAACCGGAAATTGCGGCAGGAAAGATCGTTATTGTCCAAGATATCGGAGGCCGGTTGAAAATGGCGCGGCCGGTATTGCAGGACGCGCCATTTTCGCGAAAGTCCGTCTGAGGGTGTCGGAACAATCCGTGAGGCCGTGAAATTCAAAATCAGTAGCGCGCGACGGCAGGGCTGCCGAACTTATAATTAATGCGGAACTCCGCGATGTCGATGCCCTGAGCGCCGCTGGGTGATGTGCCGTTGTGGGACACACCATTGTTGTCGACGCTGGTATAGTTGTAATTGTGTCTGGAGAGAAAGAGATGGTCCCACTCCACACCAACCGACCAGTTCGGTGCGAAAGCATATTCGAGGCCGACACCGACAGTGCCACCCCAACTGCTGTCATTTTCCGACCCGGTTGCAAAATGACCGGCGGAATCCTGGATTTTCCAGTCGCGTTTGTCGTTCACCACAGCTGCACCGCCTTTGACAAAGAGCAGCGTGGTGTCGATTGCGTAGCCAACCTGACCAGTGAACAAGGCGAAGGAATTGGGCCGGATCCGGATATCTTCCGTCACGTCTGCGCCCGCGTCGGGCCGAGCTGCATGGCGCGAGCCCGAGAAATCAGCCCAGTTGCCCTGGCCTTCAAGGCCAAGGACCCAGTCTGATTGCTGCCAACGGTAACCGATCTGCCCGCCGAAACTGCCGCCGTCAGAACGAATGGTGCCGTATTTGTCTGACACGTGACTCAAGCCGCCACCGCCATTGAGACCGACATAGAGCCCGCTCCGGTCGTATATTGCGACGGCAAAGGGGGGAGCCTTGGGGTAGGCTGGCGCACCCATGTCGGCGGCGACAGAAGGCGCGGCGACGGTGAGAGACAGAAAACCGGCGGTTAAAAACAGGAGCTTCTTTTGCATGACGGGTAACACTCGTGGTTTGATAACATGTGTGGTTCGTAAAAATGATCGTTAAACGATAATCTCACGTGGTGTCAATTTAAAATATTAAAATATCGTGCGACCCTGATTCCGGGCCAAATTCGCGTAAAAACGGCAACATGCTGGGATGGGTCCGGGACCAACAAGCCGCCCCTTCCCCATGAGATCTGTGCGGGTTGCGGCGTTCCCGATTCCCGATTGCCTCGATCGCTGAAGTCTTATGGGGACCACGCCAGCGACAGATGCACAAAAAGACTGCGCAACAGAGGCGGCGGGCACCGCATGGTTAACGCCAATGTCTTGAAATCACGTGGGAAAACATCTGCGCCCGGAGTGAGTTTCGCAGGCGCCTGCGTCGGCTTCGCAAGAACCGCCTGGGCCTTGCGCCGCAGGAAAACCATTCAGGGCCTGCCGTTCCAGCATTGATGGTGTGCATTGGCGTTGTCGCGCGGGACGTCGCGGCAGGCTCAAAAGACTGCGGGCCAGAAGTGGTGACCCGCGGCCGTGCGTGAATTTCGTCGAGGTGGAAATGCGGCCAGGGAGGGGGGATGCGGCCGCTCCTGTTATTCTTCCCCGCGACCATTTGCTGAAGAGCGCAGGGAGTTTTCAGACCGTGGCGCTGTGCCGATCCCTGATCCGTTGCTCAGGAAGTCCCGATCGGGAGCGCTATCAGTAGCGCCCACCACGGGGGCCGCCGAAGTGATAGTTGAGGCGAAGCAGCGCGATGTCGAAATTCTGATGACCGGCGGGTTTGGTGATGGATATCGGAGACCCGAGACAGGTGCCGCTGACGGTGACGTCACGCCCGGACAGGAAGATGTGGTTCCATTCGAGACCCAGTGACCAGTTCGGTGCAAAACCATAGTCGAGACCGAGACCGGCGGTCCCGCCCCAGACATAGCCCTTTGCGGCGGCGCTGAAGACCGGCGTGTTCCAGATCGAAACATCGCTGTCATATTTTGCCCGCAACACCGCCGCGCCACCTTTGACAGTGACGAGGACGTTATTCCAGGCAGTGCCGACCTGGCCGGTGACGAGAGCAAATGAATTGATCTGGTTGAGGGCGTTTTGCGCGCTGGGAAGAAGACCGCCCGCGACCGCATGCGCGGATCCTGAGAAGTCGGTCCAGTTGCCCTGGGCCTCAAGGCCGAAGACAAAGTGTGAGCGCTGCCAGCGGTAGCCGATCTGGCCGCCATAAGTGGCACCGGTGGCCTTGAGGAAGCGGTCGCTGGAGGTGGCCTGAAGCTCTTCGTCCCAACTGGCGTTTGCCCGCGCCCAGCCCGCACCGCCATTGATGCCGGCATAGAGCCCGCTCCAGTCATAAATGGCAGCGACCAGGGGCGGAGCCTTGGAAAATGCTGCCGGGGTCAGGTCGGCGCCCAGAGCTGGCGTGGCGAGAGCAAAAAGGCCGGCAGTGATCAGGAGCGGTATTCTTTTTTGCATGCTCGCTTCTCTGGCAAGGTTATCAAACGGGGAAGACGCCCCCTGTCCTCGTATGGCACAACCGCAGGATGAATAAAATAATCCCAAGCCACAATTTATTCAATTAATCCGTCGGTGTGCTATTTTAAATCCGGACTTTTTTCCTCAGGATTGGGGCCACTTGCCAGGTTCGGGCCAACCCGGGCTTGAGAGAAAGCGATCAGGATCATGGGGAGCGGCGCATTGCAGGGGCTGATGGGCGCGGCAACGGCAGGGATCGGGCGGCGAGCCGGTTGTAGGTGCAAAGCGGCGTGACCTTTGCGGATGGAAACCCTGGGGTTTTGAGCTTTGAGAAAAGTGGCGTGCCTGATTCAAGTGGCGCCGGGCACGGGGCTTGAAGGGGCGCGGGTGGCGCTGGTGACAGAGGCTGGCTTCAGGTCCCGCGGGGCTTGGCGCGCCGTGTCGGTGGCGCGCTTGCCGGATCTTCGGGCCAGGGGTGACGGGGATAGCGCCCGCGCAAATCGGCGCGCACGGCGCTGTAGCTGCCGCGCCAGAAGCCGGGAAGGTCGCGGGTGACCTGGACCGGGCGCTGCGCCGGGGACAGGAGTTCCAGCACCAGCGGCACCCGGCCGCCGGCGATGGTGGGGTGGCGGGTGAGGCCGAAGAGTTCCTGGAGCCGCACCGCCACCGTGGGCCCCGGGGCGGCGTCATAGTCGATTGCAATCATGGATCCGGTGGGGGCCTGAAAATGGCTGGGGGCTTCCTGGTCAAGGCGTGGGCGCAACGGCCAGGGCAACAGCGCCAGCAGCGCCTGCGACAATTCTGCCGCCCCGATGTCCCTGAGTGCGAGCTTGTCGTGGAGGAGCGGCAGGAGCCACTCGGACTGGCTTTCGATCAGGGCGTCATCGCTCATATCGGGCCAGGTCCCGCCTTCAGACCGGTGCAGGAAGGAGACCCGCTGGCGCCATTGCCGGGCCTGCGATGACCACGGCAGTTTGTCGAGTCCGGCCTCTGTCAGGCCCGCGGCCAGGATCGCAGCGGTCGCCCCGGAGGGCGCCAGCGCCAGCGGAACCTGCGACAGCGGGAGCGCATGAAGGAGGCGCCGGCGCCGGCCGCGCAGCGCCATGGCATTGCGGTCGAAGGAGATTTCGTCCGCAGTTGTGATCTCTCGGGCGAAATGGCTTTCGATCTCCTCCAGCGAAATCGCGGCTGCCAGCACGATGCGGCTCTGTGCCGCGGAACCGGTCATCTCGGCGATGACGAGATAGGGCGCGCGGGCCAGTGCCTGGCTCTGATCAATCATGGCGCCGCGGCCATTGGCAAGCAGGAAAGTGCCGTCGCCGCGGTTGCGCGCCACACGGTCGGGAAAGGCAAAGCTGAGCATGACCGCGAGTGGAATCCCGGCATCACCGCTGTGCCTGCGCCCGGTTCCCGCCACCTGCGCTGCCCAGCGCTGGGCCAGGTCACGGGCGGTGGTGGCGCGCGCCGAGCGGTCGCGCTGAAGCCGCTCCAGCTGGTGCTCAAGATCGACAGCATCGCCGCCGAGGCCGCGTTCGGTGAGCAGGGCGGCAATCAGGGTAGCGGTCTTGCCGGCACCATGGTGATGGGCCGCAATGATCATGCGCGCCAGCCGCGGCGGCAGCGCCAGCGCACGCAGGCTCTTTCCTTCCGCGGTGATGCGGCCATCGGGATCGAGCGCATTCAGTTCTCGAAGGAGGATCACCGCCGCCTGCCACGCGGCAGGCGGCGGTACATCGAGAAAAGCCATGGTGGCGGGATCGCGCACGCCCCACTGCGCCAGATCCAGCACGAGCGACGACAGATCGGCGCTGAGGATCTCGGGCGGGGTGAAGGGGGCAAGCGAGGTGGTCTGGGGTTCGTCCCACAGCCGGTAGCAGATGCCGGGCGCGGTGCGGCCGGCGCGCCCCCGGCGCTGATCGACCGCGGCGCGCGAGGCCCGCAGGGTGACGAGGCGTGTCAGGCCGATGTCGGGTTCATAACGCGGCAGCCGTGACAGGCCGCTGTCGACCACGATACGGACGCCCTCAATGGTGAGAGAGGTCTCGGCGATCGAGGTTGCCAGCACCACCTTGCGCCGGCCCGGCGGCGCCGGGGCGATGGCGCGATCCTGGGTCCCGGCGTCAAGGGCGCCGAACAGCGGCACGATGTCGACCGTCGCGTCGCTGACACGCTCGAGAAGCAGATTCTGGACGCGGCGGATTTCGGCAGCGCCGGGCAGGAAGGCGAGCACCGAGCCCGGGTTGCCATGCAGCGCACTGCCAATCGCATCGGCCATCTGGCGCTCGATGGTCTGATCGGCTTTGCGGCCGAGATAGCTGGTTTCGACCGCAAAGCCGCGGCCCTGGCTTTCGACCACGGGCGCATCGCCGAGCAGGGTTGATATCCTTGTGTCGTCGAGCGTTGCCGACATCACCAGGATGCGCAGGTCCTCGCGCAGAGCCTGCTGCACGTCGCGTGCCAGTGCCAGTCCGAGATCGCCCTCCAGAGAGCGCTCATGAAACTCATCGAACAGTACTGCTGCGACCCCGGTGAGTTCGGGGTCATCAAGAATGCGGCGGGTGAAAATGCCCTCGGTTACGACCTCAATGCGGGTTGCGCGCGACACTCTGGAACCCAGGCGGACGCGGTAGCCCACGGTGGCGCCGACATTCTCGCGCAACGTCGCGGCCATGCGCGCAGCGCTGGCGCGGGCGGCGATGCGGCGGGGCTCGAGCACGAGGATGCTGCGGCCGGCGACCCAGTCGGCATCCAGCAGTGCCAGCGGCACCCGCGTGGTCTTGCCAGCGCCGGGCGGCGCCACCAGCACCACGCTCGTGTGAGTTGCGAGCGCGGCCCTGAGTTCATCGAGCACCGCGTCGATGGGAAGCGGGGTGTGAAAAGCCGACACCGGGTCACACCGCGGAGTCGGGATCCTGCGTCACCGGACGGCCGACACTTTCGTAGATGAAGCCCGCTGCCGCCATGTCCTCGGGGCGGTAGATATTGCGCAGGTCGACGATGACCGGCTGGGCCATGACCTCGCGCAGCCGCACCAGATCGAGGGCGCGGAACTGCACCCATTCGGTGACGATGACGAGCGCATCGGCGCCCCGGGCGCAGCTATAGGCATCGTCGCAATAATCGATGTCGGCGAGTTCGCTTTTGGCCTGTTCCATTCCGGCGGGGTCATAGGCGCGGATCTTCGCTCCCATGTCGATGAGACCGGTTACCAGCGGAATCGAGGGCGCTTCGCGCATGTCATCGGTGTCGGGCTTGAAGGTCAGGCCCAGCACGGCGATGGTTTTGCCGCGCAGGGAGCCGCCGAGAGCGTGGCTGACCTTGCGCGACATGGCGCGCTTGCGGTTGTCGTTCACAGCCAGCACGGCTTCGACGATGCGCAGCTGGACGTCCTGGTCGAGCGCGATCTTGATCAGGGCTCTGGTGTCCTTGGGGAAGCAGGACCCGCCGAAGCCCGGGCCGGCGTGGAGGAACTTGGCGCCGATGCGGTTGTCGAGACCGATGCCGCGGGCCACCTCCTGGACATTGGCGCCGACCTTTTCACAGAGATCGGCGATCTCATTGATGAAGGTGATCTTGGTGGCGAGGAAGGCATTGGCGGCGTATTTGATCATTTCGGCGGTGCGCCGCCCGGTGAAGAGCAGCGGCCCCTGATTGAGCGACAGCGGGCGATAGATGTCGCTCATCACCTTGCGGCCGCGGGGATCGGAGGTGCCGACGACGATGCGGTCGGGGAACTTGAAGTCGCGGATCGCGGCGCCCTCGCGCAGGAATTCAGGATTGGAGGCCACGACCACGTCGGCCTGCGGGCTGGTTTCGCGGATGATGCGTTCGACCTCGTCACCGGTGCCGACCGGCACGGTCGATTTGGTGACAACGACCGTGAAGCCGCTGAGGGCTCTGGCGATCTCGCGGGCGGCGGCATGGACATAGGTGAGGTCGGCGTGACCGTCGCCGCGCCGCGACGGTGTGCCGACGGCGATGAACACGGCGTCGGCACGGGCCACGGCGGTCGACAGTTCGGTGGCAAAGTCGAGGCGGCGCGCCTTGACATTGGCGGCGACGAGGTCCTCAAGGCCGGGTTCGAAAATCGGGATTTCGCCGCGGCGGAGTGCCGCGATCTTGGCCTCGTCCTTGTCGATGCAGGTCACCTCATGGCCGAAATCGGCAAAGCAGACCCCGGAAACCAGCCCGACATAGCCCGTCCCGATCATGGCGATGCGCATGGAAGCCGCCTTTTGTGGTTGATGCCGAAAAGAGTGCTGCCGCCTTTTAGAGCATTCCGGGTGCCGCGGGGAGATCGCGGACGCACGTCCTGCGGTATGGAATCCGCAAAATTTGAACCCAGGTGAAAGAGACCGTTACCCTTCCGTCCCGTTCCCGGCGAGGTTTGAAGTGAGCGGCGCAGGCGCGTGTTGTCGCGCATCACGACGAAGCCGCACGCCAGCCCCACGACGTCCCTGCGCGATCTCGATCGCGGTTCCTCCCTTGCGGGTTCGGCAGATGGACCTCGCGTAAACCGGACCCCGGCAAGCCTTCGATCAATCGGAAGTGGAATTGCGGCATGGATTCTGTGGGGGGCGGGGCGCGGTGCCACGACGGGGGCCGGTGGCCCTGGTGCTGATTGAGAGCTGTGGCGGGCGCAGCCGCAAAGGGAGCGTTCCTTGTTCTTCGAGGTCCGTTCCATCGCCTGATGGATCCGGGCCACCTGACCGATGACCCGCTTCCAGTCAGAGGCCAGGTCAAAGTTCAGGTCAAAGTTCAGGTCAGAGGTCAGGTCAGAGGTCAGGTCAGGGGCCAGGTCAGAGACGACGTCATCGGGAGCCTGGCGGGAAATGCGCTTTCATGTGGTCGCCGCACTGCCGCGCACCCTGGTACGCCGATAAGCGATCACTGCTTGGGCTCTGCGCTGGTCCGGCGCGGCGGGCGGCAAAAAGCGGCCGGCATCCGGGCTTCGCGAGTCCGTGGAGCCGTGGACCGCCACGCCTTGACACGGATCAATGCCGGTCAGATGCCGCAATCCTCAGCAGTCATCGCGTGATTGTTCATGACACAAGCTGTCGATCGTGCTATAGTGACCTTCGGCTCCGGCCGACCGTCGGGTTCTCACACCCACCACTGACCCTCTGAGGTCGTATCATAAGGGCTTGTCCCTTATTGGTTCGGTCGGAGTCCGTTTTCTCCGGGAAACAAGCCTGAATCTTCCAGCATGCACCAGTCGGCATCCCGGGCTATGGCGTCTGGCGGCCTGAGGCAGAGCCGCGTTTGCGGGATCGTTGCCAGAGCGGATACCGGCAGTCTGCGTGCGGCCGGGTCCGGCACGGAATTTTCGTCAGGGGGCCGGGATCGGTGGCCATGCGTCGATCCGGACTGCGGCTGCCGGAGCGGTCGCTGCCCGCGATGGCCTTGTGGCGCTCTTTCCCGGCAGGTGGACCTGTACCAAAGCCCGGTCGATCGAGTGGTGCTCTTGAACCAGGTGGTCGACAGAATCCGCAACCCCGATCAGAAGAATCGTTGCATCAACACCGTGGTTCGAAAGCGTCTTGATGGTATCCGCCATCAAGACTGTGGTATTTCCGCAGGGCAGACGATCAAAATCATCGAAAATGACGACCGTCATGTTGCGTCTCGTCAGCGCGTCGAGGGTGCGACGAACATCGTCCGGCGCTATTTCGCGCGGCATCGTTTCGATCACACTGCGACATTCCTGCTTTCAGCCGCGTTCTCTCACCCATTGGGGTGGAACGGGAGAGGAGTTCCTTCAGGAGACGGAAGCCGCCCGGGCATGGATGGTTTCGGCATCCCTGTTGAGCGCCGCCATCGCCGCCGTGAGCGTCTCGTAGACATCGTCTTCGATGGTGACGGTGCCGAAGTTGGAATTCTCGCCGTCAAAGCGGCCTTCGCGCGGCTGGTCGGCATGTTCAAACCAGTGATAGCCGACGACACCGGCGTGACGGAGCGCCGTGGTGGCGTAGCGGGTGAAGGCGGCTGCTCGCTCTTTCTGCGTCGCGACCACCGGTCCGGCCCCGCTGGTGTTGGGAAGGCCCGAATCGGTGGCGCGGAAGGAGAATTCGCCGATCAGACAGGGCTTCCCGCAGTCCTGAAAGGCGCTGAGCACCGCGCTGGGGTCGTCGACATAGCAGTTGAGTGAGATGACATCGAGATGACGACCGGCGGCTGCGATCACGGACGGAGGGGGCGGAAAGGCAAAGCGCGAGCCGAGCACGAGATGGTCGGGATCGGCGGCTTTGAGCGCCGTTGTGGTCAGGCTGAAATAGCGCTCGGCAACCACCCCGAGAAAATCGTCGCAGTCGGCAAAGAAGGCCGGGCGCGCCGGATCGGCACGATCGGCGCGCATTTCTGCCGCCGGGTCGCGATCAAGAGGGGGTTTGCGGCTGTGGACGGGAGTGATGCGCTCGATCGTTTCGAGTGTTTCCCATGTTGCCGCATGGAGGCGCCAAACCGCGTTGAAAGCGGCGATGTCACCATGGCGCCCGGCGAGCCAGGTGATGGCGGCGCGACGGCCGAAGCTGTGCGGGGGCAGATTGAGGAACAGCGACAGCGGCTCGTCCTGGCCGCGCCAGTCCGGACCCCAGCGCAGTTCGTTGTCGATAAAACGGCCGAGCAGATGGGGGTTGCCGAGATCGGTGGCACAGATGGTGCGGGCCGTCGCCGCGACATGGCTTTCAAAGGCGGGATCGAAGACGTCGGGGAATTCCTGCCGTGCTCCGCCTTTTGCATTGACCTGTTTGACGAAGGACAGGCCAAGCTCGGTGTTGGGCGTGAAGGCAAGCTTGACGTGGTTTGCGACTGCCTGGTCCGACCAGCAGCCAAGCGTGTTGAATCCGAAGCCGGCGAGGCGCTGCCCGGCCTTGCTGCGCCAGGTGTCGATGCTGCCGTATTTGCGCGCACAGGTCTCGGCATAGGGAACCCGGGTGGTGCCCTGAATCTCGTCCTGGTCGAAACGCACGGTATTGACGCCCTTGGAGAGGAAGCGGCCGCCGTCGGGGTCGACCAGCCAGGACACCCCATCCTGGTTGCCAACGTGAAAAAAGCCGCTTTTTTTGAACCGGCCGTCGGCAATGCCGCCCCAGGCGGTTCTCACGCTTTGATCCGACATCGATGTGCTCCAGGGCGTCAGGTTGCCGACCATAAAGCGATCACGGTTTCGCTGTCAGCATGGGGGCGACCGGCAAGGGCCGGCAGGCGTGCGGTTTCATGTGGAAAAGGCTGCCGGTTGCGCCGGATTGCGGGAGCGGACAAGAACCCGGGGCCGGCGGTGACGTGCGCAAGGCGCCAGCCTTTTCCTGGATATGAATTTGACAAAAGGTAACTGCCCCCCGAGGCTGTGGGCCGTGCCGTGCGGCCCTCCCTCGCGTCTCTGCGGTCAAAGGCTCATTGGGCGGAAGACAGTGGTGGGTATGTGCCGTTTCAGCGCCAAAATCGTCGCAATTTGCCGTTATTGTCCCGGATCGCGGAGCGCAATCGACGAGGCGGGGCGTGCTGGAGGAGGTGTGAGATGGATCATAGCGACAGCGAGCAGAGTGGCGAGCGGCCGGCACGGATCGATGCCCTGCGGGGTGACTTTGTCTGGGGGGTGTCGACCTCCAGTTTCCAGATCGAGGGTGCGACCCGGATCGACGGACGGGGGCCCAGTGTGTGGGACACCGACGGCGCGCGCGGCATCCTCGAAGGCAAGGATACCGGCGATGTCGCCTGCGACCACTATCACCGCTATGGCGAGGATATCGCGCTGATGCAGCGCCTCGGTGTGCAGGCCTACCGCTTCTCGGTGGCCTGGCCGCGGGTCCTGCCGCAGGGCCGCGGTGCGGCCAATGAGGCCGGCCTTGCCTTCTATGACCGCCTGATCGATGGCCTGCTGGAGGCCGGTATTGAGCCCTGGCTCTGTCTCTACCACTGGGACCTGCCGCAGGCACTCGACGCGCAGGGGGGCTGGACCAACCGCGACAGCGTCGGCTGGTTCTCCGATTACGCGTCCCTGGTCGGGCAACGCTATGGCGATCGCGTCAGGCGCTTTGCCACCTTCAATGAGCCGGCGATTTTCACGCTGTTCGGCTATGGATTCGGTCATGGCAACCGCGAGGACACCACGATCGAGGAGTTCCACCGCGGTATCCATCATATCAATCTCAGTCATGGCGCGGCGGTGGCGGTGTTGCGCGCCGCCGTCCGGGGCGCCTCGCTCGGTTCCATCCACAATGTGCAGCCCTGCCGGCCGTCGGCGCCGGAGGATGGGGATGGGGCGCGCTGGGCCGACACCTATTGGAACCGGGCCTATCCCGATCCGCAATGTCTCGGTCGCTATCCGGACCTGCTTGCGCCCGCCATGGAACGCATCCTGCGCCAGGGCGACATGGAACAGATCCGGCAGAAGCTGGACTGGTTTGGTCTCAACCACTACAGCCCGAATTATGTGCGCAACGATGCGGCGGCGCGCTTCCGTTTCAATTTCGGAGACCGGCCACCGGGAATCCCGGGGACGCCGATGGGGTGGCCGATCGAACCCGATGGTTTTCGTGAGAGCCTCCATCGGGTGGCGAAGGACTATGGTCTTCCGGTCTATGTCACCGAGAACGGTTTCGGCGGCCATGACAGGGAGGACGAATCGGGCGCGGTCGCCGACCCTGCGCGCATCGCCTATCTCAAGGCCTATATCGAGGCCATGAACCGCGCGGCCGCGGAGGGGGCGGACATCCGCGGCTATTTCGTGTGGTCGCTGCTCGACAATTTCGAGTGGGACACCGGCTATGAAGCGCGTTTCGGGCTGGTCCATATCGACTACGCGACCTGCGCGCGAAAGCCCAAGGCATCCTTCGACTGGTATCGACGTGTGATCCGGGCACCGCTTGTGATCTGAGGGGGTGTTGGCCGTTTTCGGCCCTTGAGAAAATCGGTATCGCGCGCGTGTCCCGCAGCGAGCGGGCTTCCTTCGGCGCTTCCGATGCACGCCGCCTCAACAGTCGACGGGGAGCGCCGGCGGCAGGAAAAATCGTGGCGGGTCAGAGTTCCGAACCGCAAGCGGGACGGCGAGGGCGGATGGCTCCCGGCTGTGCGCAAAGCGATTGCCGGGATTTCCGGCACGGATGGCTTGCCCATGCCCGATCACCGTGCTGTTTCGATTTCCTTCATTACATAGCGGACGACGTCCGCGGAAAGATGGTCGGCGCCGGTGCGGGCAAGCCAGGATTCCAACTCGCGCCCGGCATCGGTGTAATAGGTGCGCTGCCCGGGTGTTACGACAGTGGCATGGCCGTGCGACACAAAGAGCATCGTGGTGTTCGCCTCATCCCCACGCAATTCTGCGTGGATCCCACGGTAGCCAAGTTGATCGGATGATTTGGGTGCATCGGTGGTTGCCTCAAGAGCCCGCAGGCGCCGCAGCAGTTCAGCCGTCATTTCAGGCGGGAGGGACCATGTTGGATCCGGGCGGCCGCTGAATATCTCCAGCGTAACCGATACCCTGTTCGCCGTCAGTGTCGCGTTGTCCGATGCAACCATATTCTGAACTCCCAAACAGAGTGCGAAAGCGGCGAGAACAATCCGAAACAGCGGTTTCATATGCGACCATTGCTCGCGTGATGCCGACGGGGTGGAATGGCGTTGACATAATGACACGATCAGGTCCATTCAAGACGGATGACCGCCCGTCCGGGCGAAGCGGAATACGACTATGAGTCTGCCACCTTTTTGCTTTTTGGAATCAGCATGTATCCGGTGAACTCGGAGTACATGCCGCGGTCGCAGGTCTCCGGATTGGTGATTATGTTGCCGGAATTGTCAACATTGCGGGCTGCGGTGGATCCCGGTTTGTGTCCCCAGAACGTCTCGTGTTTGCGATACCAGTGATAATCGACGCCCGGCCAAATCACCAGGGCTACCAGCAGGCGTGGAGCCTCTGTTTCTGGAAAACAGTCGTTGACGTCGTGAGCCCCGTCCCGCCGGGCTGCCGCGGCCACATCAGCGGCTGTCAGGGACGAAAAGATCGAACCTGACCCGACACCAGGCTGCGGCAGGGCTTTGCAGGCGGCCAATTGTTGGAGGCGTAGGCATAGCAGTTGTTGGTTTGCATATATGCAGGACTATTCCATGGAGCGGGATCATAGGGCAGTTGTTCAAAGGAACAGGGGTGGTCGGTAATGGGCGGCGAAGCGCTGCTGGCGGAAGGTGTCCTTGCGCTCAGCGAATCAAGAGACACCGCAGGATCCGATGCATTTCGGTGGCACCTGCGGTGGTGCTGTCGCTGGAAAACGGCAAGGTCGCGGCAAGGTCGACCAGAAGGCGGGGGTGCCCGGCGAAGTCGGCCGGACAATGCAGTTTGGGCAGCGTTCGGTACCGCGTGGATAACTCGGTCGGCAGCTCGACGCTGAAGCCGCGATATCCCATCCGGTGAGGGAATGTCGCCGGCGTTGGGTGGGGTACAAGTGCAGAGTCCATGATAAAGGCAAAGAGACGTCTGCCGATGGCGTCCGGGAACTGAAACGATGGATTGGTTTTTCCGGAAAAGATGTCAAAGTGAATTCTCATCGCGAAATTCCAAATTCGAAACCGGCGCTATTGGCGGCGTCCTTCGATCCTTCCCGGTGACCCGACGGTTGCGCAGGGGGATCGGTGGTCTTTGAGGAGGCTCGAAGGGACACAGCCTGATCGGCGGTAGCATGACAGAAGGCGCAGGCCAGGCCTGATTTCCAGTGAACAGCTGCAGACGGCCTGGTCGGGGATAGCAGTATTGGCTTGAGGGTCGCTGGAATAGCGGCCGAAAGGTGGCAAAGGAGTGGTGTTGAGGGTGGTGGGAAGGAGATCGAATCCATCTGCGCGGACACAATTTCGTGAACAGGAATCTCCATCGCGGAAGGGCGTTCTGCGTGGCGCCAGTGAATGTTGACGCAGGAACGCGGGCATCTCAGCAGATGCTGTCGATGCGGGCGATGCGGCCCCGGCGCGGCCGCGCGGCCCTCGTCCGGGCTTTTCCCCGTGACCCGTCTTGATCTGCTGCTCACAGTAGCCGCAATCCACCGCCGCGGGACGCAAAGCCGGTCCGGTTGGCGCAGGGCGGCGTCCTCCGACGCACGGGTCTATCGCCCGTCTGCGAGAGAAGGGGAGGTTCCTCGGGCGTGGTTGATTCTCGCGGGAGATCAGGACTGCGAAGGCGGAGGTTTGCCTGTGGCGCTGTCAGGGGGCGGTTGTCCGGTTGCGATTTCCTGGTCCGAGGTTTCCGGTCCCGCTGTTTTCGGACTTGCGGTTTCTTTGGCTTCGAGCTGGTCAAGGGCAAACAGCAGGCTGCCGACGCGGTGGACCGAGGAGCGCCAGTCGGCCAGACGCTGGTAATTGTCGACCAGCCAGTTGAAGGCGCCCTGGACGGTGACAAAGGCGGCGGCCGATTGTGTCACCTCACCGAGCGTCATGGCGCCGGAGAGATATTTCGGGACGCAGAGGAGCCAGCCCACCACGGGAGCCAGCAGGAGGTTGCCGTGCGAGATCGAGGTGGTGCGCATGAGCTGGCCGCAGAGCGCGCGCCACCACACCACCACGACCGTCAGCCGCAGCAGCATCGTGCTGCGTTTCTCGTCGTCGTTGGGTCCGGGCTCGTCGGATCCGGCGTCAAGGTGAAAGGCATCGACCGAGGCCCGGAATTCGGCCTCGGACTGGTTCATATGCTCGATGACGCTGGTCATGCGGTGGCCGACCAGGATCATCAGCATCGACACCGCACCGGAATAGACGATGACGCCGAGGACAAGATAGCCGGGAAAGGTCACGGAGCGGCCGAAGATCTGCAGGGTCAGGCTGCCGCCGACGCTCCACAGCACCCCGAAAAACGTCATGGCGGTGAGGAGTGAGGACACGAAGGCCAGTGACAGGTCGATCGGCGCATCGGTGGCGGCACGGATATCGACAGCGATGCGGTATTCCGGATTTTCGGTGCCCTGCACGATGTCGCCGAGATGACGGTAACGATCATTCTCGAGCCAGCGGGCGATGACGCGGCGGGTCACCGCCTAGCGCCAGCCGCGCTGTGCCGCCATACGCCCCCATACCGAGCTGGCGGCGAGCAGCATGCTGAAGCCCGCCAGCGGCAGGAACAGCCAGGCCTGGTGCCAGAGGGTCGCGGCGTCGTGTTTCTCCAGGGCATCGAAGAAATTGCGGTTCCACAGATTGAGCAGCAGCTGGACCAGGAGCTGCAGGAGGGCAACGGCAGCGAGGAAAATGCCGAGTGTAATCACCCAGTTGCGGCGATCGCGCCAGATCAGCAGCGCCAGACGGAGGAAACGCTCGGTCAATTCCCGGTTGCGGGTGAACATAAGGACGCCTCGCTTGAAGATCGCAACGAAAAACACTTGCGGGGGGTGGGCGCGCTGTACCGGTGGAAGGCACATTGCTGCTTGACGCCCAACCCTCCGGAGACTGCGACCGGTCCGAAAGAAAGAGGCGGGAGCCGAATTATAATTCAGGAATCATATCGTCGTGAGCGAGTGTTGTCATGGGGAACGGCGAAGGGCAATGGCTTTAGACGACCGTGAAACCGCGCCGCAGCGACAAGAGACGGCACAAACTGCGTTTGCGGCAGCCAGGATGCGGTGGGGGCGCCGCGGGTGCCATTCTGTCGCCGCGATCACCACGGAGATGACGGGGGCGCTTTCCACCAGCAGCCGGTCGGACCTGAGGGCAGCGGCCGACAGCTTGCTGGCGCTTCTCCCCCGACCAGGACTTCTCCCGCAGAGATGCGGGGGGGCGACGCCGTCCCGTGCCCCGGGGACCTCGCCCAGTGCCTGGATGTAGGTAATGCTGTTGATTTAATTCGACTATTTGTCAAAAATCGCTTTGTCGGGAGATTGCAGGCGAATAGAATCGCAGGACGCCATTCCGTTCCGCGCGGCAGCTCACAGAAGTTTCCCTCAACAGCAAATCCTGCACTGGCGAATTACGAGGTGAGGCCTCACACCTGAGCCTGGTCTGGTGAATTCCGCTGAGGGTGGGGCAGGTCTGCGGGTCGGTGTGCCAGGGCTCTTGCTGTGCCAAAGTTCTTGGGGCGCAAGAGGGCGACCTGGGCGCAGCCAGGTCATGGGTGCCGCACATGGGCCACATACCAGTCGGGTAAGGCATGGGTCTGGGACGTGACACCGCGCATTGAACCAGGGTCGAAGCGTGAGCCCGGTTGTGCATTCGGTACTGTGCGATTTCGCGGCGGCCGAGGTTCGGCAAGGTTCGGGAATTGGCGCTGTTTCCATCCGCCTTCCTGGCTGACAATCGAAAGTGGAAAGCTGTTGCGAAATGCTTACCTGGATCGGATCTCGGCTCTGGTTGATCTGAACTGTCCGGTCTTCGCCAGAGTGGCGATGGAGCCCTGCATTTTCTTTGCGAAGGGCAGGCCGACGAAGGGCAGGGTGGAGGTAGTGCGCGCGTCGTCGCGCGCAGATTTCATGTTCGCGGCACCGACACATGTCGATCGGGAACGGTGGCGTCGGAATGCGGGACGGATCACGACCAGCCAGTCGGAGGCGGTCGTGGAGGTCCTCTCCGTTCTGCGGTCCAATGCTGGTCAGATAGGTGACCGATTTGATGTTCGCACGGGCCTGCAGGCCTATGAAAAGGGGGAAAGGCACACCACCGCAATCCCAGGCGGATGCAGACGATCATGTTTTTGACCGGAAACGAAAGAGTGACGCGGCGACGCACGCTTACCTCCAGGGACGCGACGTCGAGTGCTTTGGCCGGGTGTGGTCAGGAATGTGGATGTGTTACGGACCCTGGTTGTCGCAACCGCGCGAACTCGAAATGTTTACGAGGCCTCGCGTGCTGTTGCGGGAAATAACAGCGGCTGCGCCGTATAAGCGGAACGATCCGGTGGTTGGGTGAGAGATGATGTGTGCTGTGGCAGTACGCATCCCTGCCGCTCCAGGCTTGGACCTCCTGTGTGCCCGGGGGGATGATGATCCGGCAAGACCGGCTTGTGCGCTACCGGTGGGCTGTGAAGAAGGGCGTCGTGCGTGACTGCGGCCATTGCGGTGTGATCGTGATAGGGAGGTGATTTGGTGGAGGGCGGTGTGCACACGCTGTGGCTCGGAAGGGCCCTTTCTTCGACGATGACAAGGTGCGATCTGCAGGATATTGCCTGTTGTTCCGGGTGGGCCATGATCGCTGTGGTGGCGGGTGGCAATCTGTGCCCAAAAGCGCGGAGGATCCGCTTTGCGCCGGGCTTTGCCGCCTTCGTCAAGGCCCGATGGAACTCAAGGCAGGTTTCGGGCAGGTCGTGGGTGCAGCATCTCCCGTATCTGTGCTGCGGCATTCGGGCGGCAGTGCCGCACGGCGCCTGCGTGCCGAAAATCGATCAGCCCTTTCTGTTTCGGCAGAGACCAGGATGGTACGGATCCGCCCGGAAATCCGCTCCAGACGGTGGCCGCGCTTGCGCCTGTGGCGAGGGCCACATGAAGTGGCGGATGCCGCGCCCTGCCGCCGCGGGACTGGCCGAAGGGAACCTGCGTTGTGGCTTCGGTGCGGCTCCGCAACCGGGCCGACAAGGCCGCTGCAAATATTTCGTATTTCTGTTTTTCCGGAAATGGACCAGTGGCGCTGCAGCCTCAACAAACCGGAAATGGCAGACGCCGCTCGCTTGCTGCGGGGATGTCGACAGGAGGCTGCGGAGATCCCGCTGTCGAGCGGTAGGCAGGACAGCATGATGCTGTTTAATCCCGCCAGTGGTCTGCCGCCATTCAGCCGTAGCTGTGGCAAGGCCGGGCCGATCCGTTCCGACGACAGGCTGTTTCGCCTCAGCCCGGTTCCGTTTGCCGCCTGCGGGCTGTAGAGCAGGCAACTCCAGCTGCGATCCCAGGGCACCGGGCGATTGCTGCGATGCCTGCCGTTGCTGCAGCGCATTGTTTCTGCTGTGCCCGAGGCCTGCGGAGAAGGCGGGGCGCACGGGCGCACGCGCCCGGCCAGATGTCGCAACCGGGCGAGAGCGGCCTTCAGGGCATGATCGGGCGTCGGATTGCCAGGTCATGGCAAGGGCACCGCTCGGGTTCCTGAATAGCGGGAACCCGAGCGGGACAAGCGCCTGCCGTCACCATGAAAACTGGCGCCGCTTCCGGTTGTTGACGATCCGTGTGCCGCCCAGCAGCTTCAGATAGAGCTGCATTTCCTGGTATCTTCGGCTTAGCCGCGCCTCTCGCGTCGGTTGCGGCCGCTGTTCCCCGCTGTTGCGGGGCCTTTTATGAGGAACGCTAAGCACCATCGGTGGATTCCCCCTGTGGAAAACGCGCCGGGCAGCGCGCCTGCATGTGCCTGTGTCTGAGCCTCAATTACCTTGCCAACCGCCGACTCGCGGTCTGGTCCTTTTTCCCGGCAACATTCAATGGTTGCGCCATATGGTCAAGCCACATTGCGTCGGGCCGGAAGGAAGTTCACAGCTTTAGATCGCAGAAAAACGGCGAAAGTTGGGAGAGGCGATAGTTCCAAGCAGATTCCGATGAGGTCTGAGCAGATGAATTCCCCGCGCGGGTGGCGCGAAGCGTGGGAGAAGTGTGGAAAACCAGGCAGCTGCGCCGGAGGGCATTGCGCCTGCCGCGGCTCCATTCACGAGGCGCGTGGGACAAGGGCCTCGGGTGTTGGCGGGAGGCGATGGGAGCGGTCGCAGGTTATGGCGGAGCGGTGGCTTTTGTCGGGCATCGGCATGGCGATGCTGCATCATGGACCATCCTCTTGCACGCTTCCTGCCGGGATTGCTGCGCGCGCCAGAAGGAGCTGGCAGAAACGGCCAAACCTGCCTCTGTCGCAGGTTGCGTGCCCCGGAGCGGCAGTTTGGCTGGCGCGGATGCAGCTTTGACGCCGGGTGTGGATCGGCGAAGCAGAGCCGGGCCTCTTTCCGAGGCGGCCGGACAAGGTGTCGGCAGTTTCGGCCGCGTCGGCCCTGAGATCGCAGGGACCCTGCCTGATTTGCGGGAGGGAGGGGCTGCATGGTAGTTCCTGGCTGGCGGAAGTGGAATTGAGGACGGACCCTGCGAAAGGTGGGCGATGAGTTACGATCTGTTTTTGAATTTTGCGCCGGCCGTGAAGAAGAATGTGCTTGTCGAATTCTTCCACAAGAGGCAGAACTACACCCTGAACGAAGGCGGGATCGTGTACTCGAACGACGATACCGGCGTCTATTTCATGCTTCATTTCAAAGAAAACCGATCGCTCTTCTCGTCCGTGACGATCCCGTGCCTGCACATCTGCATCAACTATCTCCGGCCTTCGTTTTTCGCCCTTGAGGCGGAGATCGAAATTGCGGCGATCACGGCGCATTTCCCGTGCCGGATCGACGACCCGCAAGCCGAAGCGGAGAGCGGCGGCGAGACGTTTGAGGGATTCCTCCGTGCCTGGAATGCGCGCAACCGGCAGGCCGTGGCGGCGATGCAGGCCGACGGGAAGGCACCGGTGCAAGTCGCCACGTTGCCGCGCCGAGAGCTGGAAGAATCCTGGAGGTGGAACTATGCGCGGCGCGAAGGCGCAGGACATCCGCTGCGGGATCAATTCCTTCCCCGGATCATCTATGCCAGGGTTGGGGGCCGGGTCGGCACGGCGGTGATCTGGGGCAATGCGGTGGCAGCGCGGCTTCCCAGGGTGGACTTTGTTTTTGTCGGCCGCACGGAAACCGGCACCGGCACTGCCCGTCCGGTAGTCGGCGTGGTGCCCTGGGAGGAATTCGCCTCTGTTCTCGAAAACGCCGGCTTTGCGCAAGGCGAGGACGGCTTTGAGCTGAACTATGCAAGCGCGCCTGAGGGCATTGTCGAATTCGTCCGGACAGTGGAGGCGGCGGACATGACGACCGTGGTGCCGCTTGCGGCGGACCGGATTGTCGATGCGGATGTGTGAAGGCAGGATCGGTTCCCGGTCCTGAACATCTCGACCACGGTTCAGGCCGGCGGTCAGGATCACCCGCGACCACTCCCCCGACCCCCGACGGCGTCGTGAATCGGACATGAGAGCAGATTGCGATTTTGTGGGATCGGATGTCAAAAGGATGGCTCCGGCGGCCGTTTTGCTGTGCAGAGCCGGCCAAAAGAAACCGGCCAGCGGGGCAGTCCGACTGTGGGTCGGATCGTCGCGGAATCGGCCCTCGAGCGGTGCAGTCCGTTTGAGAGCGGCTGTGGGTGCAGTGATCGCGCTCTGGAACCTGGAAAACAGCAGGAGGCATGCCAGGAAACTTCACATGAGCTGCGCGCCGCGCGGCTGTTGCGAAAAGGCGGGTGCCGGGGGCATGGCCTGGAGGGCAAGCCAGGGGAGGCGGCGCTCGCTGAAGGCTGAAGGAGCCGATCTGAGCCTGTGTGGTTTCCCCCTTGGGCTGCCGCAGGGTGTAGGGTTGCGATGCCCGGGATCGGGCATTGGGGATTTCAGGAAATTGGCCGGGAGGAGTGCTTCTGCGCTGTCGCAATGGATGGCGGGGGCGCGGGGCTTGCGCATAGCGCGGGAAAGGCGGAGCGATCGGCTTGCATGGGGTTGCTGGCGACAGCTGAGGTCCCGGTGTGCGGCGAGCCATCCTCCCGGCGCGCGGCAGCAGTCCCTTGCCGGGGGCCGAAATCTGCTCACGAGACGTTCGGTCAGGGTTATGTCGGAGCCCGGCTGGAGCGACGCGGACGCCAGCCAGGGGGCCCCCACCCTGGCCGATGGTCTGATACTGCGAATATCAGGGTTCAAAAAAATGCGGGCAGCCGCAGTCGGAGAGCCATGCACTATGATTCGCTCCGGCCCTCTTGCTGCATTGCGTCGAAGACAGGCTGCCTTAAACCGCGGTGGCAGGGAGCGTGCAGGTTCAGCCTGGGTCGCCACAAGAGCGGGCCGGCGCCTTCGGTGAACAGGCATCGCCGGGAACCAACCGGGCCGGCGACGTCCTGTCGTCCGTGCGAAGGCGGCAGTGGCAGGCGCCTGTGAAGCAGCCTTGAGCGTTGCAGCCCGCGGGGGAGTGATCTCCAGGTTCAGGAAAATTAGTTCGATGTTGGCTGATGTGATTCATTTTCAGCCAGGCGTACCGTGCCCGCAGCGATCACATTTGCGCGAGCGGGAGGGGGGCTCGAATCATACGGCCCCGCGACTTTCCCGGGAATGATGCAAGGCACCTTCATGACGTGCGTCACTGCGACAGGAAGACCAATCCCGACGGTCGCCGGTGACTATCTGCGTCATCGCTGGTCATGGTGCTGCGCAAACGTTCCCGCTCTCAAAAATTCGATTGACATCATGGCGGCAAAGCTCACAAGCGACAGGGTCGCTGGCGAGCCGGAAAATCCGGAGATGGCGGTAAAGTGCAGCCTAAGCTGCCGAGGGAACGGTGCGTCGTGATATCAAATCCCGGGCCGCTCGAGGCCCTGCTGAGACAGACCTCCTTGGCTTTGATTCGATCCCCGGAACCGGAATGCGGGAAGCTCGCGGTCGATCGGGTGAGCCGTATCTCCTCCGGACTGTCGCCACGGCGAGGAGGGGCTCGGATGCGGCTTGTGGCGGTGCTGGCGCTGTGTGTGCTGCTGTCTGGCTGCATGACGTCATGGAATGATAAACTTGATCTTCGCGTTCCAGCGGGCCAGGCGATGCCGGATACCTGGTGCGTGGAAAACATACGAAGAACGGGGGAGGATGTGGACACCTATCAGCAGCATCTCCTGCACCTGTCAGCAAAAACCGCGGAGTCTGCCGGGGGGACGTATTTCCAGGTCCTTGATTCGCGTGAAACGTTTCGTAACGCGTGGGAGGACGTTCCTACCGGACCGAAGACGTCGATGCGCAGGCAATATGTGCAGCGCATCCGACGACTCAGTATCAGGGTGCTGAAAGGGCCTTCGGGGGCGCAGGAGGTCTATTCCGTCACGGATACGCTGAGGAATGGAACGCCAAAAGTGAGTCTCTTTTCCCTCCCGCTGTTTTCACCTCCCAAACCGGGGCTCTGTCCCGATGATCTGCAGGAGCGGGAATGTACCGGCGTCTGTCTTTTCTCGACGCCACCGCCGCCGCCCGCACAGCCAAAGTGACGAGGTCTTTGTGGGTAAAGAGACAGCCCGGCAGATTCCAGGGGGAAGCGGTTCTGCGGCTGTCGGCTGGCGAGGCCTGCATGACTCGCCGCTTACACTTGTGATCCCTTCCAGATGGAGCGGAGGCAATACACTTGAGCCTGTGCGGCGGCTTTAGCACCAGGGCGCTGAAAGATGCCATACGGGGTCGACAAAAGTTGCGTTGCAAGACGGTTCCCTAATCGAAGACCTCGGCGATCTTCTCGGAGGGGAGGCTTGAGGAGGGCAGCAGATGCGCATAGGTGGTCGTCGCCACAATGGAGATAAAAACCAATGGCAGCCAGCGAAACGGCATCAGGACGAATTCGAAGGCGACCGCCATCGTGCGATCGGCAAGCAGCAGACGGATCGCTGGCTGGAGGACAAGGGTTGCAACAACGGCAGACATGACGAGGAGAAAGGGGGCGACGGCGATCAGAACCAGGCCGAAAATCTTTCCGGAATGCGGTTTCGTCAGCCGAAAGCTCCGCGACACACTGGTGCCGGGACCGAGGGCATCGACGACGCAGCAGGGAATGGCAAGATAGGTCCTGGCGACAAACCAGAGTCCGCAGACAGCGGCAGCAAGGGCAACAAGGAGAGGGAGAGAGTTGAATTTGCTGAGACTGAAGACTCCAATGAGAATTGCAAAGAAGACCCCTCCGGCCGCCCCCGCCAGGAACAGCAGCAATGTGATCCCCATGACGGGCAGAAATCTCTGGAATCCCCGGCCGACAGCTTCACGGATCCGGAAGTGCCGACCAGAGTGGGTCTGGGAGGCGCCATATGTGATGATGGTGTGGATCAGCATTGAGATTGACAGCGACACCAACAGCGTGGCGTATTTGCCGGGAGCCGCCAGTGTGGCAGCGACCATGGCGAGAGGCAGAGTGAGGGTGGTATGAATCGCACCCAGCGCCAGCCAGATGCCGACCCTGGCCCGTAGCGCGTTCAGGCTCTGTCTCAGAATCGCGCCGATGGCGAGGTTGACGTCGGTCGCAAAATCCTGCTCAGGGACGGTGTTGATCGCTCCGGCAGGCGCGACGATCGGCGCAAGTCGCTCGATTTCCCCCGCCTTCTGCCAGGACGGCAGTCCTGTGGTCCAGACCGGAGTGTCGGGGTCAAAGGCACCCTCGCGCAGGAGCTGGCGCAATTTCCGGTCTCCGATCGGCCCCTTGCGCTGTCCGTTGTAGACATAATACCAGTCTGTCGAATCCTGCCGGCCGGAGCGCGACTTCAGGCTGCTGTCGGCGATCGGGTCGGCCTCAGGACCTGTGCGGATCGCAGCCGGCCTGGCATTATCGGTCGTGGCAGGTGCTGATGGTGGCGTCGGAGCCGGCAAAGGACGCAGCAACTGGGTTTCGGATGCCTTCTGCCATTGTGCCATTCCCTGCGTCCACAGCAGCGTGTCGGCGCCAAAAGAAGAAGAACTGGAAGCAGAGCCGGCGGCGAGCAGTTGACGCAGCTTTTCCTCCCGGATTGGTCCTCTCGTCCTGCCGTCGTAGAAACAGTACCAGTCTGCGGACTTCAATGTGGGGTTCGTGCTTTTCGCGGTCGCTGGTGCCGGGCGGTCCTTTGGGCCGGGGCTGTCGGCCGCGGCCGGCTGCGACGGATTGTGGGTGGGCTCAGGACTGCTGTGGGGCGCAGACGGCTGGCCTGCATCTGTCGGAGGGGTCTGTGCTGCGGCATGAAGCCCGGGCGACGGTGTCTTCAGCGCTGCGATCTCGGATGCCTTCTGCCATTGCAGCATGCCTGCGGTCCAGACCAGGGTGTCAGCGTCAAGCCTGCCCGTCGTCACGAGATCGTGCAACTGCTGTTGTGGAACAGGTCCCTGCGCATGTCCCTGCACTGCATAATGCCAGTTGGTCATGGACGCTCCAGTGAGCCTGACGCGCGGTGGCGCACACTGACAAGGTGGTCCCTGACACAGGTGAAGTTTCCGCAGCTCCAGTCAGCTACTGCTAACCCGCCGCAGTTCGACCGTCCAGCCGCAAAACAGCAGACTTCAGCAGACCTGGGCGCGCGTTGGAGTAGGGGCGGTGAGTTTCACCTCGCCGTCCCGGGACACGTAGTTCATTGGCGGTGCCGGGATACCGCTAACTGTGGAGCGCGCAGGGCTGGCCGGTCGCGGCGGAGAGCGGAGCCTGGTCGGCTTCCCGCGCGGCAGCCGTGCGGCTGGTGAGGTATGCCACTTCAATAAATCCGGTCGGTGCGGCAATCAAAAATGCCTGAATCATGAGTCGGCGAGAGGGCCTTCTCCCGGCGCCCGGGGCGCAGCCCCGGGATGGCTTTCCAGGACCATGGGGGCGTGGTGCAATCCTTGCGTGCAATTTCGACCCAGGGAATACTGGAAGAGATTGAATGCCGGAAGAGATTAAATCACTTCTTCACACATGCCGACTGGCTTATGCCAGGTCGGCCGGGAAGGGAATCATCAGGCTTCTGCGCAGTCGCGGCCCAGTCTCGGGGCGAGCGACAGCATCGGACCGCGACTGCGTCGAAGCCTCATTGAACGAACTCGAATCCAGAATCGGAAATTCCGGGATCACATCCATCAAATTCCAAATTCCTAATTCCTTACGGGCCCACAGCTGTTCCAACCTGGAACTCGGGCCTCGCCCACTGACCCTGGAGCGATGGCCGCCGCGCCAAGGAAAAGCCATATTTCAGAGCGGAACCGCATGTGATCGGGCGCTGATTCAATTCAGCATTTTTGCGATTGCATACAGAATTATGGAATTCCAGCGGCAGCCGTTGAATCGGCTGAGAACTGGAGGACTGGCCGGGAGCTTTCCGCCAGTTTCCAGTCTCCGATCTCCGACACTGTTGTGTCTGTATTTTTTATCTTGTGGCAGGAGCAGCATGGCGGATATGCGGATTGAAGGCACCAGCAGCACCCACTCTTTTGAGCCGGCGCAAATCAAAGATGCCCCAAGTTTTGCCGAGACCCTGGAAAACGTCCGGAGGGAGAGGGCCGAGGCTGAATATAAGCAGAAGAATTTTGCCCGCGCCCTGCCCCGGCAGGATGGAGAGACCGAGGAGCAATGGTTTGCCCGCTGCGAACAGGGTGCCAGAGAAGCGCAACAGAATCCGGATCCCAGCTTCGCCCAACGGGCCCGGTATAATCCACAGGACTATCTGCCGCCACAGGACCGGGAGGTCTATGACTCGGCCCGGCATGCCCACAACGAAAGACTGGCCGGTGATATGTCCACGGCTGAAATGTCGGTGCGGACCTATGGCGATACGGTCACCATGGTTATGGGCAGGTTCGATCGCTTCCGCAATACTGCGGAGGTAAATATGTTGAGGCACACAGATCCGAAGGAAATGGCATCCACTGTCGTTCACGAGGCAACTCACCAGCGCCGATTTTTCCGGGGCAAACCTGAGCAGACGCAGTACGGGGAATATCTGGCCATGCGAAACGGATCCCTCTTCAAAAGAGGCCGCAGGCCGGATTTTGCTGAGCGGCAAAAGATCCTGCAGGAGGTAAAAGAGATTTACCCTCACTTGCCGAGTGGGAAGAATCCATTTGAGAGGTGGCAATGATGCAGGAGACACTCAATGCTGGTTCCTTGACGGCGACCGAAACGCTTCAGAAGTACAAGGCCGGTTTTCGGATTGTCTGCCCGAAGTGTTCGGCGGAACTCCTACCCATCCCAGAGGGAGTGCCGCGTGGACAGCGCATCTCTGGCCTCAGATGCCCAAACAATCCCCACCACTACTATTTGTATGAGGGCTAGCGGCAAAGTCCTGCCTGATTGAAAAGGGCCTCGCCCCAAAGGCGAACGTTTCCGCGTCAGGCGGCGGACGTTCTGCCGCTTTCGGGCTCTGTTGCAGCGCGGCAGGCGGTTTGCCAGCGCGGCAAGGGTGCCGCAGTCCCAAAAAAGTGCCGGCAAGGGTGGGAATTTTCGTTCCGCAAGACCGCACCTCCCGGCGCTGTCGGGCGTGGTCCGACGGTGCTGGCGAATCGGACCCTTGCGACAGGATGCGGAAATTTCGCAGATCCCTTCTTTCGTCTTTCGTCAGCCGTTCCGCTCACGGACTGTCACGATCGCGCGGGCAGACCAACAGGCGGGTCGGATTCATCGTCACCGCCCCTCGGCAAGCCGCGCTGTACAGCCAGTCCGGACGGAGAGTCACGGGAGGACGTCGGCCGCCCGGTCTGTGGTGAAACCTTCGCTGTCGATCCGCAGATTGGCGTAGATGGCTGTAATCAGAATGATGGCGAAAGCGCTGAAGAGCCATTGAGCCGGCATATAGATGAGGAAGAAGAGGAGCAGGATCACGGTCGTGGCGAGTTCCGGCTCGGTGGTGAGACGCGACGGATGGAGCAGGCTGGTGATGGAAAGAGACGGATCCGTCAGGAGCGTTGCGAGGTAGAAAAGTCCGATGACAACGGCAGCGAAGCCGAGAATTACCGCGAGGAGCACGACAAAGGCGGCAAGGATGTTCCAGAAGTGCCCGCTGGTGAGGCGAAAGCTCCGCTTTATGCCGGTGAGGGCGTCCGCCCCTTCGATGACGCAGGCGGGAACGACGACAGAGAAGCGGATGGCGAGGAAGACGAACAGAGCCAGACAACTGCCGGAGGCAAGAATGCTGGCGAGGGTGGTCTCAAGGCTGGGGGCGCCAAAGAGATCGGGAATCCCGCTCGCAGCAACCAGCGGACGAAAATGCGGGCCCAGGACAAGCGCGCCAAGAAAGGTGAGGATGATTGCCAGGAGAAACAGCAGGAGGATGCTGAGGACCGGCAGGAACCGGCCCGCCCCCTGTTTCAGGGTATCGCCAAGGCGGAAGTCCTGACCGCACCAGAGTTCGAAAGCGGCATAGGTGATCATGGCCTGGATCAGTGCGCCGATCAGGATCTGGACGAGCCATGAGGCCAGGGTGCCGTTGGGAAGCAGGGCAGCAGCTACAGCCAGTGTGGTGTCGGCGAGACCGATCAAAAGCCAGGTCCCGATCCTGGCCTGGAGGATCCGCACGCTCTGGCGAAGAACGAGACCGGTGCGGAAGCTGCGGCTGGTGTCCGCGGCTGCGGCTGCGGGTGCCGGTACCAGGGGGGCCTGATTCACGTCGCTGTCAGGTCCGCACGGGGGCGCAGACGTGAGGTCGGCGGGCACTGGAGCGACCGGCGCGGAGGCCGGGGCTACCGGAGCGGATGGTGTGGCGACTGGCGCGGGCGGAGGGGCGACTGGCGCGGACGGTGGGGCGACCTGGGCCGCGACGGGTGGGGCGACTGGCGCGGACGGTGGGGCGACCGGGGTGGACGGAGGGGCGGACCGCGGCGGGGGCGACGAGGGGCGCAGCTGGCGGATTTCCGTCACCGGCCGCCATTCCGGCATGCCTTGCGTCCACACCAGGGTGTCGGGGCGAAGAGCGCCCTTGTTCAGGAGATCGCGCAACTGCCGTTCCGAGACAGGCCCCTGCGCCTGTCCCTCGGAGGTATAATGCCAGCTGGTCATGGGGACGCGAGACGCTCCAGTCTGTCGCTGTCGTTGCTGCAGGTCGCCGACAGTGCTCCCTGGCAAGGGAGACGTTTTTGTCGGCGGCGGCCCAGCACTAACCCGCTGCAGTTCGACCGTCCAGCCGGAAAGACCATAATCGGGCGGCACCGGCGAGCGGGAGCGTCTCCTTCGCAGGCTTCTGTCAGGCGGCAATCCGGGAATTCCGGTGCCAAAGAAAATCGCTGCCCGGTCAGCGCGGCTGCGGGTGATGTGCCCGATCACGCCAGGACCCTCATGAACTCAAGCGGTTGCGAAGAGGCCTGCCAGATTTCGTGACGGACACGGACAGGGCAACGCTGCGACCCGCTTCGCAGAAATCCTGCAACATTGTTCGAGGAGAGGTACTTTGCCGGCCGCCGGGAGAGATGAAGCGGCGAGCGGGATGACGCGAGGTCGGGCGAACTGCGCGGTCAGGAAGCGGTGGCGCTGACATACATCAAGGGCTGACGGTGGTGCTGTCGTGACCGGGAGGACAAGAGCCTGCACCTGGGTCTTGAGGTCCTGGGGTCTGGGGTCCTGGGGGGGCACCCGAAAAAGCGAAGACGCGGCCGACATGCCCTGACAGAGCGGGCAGCGCGCGCGTCTGCGCGCGCAAGCCGCTTCACTCGAAGATTCGGGCAATGTCATCCGGAGTGAAGCCTTCGCTGGCTCTCCGCAAATCGATATAGGTGGTGGTAGCCAGAACGACCACAAAAGCGTTGAGCAGAAATTGCAGCGGGAGAGCGACCAGGAAGAGGAGCACCACCGCCACTGAAACGGAAGGAGATCCGTCGGAAACCGCCGGCAGGGACCCTGCGACGCCGAAAACGACGGCGACAGCGATGAGGGCCAGAAGCACAACAGCTGCAACAACGATGGCAAGAAGGCCGAAAATCCTCCAGGCGGAGCCGCGGGTGAGGTGAAAGCTCCGCTGCAGGCTGACGATGGGGCCGAGTTTTTCGGCGACGCAGACGCAGGTGCTGACAAAGAACCGCACGAAGGCCATGGTTGCAAGAACCAGGAAAAGGACGGCAGTCACGGGTGCGAACCAAAGTGTGGTCAGATGCTACGCTGCCATTTTGGCGTCCCAGAAGTCGCCCCAGCCGTCATTGGCCCGGCAGATGCGGATGGCAATCATGCTCTCCGCATTCTTGACCCGC